>CENX01020210.1_pt1 | contig 16995 bp, 16 predicted proteins | sample 361321 | NCBI WGS metagenome assembly CENX01 (sample SAMEA2619678, study PRJEB7988) | marine metagenome | isolation source: saline water (ENVO:00002010), including | reverse complement strand
GCAAAATCTTTCAGAGATGTAGAGAATATCTCCAAAGATATAATTGGGATGAGTTTAATTACTCCTCAGACTCCTCCAGAGGGAAAAAAAGTTAGTAAAATTTTAATTGCAGAGGATGTCTATTATTCAGGTGAATCTGAACCAAAAGAGTTTTATGTCTCTATTCTATTGAATAGATCAATAGGAAAAAATATGATAATGTATTCTACCGAGGGAGGGATGGATATTGAATCAGTTGCTGATAAAACTCCTCACTTGATATTTAATGAAGAAATTGATTCTGCTATGGGCCTTCTTCCTTTTCAAGCCCGAAAAATTGCCTTTAATCTTGGACTCAAGGGTAAAGCTTTTAAATCAATGATAAAATTTATATCTAATCTCTATAAAGCCTATGTGGGATCTGATGCGACTTTATTTGAAATTAATCCTGTACTTAAAACTGCAGATAATAATATAATTGCAGTTGATGCGAAAGTAAGTATCGATGACAACGCTTTATTTCGACATCCAGATTATATTGAGCTAAGAGATTTTGAAGAAGAAAATCCTGTAGAAGTTGAAGCTGACAAAGCAGGCTTAAATTATGTAGATTTAGATGGGAATGTTGGTTGTATGGTCAACGGTGCTGGACTTGCCATGGCTACTATGGATTTGATTAAACAATCAGGTGGAGCTCCAGCAAATTTTTTAGATGTAGGAGGAACAGCCGATGCTAAAAGGGTTGAACTTGCTTTTCGTCTAATTTTAAAAGATCCAAATGTAAAAGCTATTTTGGTCAATATTTTTGGAGGTATTGTTAGGTGTGATAGAGTTGCTCAAGGAATAATTGATGCCTACAAGAATATCGGAGATAACATAAAAGTTCCAATTATTGTCAGATTGCAAGGTACCAACTCTGAATCAGCTAAAACTTTAATTCAAAATTCAAACCTAGACGTGATAGCTGCTACAGCTTTTGAAGAGGCAGCAATTAAGGTTCAAGAAGTATTGGGGTAATTATAATTTATTTTTTTTAGTCCGAAGAAACTTAATTTCATCTCTTAATGACGCTGCTTTTAGAAAGTCTAATTCTTTAGCAGCCTTTTCCATTTTTATCCTTGTTTCTCTGATTGCTTTTTCAAAATCATCCTTTTTCTTAAACTTTTTGATTGAAAATGAAAGTTTTTGTTCCTCAATCTCTTTAGAGTATGATGAAACTGAGTTTTTAGATAATACGTTGTCTAGTGATTTATTAAGAGGTTGAGGATTTTTATTATTTAAAAAATTGTACTCTTTTTGTTTTTTTCTTCTGTAATTGGTTTCGTTAATAGTTTTATCCATACTCTTAGTTAATCTATCTGCATACATTATTGCTTTTCCATTAATATTTCTTGCAGCTCTTCCAACTGTTTGAGTTAAAGATCTTGAGCTTCTTAAAAATCCTTCCTTGTCAGCATCTATAATTGCTACTAATGACACCTCAGGGAGGTCAAGACCCTCTCTTAACAAGTTAACTCCAATCAAAACATCGAACCTACCTAAACGGAGATCTTGCATGATTTCTATTCTTTCTAAAGTATCTATATCGCTATGTATATATCTACACCTTATATTAATTTTTGTTAAATATTCAGATAATTCTTCAGCCATTCTTTTGGTTAGTGTGGTTACAAGTATTCGTTCTTCAATTATAACACGTTTTTGAATTTCATCAATTAAATCGTCAATTTGGTTTAGGCTGGGTCTAACTTCAATTTTAGGGTCTAAGAGACCTGTTGGTCTAATTATTTGCTCGACAATATGACCTTCAGTCTTTTGAATTTCAAAATCTGCTGGAGTAGCACTTACATATAAGACATTATTTTGTAAACTTTCAAATTCCTCAAATTTTAACGGTCTATTATCCATTGCTGCTGGTAAACGAAAACCATAATTAACAAGGTTTTCTTTTCTTGACCTATCTCCTCCATACATGGCATGAACTTGGGAAACTGTTACATGGCTTTCATCAATTACCATAAGATAATCTTTTGGAAAATAATCTAATAAACAAAAAGGCCTGGTGCCAGGGCTTCTTCCGTCCAAGTATCTTGAATAATTTTCAATTCCCGAGCAATACCCTAATTCTTTTATCATCTCTAAATCAAACTCGGTTCTTTCTTTTAATCGTTTGGCTTCGAGGTGTTTGCCAATCTCAATAAAATAATCAACCTGTTTAACAAGATCAATTTGTATTTGATTAATTGCACTTTGTAAAATATCTGGTGATGTTACAAATATATTTGCTGGAAATAATGTCACTATTTTTTTATTCTCAATAATTGTATTGTTGATTGGGTCAAATAATTCAATTTCTTCGATTTCATCTCCAAAAAAATGAATTTTATATGCTGAATCAGAATATCCTGGGTAAACATCAATTATATCCCCTTGAACTCTAAAATTACCTCTATCAAAAATACCAGTTGTTCTTGAGTACAAACTCTGAACTAATTTTTTTAAAAGTTTTGTTCTAGATATTTTTTGATTTTGTTTAATTATTATGATGTTTTTTTGAAACTCAACAGGATTTCCAATTCCATAAAGACATGAAACCGATGCAACTACTATTATATCTCTTCTCCCTGAAAGCAATGAAGATGTGGTACTTAGTCTTAATTTTTCTATTTCCTCGTTAATGGATAGATCTTTTTCAATATAAACCCCACTCACTGGCATATAAGCTTCTGGTTGATAATAGTCATAATATGAAACAAAATATTCTACAGCATTGTTTGGAAAAAATTGTTTAAACTCAGAATAAAGTTGAGCAGCTAAAGTTTTATTATGTGCCAAAACTAATGTAGGTTTTTTAAGATTTTGAATAACATTAGCCACTGTAAAAGTTTTTCCTGAACCAGTAACTCCCTGTAGCACCATATTTTCAAAACTACTATTAAACCCAGATGTGATCTCTTTAATAGCCTCAGGTTGATCACCAGTTGGATTAAAATCAGAAAAAATTTTGAATTCCATTTAAGATTATTTAATTACAAAAATATATTTTTTTATTACTTTTCAAGCCATTGATTTATAATGACTAATTTTAGTTTATTAATTAATATTAAAAATTTTTTTGTTAAACATCATTAGATTAAAATGAAAAAACTTATTTCCAAAAAAAAACCTTTTTACCCCATTAATAATTTGTTAAAAACCTATCTAATTGATTTTAATAGATGGATTAATGTTCCAATTTCCTATGATGATTTATTAAGATTTCAAGGCAGCATAAATGTATACGATAATAACGACAAAGACACCCTGTGGACTAGAGTTTATTATTCAGATAGTGAGCTTAAAGAAATTGATTATAATCTTAAAAAAATATATACTATTTTACATTCTGATGGAAACGAATCTAATTTAACTTATTTGAATATTGACGCTATTGATTATTGTACTTTTGGTAATTCAAAACCATTTAGAATAAAAGTTAGAAATATTCTAAATGATAACTTCACTTATTTTTATATAAAAAAAACTGATTCCTCAAGGGTGTTTGGTCTAGAGTTTGAGCATATGCTATCTCCTTACAATTTAAATTTTTTTGTTAATGAAACTACACTAGTTGAGGAGCATATTTCTGGAATTCCTGGAGATATTTTCATTAAAGAAATGCTCTCTAAATGTTCGGATTCTCAAAAATCTCAAATTGCTAAGGAGTATGTAAAATTTAATGAAAGATGTATGATCAGACTATTGGGAGATATGAGAGCATATAATTATGTAATTGTTCCTATTCATGATTTTGATCAAGTTATATATAAAATAAGAGCTATTGATTTTGATCAGCAAAGTTTTGAAGGAAGGTTTTCAGTTTATCGTCCACAATTTTTTAAAGAGAATCAACCATTAATTAAAATGATTCAAAAGAAGTTGACACACGATTCAATTGATCAATATAAAATTGAGGAAAGATCGATTGTTGCAAAAAGAATAATTAGTAATGAAGAAAAAATAAATCAGTTATTAATTTCAATGAAAGAAAAGCCAATCTCAAATAAGGAAAATCTTGATAAATTAAAATTAGAAATATATAAATTTACAAAACATAAAGATTTCAAAAACAGTGTTTCAATGGGAGACCTTATGGGTGCTTCACTATCTTTTTTAAAAAGAAATTATAAAAACATAAAGCCAATTTCTAAATTAAGAAATTAATAGTTGTAATCATAATCTTCACCGTCCTCTATATCATCACTTTTTTCTGAATTTATAAAGGTTTTGTTAGGGGCAATTTTTGGAACTTTTCCTTGAGTAAAAACTACATTTGGATAATTTTTATGTTTTAGAGGTTCAGTAAATTCAACAACTTCAATGTAAAAAGTCCAAAGTGCTAAAAAATCGTAAACGAATATTAGACGTCTTTTTTTTTTGTTAAAAAAACTATTTAAAGTATCCTTCGAGTAGTTTTTTTCTTCATCTAATTCAATTAAATTCATTTCAGCACCCTGTTTCCAGTTTTCATCGGCTTCAAAAAACGAGGCCATTTCTTTATCTTCAAAACCATATGATTTAGTAATGAAAAGACTTAAATCTTCAAATAATGAATTGTCATCAATTTCTATGTCTCTAATTACATCATCTTCTACATCAAGTATTGTTCTAATTCTTAATATCATTTATTTTACTTTTAATAGTAAGTTGAAAAAGAAGATACAGTTGCACACTAAAAATTATAGTTGCTAGAAGTAGATGAATTGGTTGAGTTGATATCGGAAAGTCAAAATAATACATCGCAGCACCAGTAATTATCTCTAAAAATAAAACTATTAATATAATTTTAAGTGAAAATGGAATGATTTTTACCCTTTTAAATTCGTAATATAATAGGAGGTGAGTTACAAGAATAATTAATGAAAACGTCCGATGAAAGTAAAATTTGAATGGAGCAAATTTAAGCCATAATTCTTGTTGTATTGGAAATTTGTTCATCTGAAAATCAATGAATTGACGAACTTGAGTTCCTGAAAATATTTGTATTAACGTTAAGAAAAATCCAAATGATAGAATTAGTATTATTTTTTTATTTGTACTTATTTTAATGGTGTTTATTCGTGAGAGATATAACGTATAAATAAGTATTCCTAAAATAATAAATGCCATGATCAAATGGATCGTGATTTTATAAGGGAGCAAATTCGAATCAACTACTTCTTTTCCCAATATAGCTTGAAAAACCATACCAATTACAGCTAAAAACGATAATATTGCAATAATCCTGTTTTTTTTCCATGAAAGTAAAGAGTAACAAAACATTATAAAAATAGTAATACCTGCTATTGCCCCTATTAATCTGTTAATGAATTCAATCCATGTGTGATAGACGTTAAACTCAGAATAGTCATGTTTTAAATATGGGTTCCAATTTTTTTTATTGTATTCGTTTTTTGATTTAAAATCAACTTTTGCTACTCTGAGTGATTCTTTTAAGATTATGACCTCGTTTTTATTGTATGAATAGTTTGGTTTCCATTCTAATTGATTTCTTTCTGTTGGCGGAATAATGTATCCAAAGCATTTAGGCCAATCGGGGCAGCCCATCCCACTTCCTGTAACTCTTACAGTAGCTCCAGCAGCGATAACTAAATAAATTAATACTAATGAAGCGTTAAGAAAAAATAAAAATTTTTTATTCATGTGGTTTTAATCCTAATTTTTTTCCAATACTTTTCATTAACTTGTGTGCAGATGATTTTTCATTTGGAATTTTCCCTTCTAGAATTGATTCTTTAATAATTTCTTTTATTTGTCCGACCTCTTTACATGGTTTAATATTAAAATACTTCATTATAGTATCTCCATCTACTGGTGGTTGAAAATTTCTAATCTTATCCCTATTTTCGACCTCAATTATTTTTTTAATTACAATTTCAAAGTTTTTATGATATTCGGAGAATTTTTTCTCATTTTTTGTAGTTATATCAGCTTTACACAAACATATTAAGTCATCTATATGATCACCAGCATCAAAAACCAATCTTCTAACTGCAGCATCGGTCACATTATCTTCAGCTATCACTATTGGTCGTGAACTCATCAAAACAAGTTTTTGAACGTATTTCATTTTTTCATTTAACGGCATTTTAAGTCTTTTAAATAATTTGTAAACCATTTTTGAACCAATAAACTCATGACCATGGAAAGTCCAACCAATTCCATTTATTAGTTTTTTTGTTTTTGACTTACCAATATCATGAAGAAGCGCAGCCCATCTTAGCCAAAGATTATCTGTCTTTTTAGATATGTTATCTAAGACTTCCAATGTATGATAAAAATTATCTTTATGCTTAAATCCTTCTATTTCATCAATGCCTTTTAGATTTTCAATTTCTGGAAGAATATATTTTAATAATCCGGTTTGATTTAAAATAATAAATCCTGTGGATGGATTATTTGATGAGATTATTTTATGAAGTTCTTCTACTATTCTTTCTTTTGAAATTATTTCAATTCTTTTATTATTTATAAGAATTGACTCAAATGATTTTTTTTCAATTGTAAAATTTAGTTGTGTTGCAAATCTAATAGCTCTCATCATTCGTAATGGATCATCAGAAAATGTTTTATTAGGATCCAACGGTGTTTTTAATATTCTTTTTTTTAAATCATTTAAACCATTAAAAGGATCTATGAGTTCTCCATAATTTGACGAATTTAGGCTTAGAGCTAATGAGTTTACAGTGAAATCACGTCTATTTTGATCATCCTCCAATGAACCAATTTCTATACTTGGATTTCTGCTTTCTTTTACATAGGATTCTTTTCTTGCTCCCACAAACTCAAGAACTATTTTATTCCAAGTAAACATTGCAGTTCCATAATTTTTAAAAATCTGAATTTCACTAGAATTTGATAATTCTTTTTTTAATTCTTTAGCGATTTCAATTCCACTTCCAATACAAACAATATCTATATCCTTCGGTTTTTTTTTGCTTAGTAAAATATCTCTAACTGCACCACCAATTAGATATGATTCAATTTTTGTTTTTTCAATAACTTTTCTTAATGCTTCAAAAAGCCTTGAATCAATGAAATGTTCTACCGCCAAGGATTTCATTTATTTTCTAATTATTACAAATTCTCCGTTGTCTTCAATTTTATATATTGTTGAAGGCACAGATGTAGTTTTTTCTTTTTGTAAATTTACAACATGATCTACACCTTCCAAAATTGAGTTTTTGATTTCTGAAAAACTTAAAGGAGTCTCATCACCACTTATATTTGCTGAGGTCGAAACAATTGGTTTTCCCATGTTTGCTATTAATTGATTACAAAATTCATGATTTGGAATTCTAATTGCTAAGGTATTTTCTTTTGTAACCAGAATTTTGGGAATAATTTTGGGGTTTTTATAGATTATAGTTGTCGGATTCGTTTTGTTAATTAGTAATTCTGCTTTTCTCGGAATATTTGATACATATTTTCTGAGCATTTTTAAATCTTTCATTAAACATATTAATGATTTATCCGATTTCCGATTTTTTATTTTAAAAATTTTTTTTATGGCTGAAGAATTAGTAGCGTCACACCCTATGCCCCAAATTGTATCTGTTGGATATAAAATTATTCCACCACTATTTAAAACTTTAATTGCTTTTTTAATTTCTCTTTTCATTTCGAAGTTCTATCTCAAAATTCAAATTTATATTGCTAAGGTATAAAACATTGTTTTCTATTTATATTTGTAAATCTATTATGAAAATTGCATTATTAATTTCAACATATAATTATTCAGAAGCACTGGACATTATAATTGATTGTATTTCTAGGCAGGTCCATTTACCTGATGAAATTATCATTGCTGAAGACGGAAAAGATGAAAAAACATATAAAGTAGTTAACTCATGGAAAAAAAGGATTTCATCCAGATTTATACATGTTACCCAAGAGGACCTTGGTTTTAGAAAAGCATTAATTCTTAATAAAGCTATTCAATTATCAAAATCTGATTATATAATTCAAATTGATGGCGATTGTATTCCTAACAAATATTTTATTATAGATCACAAACGCAATGCAAAAAAGGGATGTTATTTGTATGGGACCAGAGTTCACATAAAAAGTGACTACATTCCCAAATTTTTTTGGTGTTATAAGAATAAAAATAAAAAAATAATTTTTTCATTCTTCAGTCCAAATATAAAAAAACGGTTTAGAAAATTAAGAATACCCTTTTTAAATAAATTTTATTATTTCAAGGATAAAATTTCACCCAAATTTAGGGGTTGTAATACCTCTTTTTGGAAAAAAGATTTTATAGATGTGAATGGGTATAATAATGATTTTAATGGATGGGGTAGAGAAGACTCTGATTTGATGATTAGATTTCACAATAATGGTTTGAAATCTAAAAGACTTAAATTCCTTGCTATTGTATATCATCTAGATCATGGTGAAAAGGATAGATCAAATTTTTATAAAAATGATTTACTACAAAATGATTCGGTTCTAAGAAAAAAAATTAGGGTAGATGATGGTTTAATGGAGTCTATTAATGAAGTTTGATAAGTCTTTTTGGAAATAATTAAAATCAAAAGATTCATAAAGTCTTTTTATTTCACTCTTCTTCATTTTAAAACCTTTAAATTGATTATTAAAATCTTTTACGTGTACTGAGACATCTTTTGGAGATTTAGAACACCAGGCGTCAGGATCTATTTGAGGTGAAAAGATTGAGAAACTTGGAATATCTAAAGCTTTTGCGATATTTATTGCTCCTCCTTCATTTCCTACAATAGCGTTGCAATCAGAAACAGTTAATATATATTCTTTCAAACTTTTAGGAGTTTTATTCACAATAATAGCTTCTTTAGTTTTCAGATTTATTTTTTTGAGTAGATTGATTATTTCTTTGTTTTGTTTGGGTATGTAATTTAATATAAGTTTTACTGAATGCATTTTTACCAAATAATTCAAAAGTATAACCATTTTATCTGTTGGATATGATTTTTGCTCTGAACTGCCTAATGCACTAATCATTATTAATAAATTTTCTTTTTTTATTGAAAGAAAATCAGAATTTTTCTTTCTATCATTCTTTAAATATATCTTGGGTTTAAGTTTCTTGTTAATATTTTTTTTAATTATTGGCTCTAATAATTTTAGTCTATTAATTATTGATAATTGTACACCACTTTTTGGTTTATGAGTCTCCCTCTCAATCAAAATTGAATAAACAAACTTTGTATACCATTTTTTATATCCAATTTTAATTTTTCCCCTAGAAAATATTGTAATCAGGATACTTTCTATTTTTCCATATGCATCTATAATTATATCATACTTTTTTTTATTATGATTTATTAAAAAATCTAAGAAAGACATCTTTGTATTTCTAAAGTAATCCTCAAAAATTATTATTTCATCTATATATGGATTATTTTCAATTACTGGAAGTGTGTGTCTATTAGCTATAAAATCGATTTTTATATTAGAGTTCCATTGTTTTATGTTTTCGCATATTATGCTACTAGATAAAACATCACCTATCATTTTTTGTTGAATGACTAATATTTTCATAATAATTCAATCACTTAAAGCAAAAGTAGTTTTATTTTTGTCATAGTAATATATTTAAATTTTGTCTTATTCATTTTCGGTAATTGTTTCAACCTTTAACTCAGAATTATGGTTACATAAAGTTTTGATTGGATTTAACAATCAAACTTATAAAGATTTTGAGTTGATAGTTGCTGATGATGGATCAAATCATAAAACAAGAGATCTTATTGAAAAAATTAAACATAATGTATTTTACAAACTCACACATGTATGGCAACCAGATCATGGCTTTCAGAAAACAATTATTTTAAATAAAGCTTTATTAAAAAGTAATGGTAATTATATTGTTTTCACTGATGGAGATTGTATACCTAGATCTGATTTTTTAGAAACACATAACAAATTCAAACAAAACGGTTTTTTTCTATCAGGAGGTTATTTCAAATTAAATGAATATCTATCAAAACTTATAAATATTGAGGATATTTCATCTGAAAATTGTTTTAAATATAATTGGCTTAAGGAAAAAGGTCTTGTGAATTCAATAAAAAATTTAAAAATTTTATCTAACGAGACTTTAGCTAAAATCCTCAATAGTATCACTACAACAAGGGCCTCATGGAATGGACATAATAGCTCCGGATGGAGAAAAGATATATTTTCTGTAAATGGATTTGATGAAAGAATGAAATATGGTGGAGAAGATAGGGAGTTAGGTGAAAGGCTTATAAATTTTGGTATTAGACCGAAACAAATAAGATATTCAGCTATTTGCTTACATCTATATCATGAAAGAAGCTACGTAAATGAAAACTCTTGGAATCAAAATAATATAATTAGATCAGAAACTAGAATTCAGAAGCTAGAATGGACGAATTATGGTTTGGTAAAAGATAAAAACTAAACCGAAACCCTATTTTCTCTGAGTGCATTGTTCAAAGAGGTTTTTTTATTAGTACTTTCTTTCCTTTTACCAATAATTAAAGCACATTGAACTTGATATTCACCTGCGTTGAATTTTTTTGTGTAACTACCAGGGATAACAACAGACCTTTTTGGTATAACACCCTTAGTTTCAATTGGTTTATTTCCGGTTACATCGATTATTTTTGTTGAAGCAGTTAATGTGACATTTGCACCTAAGACTGCCTCTTCTTCAACCTTTACACCTTCGACTATAATGCACCTTGAACCGATAAAAGCATTATCTTCAATTATTACTGGAGAGGCTTGAAGAGGTTCTAAGACCCCACCAATTCCAACTCCTCCACTGACATGAACATTTGATCCGATTTGTGCGCAACTACCAACAGTTGCCCATGTATCAATCATAGTTTCTTCACCAACATAGGATCCAATATTTGTATAGCTAGGCATTAAAATTGCGCCCTTAGAGACAAATGCGCCATATCTAACTATTGCATGAGGCACAACACGAATACTTTTTTTTTGATAATTATTTTTTAATGGGATTTTATCATGAAATTCAAATGGTCCAACTTCGATAGTTTTCATTTTTTGAATTTGAAAATACATTATAACCGCTTTTTTTACCCATTCGTTAATTTTCCATTCATGATTTATTTTTTCGGCGACTCTTATATCTCCCTCGTCTAATTGTTTTATTGTTTTTTTTATAAATTCTTGATTTTCATTTTTATCAATCAATGAACGATCATTCCATATTGATTCAATTATTGTCTTCATCATTAATTTTTTCATAAATATAAGTAAACACAGTAATTACTAATAAATTTAAAAGACCAAAAATGTATATTTGCTAAAACATATTAATGGGATCATTACTCGCTTTAGATTTTGGTGAAAGGAGAACTGGTATTGCACATACTGATTCTCTTCAAATAATTGCAAGCGGATTGACAACATTGAGTCCAGAAAAGACAATAATCTTTTTAAAAGATTATAAATTAAAAAATGATTTAGATGCAGTGATAATTGGACAGTCTAAGAAAAGTGATGGATCTTATCCCATTATTGAAAAAAAAATTTTAAATTTTATTTCAAAATTAAAGAATGAGTTTCCAGGATTAAAAATAATTCGTTATGATGAAAGATTTTCTTCTAAAATTGCCAAAAGAACCATGCTAGAATTAGGTTTAAGTAAAAGTAAAAGAAGGGATAAAAAAATTATAGATCAAATAAGTGCAACAATTATTCTCCAGTCCTATTTGGAATTCTCAAAAGATTTAAAATGATTTTACCAATATTTGCTTACGGTCACCCTGTCTTAAAAACAAAGGCAAACAAAATAGACAAAGATTTCAAAGACCTAAACCAATTAATTAATGACATGTGGGAAACAATGTATAATGCAAATGGAGTTGGTCTGGCGGCTCCACAAGTTGGTATATCATTGAGATTATTTGTTATTGATACTAAACCTTTTTCAGATGATGAAAACCTTTGCGAGGAGGAAAGTTTAAAATTAAAATCTTTTAGGAGAGTATTTATTAATCCCGAAATTTTAAATGAAAATGGAGAGGCCTGGGATTTTAATGAAGGATGTCTTAGTATTCCTGAGGTTCGAGCTGACATTAAACGAAGTAAAAATATCTCAATCAAATACTTTGATACTAACTTTAAAGAACATTTTAAAGAATTTGATGGTCTGATCGCAAGGGTAATACAACATGAGTACGATCATATAGAAGGTATTTTATTTACTGATAAATTATCATCTCTAAAACGAAAAATTTTAAAAAGAAAATTATTAGATATTAGTAAAGGTAAAATACCTACAGATTATTTAATGAGGTTTTCAAAAACTAAAATAAAATAATTATTTTCATGAGTAAAAGAAAAAAAAAATTAGAATCAATTGATAAATTACTGGACATCATGGATGAGCTTCGTCTGAAGTGTCCGTGGGACAGAAAACAAACAATTAAAAGTTTGAGACCTTTAACAATTGAGGAAACTTATGAATTATCAGAAGCAATTATAGAGGATGATACAGATTCAATTAAAGCCGAATTAGGTGATATTTTATTGCATGTTATCTTCTATTCAAAAATTGCTTCAGAAAAAAATCAGTTTGACTTATCTGATGTTGCTAACATAGTCAGAAAAAAACTAATTTATAGGCATCCTCATGTATTTGACGACATAAAAGTTAAAGATATAAGTGATGTAAAAAAAAATTGGGAAAGTTTAAAAATTATTAATGGAAATAAAAGTGTTTTTTCTGGTATTCCTAAAAGTTTGCCTTCAATAAATAAAACTGAAAGAATTTTGGATAAAGCAATATCAGTAGGTTTTGAGTGGAAAAACTCAGAGGATCTTGTCAGAAAAATTAAAGAGGAGTTAGATGAGTTTTTATTGGAGGTAAAAAATAAAAAATTAAAACTAATGGAAGAGGAGTTTGGAGATTTATTTTTTTCTATAATTAATTATGCCAAAATGTTTAATGTTGACCCAGACTCTGCTTTAGAAAGAGCCAACCAAAAATTTATGCGCAGATTTAATTTTATGGAGCAAAAATTAAATATTCAAAAAAAGAGAATGAACTCTTTAGATCTAAAGGAATTAAATAGCTTATGGGATAAGGCAAAAAAAAATTCCTAAACTATTTTTTCGTTGAAATCCTTCTTTGAACTGTTATTTTTTATCAAGTAATTAAGCTTATCTATTTTATACTTTAATTTATCTGATTTATCATTTAGATTTACCAGCTTTTGAGTTACATCCTTAAGTATAGGACTTTTATTACTTGATTTAGTAAAAAAATCTAAATTATTTTCTAATTGATTTATTTCACTTATAACTAATTCTTGTTTTTTTTTGTATTGATTAACTCTATTTTTTAGCTCATTAAAATTATCTTTTAAACAACTTGACTCAATTTCAAAGAGCAGATTTTTATTAACCTCTCTATTTATTGTTAAGGAAGAAACTTTTTTCAAGAATTCCTCAATAATTTTATTTTTTGACTGATCATTAATATCATCTTTACCTATAATCTTTTCCCACTTACGAATAAAAAATTCATGTAGGTCTTTTGTAGTATCATCGCTTAATGTTAACAAATTTATATCATCAATTTTATTTTGAAATATTTTTTTATCAACTTTATTTTTATGTTCAATCCCACCTTTCAATCTTTTAAAATAAAAATTTGTTTTTTTTATGAAATCTCTTCTAATATTTTTTGAAATTTTAAGAGGTACAAAACCTATACTATTAAATTCATTTTGGATCGATTTCATTCTATTTAGATGTTTTTTCCAATCATCTTTTTTATTAATTTGATCGACTTCATCTATGAGTAATTTATAATTTTCTATTTTTTTCTTTTGATTTATTTTTTGATTTTTATAAAACCGATTCTTTTGATGGTTAAACTCTTTTCCTATATTCCTAAAGGAATTCCAATTTTTTTTACTCTCATTTTTATTAACAGAACCAATATTTTTGAAATCTTCTCTCAGCTTTAAAAAGTTTTTTATTGATTTTTGCCAGTCATAATGATTAGCGGGGGGATTCTTTAATAAATTTTCCATTTCTCTCAATATTGAATTTTTTTTATTCAAGTTTGAAATTTGAATTTCATCAATATTTTTTTGAAAATCTTGTCTTTTTGAATGAATAATTTTTGAGGCTTTTTGAAATCTTTTCCAAAGAATTTCTCTGTGCTCAGGTGCTACTGGTCCAAGATCATTTTTCCATAAAAGATGAAGTGAGTTCAATTCTTTTCCTGCTTTAATTGAATCTGAATAATCACATAATATTTCAGCCTTTTCAATTATTTTGATTTTTTCATTATAATTATGTTTATAATCAATCTTTCTTAGTTCTCTATTAATATGTAGAAAATCATAAAATCTTTCCACATGGTGTTTGTATGTTTCCCATAAATTATTATTGTCCTTTCTTAGAGCTGGTCCAGTTTCATGCCATTTATTTTGAATATCTTTAAATTTTTTGTAAATGGTATTAATTGAATCGTCAGCTCCTATTAAGGATTTAATTTTTTCAATTAAGTCTTTTTTTATTTCACTATTTTTGTTTTTACTAATATCAAGTTCTTTATAATACTCCCTTTTTTTTCTCTTATATATATTTATCAAATCATAAAACTCTTTTTTTTCTTTCGATTTTAACTCTGTATCATTATTTTCAGGTATTTTACTTTCTAATACACTAGAGTATATATTTTCAATTTCTAGAATAATTTTATCAATTTCATTTCTTTTTGAAAACCATTTTAAATTTGAAATATTTTCATTGAGAATCTCTAGTAACTTTGAGCTATTCCTTTCTATATTTTTTTTAGGTTTTTTATTAGTTTTTTTGACATCTTTTAGTTTGTCGTTATTTTCTTTTGTTTTTAATATCAGATCTATGAGTTCTGATTTTCTTTTTTTTGAAAAATTAGAAATTTTTAAACTTTTTGCTAAAGTCTTCAGGTCAATAACCTTCATAGATAAAATATCTATATTTTTTTTATTTATTGTTTCTTTATTTTTCAACTTTCACCTGTTTTATAATTATTTAAAATTTACAAAAAAAATTGTATTTATTCCCATAATTTCCATGATGCTTCAGCTTGTTCTATTAGCATTTTAAATCCATTAGTTACCTTTGCTCCTTTATTTAATCCCTTTTTCATAAATGAGGTTGTTTTGGGATTATAAATTAGATCAAACAAATAGTTTTCACTATTGATTAATTCGTAGGGTAGAGGTGGCAATTCATTCACTTCAGGAGATGTTCCTAGGGGAGTGCAATTAATAATCAAGGGATGACTTGACAAAAGATCCTTATTTATTTCTTTATAATGTATTTGATCTCTTTTTGGTTTTCTTGAAACAACTAATGTGTTAATATCATTATTTTTTAAAACAAAATTTATCGCCTTTGATGCGCCTCCTGTTCCTAAGACCATTGCATTATAAATCTTTTTTTTTATAAATGATTTTAATGCTATTTCAAAGCCTATAACATCAGTATTATCTCCTATAATCCTTTTATTTTCAAAATAAATTGTATTTACTGCCCCAATTTTTTTTGCATTAGTGCTGAGTTTATCTAGATAGGGGATTATTTTCTCCTTATATGGAATTGTCACATTTAAACCAATTAGATCTTTATCATTTAAAATCGAATTTAACTCTGATAAACTTCTTAGATCGTAGTTTTTATAAAAAAAATTATCGTAATTAAGATTTTTAAATTTTTTTTCAAAATATTTTTTTGAAAAAGAATATTTAATTCCTCTGCCAACAAGACCAATTTTTCTAATTTTTTTGTTTTCCATAGTTTTCCAAAATGTATACTAAACTTACTCCCAATGTAATACATATTAACATCATAATTGTCTCTTGATTTATTTCTTTAGGAAAAAAATAATTAATTTCCTTTTTAAATTCTCTTTTCCAGGGCCATACGCAAATTATAGAACCTGACACAAAACCACATATCATTGCAATAGTATATGAATAAAATTTTTTTAAAACGTAAGACAATAAATTAACATAAAATATCAGTCCTGCGATTGAACCGAAAGTAAATACAATTAATATTTTAATTAATTTAATTCGCTCAATATCATATAGAAAATTAAAATTACCTACGAAAAAATCTATTAGAGAAAAATATAATGCATTTACTGAATCAACAAGAAGAAGTTCATAGTTCCCCATTAAAAGCAGTATAAAAGAACCCGAAAGACCAGGTAATGTCATTCCAGAAACACTAATTAAACCACAAAAGAAAATAAAATATAAGTTTTGACTTCCATCCATAGGCTTTAGGAAACTTATGTATAATCCAATGAAAGTGCCAAATGTGAAAAATATGAGAGATTTAAGGTTCCATTTTTTGACAAGTGGAATAATAAAATAAATTGAAGAAAGTACCATTCCAAAAAAAACTGACCATAAATAATTTGGATAATTAATTAATAAATAATCTAAAATTATAGCCATACTAAAAAAACTTAAGAGGCTTCCTCCAAATAAATAAAATAAAAACTCAGAATTTATATAATTTAAAAAAGCATTCCATCGACCGGATATCAGTAATTTTAACGATGTAATATTAATTTTTTGAAGTGAATATACAAGTTCAACATAAAAACCTCCTACCAATGCAATTATTCCTCCTGAAACACCTGGGACTTTATTTACTGCTCCCATGGCATAGCCTTTTATAATTAATAAAAGTTTTTCATTTAAAGTTTTTCTCTTTCTCATCAGTTAAATTTTTTTCTAAAAAATTTAATCCCAGTAAGAATAATCCCCCCATAATAAAATAGAATATAACTGTTAATATATTGCTATCTCCAAAATGGTTATTTGGAAATACCACCTCACCATTTTCTTGCCATGGCCAAATTTCTTTGATACCACCGATCATCAAACCTATCATAAAAATTAAAGTTTTGTCGTGATAATTTGAGAGAAGCCATTTAATAAGTTTTGAAAAAATTAAAAGACCAGAGATTATACC
>CENX01103151.1_pt1 | contig 17007 bp, 14 predicted proteins | sample 361321 | NCBI WGS metagenome assembly CENX01 (sample SAMEA2619678, study PRJEB7988) | marine metagenome | isolation source: saline water (ENVO:00002010), including | reverse complement strand
GAGAAAAAACAAACATGTTAATTTTATTTTGTGCATTTGGATTAAATATTTTACTAAACTTACATAAAAAAATAATTTTAATTGACTTTGTAAATGATTGAATAGAGATCAATATTACATGTTTTTAAATATTTAGTATATTGAAATTTTAATGTGGATTTTTATGAAATTAACTAAACTCATTTTTATATACTTACTCACTTTAACTTTAATAAACTGTGACAAAAATGATTTAAATAAAGATGAGAAACCAAATATACTATGGCTTGTAACGGAGGATAATTCTACTCACTACATGAGTTTATATAACAAGGGGGGAGCTAAAATGCCAGCAATTTCGGCACTTGCTAAAAATGGTATTGTTTTTAATAATGCTTTTTCCAATGCACCTGTTTGTTCCGTAGCAAGAAGTACAATAATTACTGGAGCTTATGCTCCAAGAATTGGTACACAATATCACAGGAAAATGAAGAGGGTTCAACTTCCTGAACAAATTAAGCCCCTTCCAACATACCTATCAAAACACGGTTACTACACGACTAATAATTCAAAAGAAGACTACAACTTTGTAAAAGAAAATAAGATTTGGGATGAGTCATCTGGCAAAGCATCTTACAAAAACAGAAAAAAAGATCAGCCATTCTTTCATGTTCAAAATTATCATAACACTCACGAGGGTAGTCTTCATTTCAATGAAGCTCAATTAAAAAAAGGATTGGAATCAAATAATCTCGACTCAATTAGTCCATTTCCCTACCATCCTGACTCACCTACATTTAGATATACTCAACATTTATATTACAAGCATCACAGTGATGTTGACAAAGAAATCGGTAAATTTTTATTTGAGCTTGAAGACGAAGGTTTGATGGAAAACACTATTATATTTTATTATGGTGACCATGGTGGTGTATTACCAAGGAGTAAGGGCTACTTATATGAAACCGGACTCAATATTCCACTGGTAGTGTATATTCCAGAAAAGTGGAAACACCTAAATCCATTTGAAGCCGGTACCAGAACATCAACTTTTGTTGATTTTGTTGATTTGGTTCCTACTGTTTTGTCATTAGCGGGAATCAAACTACCAAATTCTTTAGACGGAACTCCCTTTTTAGGACAAAATGTAAATAAGGTTAATCTAGAAAAAAAGGACATAACCTATGGATATGCTGATAGATTTGATGAAAAATATGATTTCGTTCGATCTGTTCGAAAAGGTGAATTCAAATATATCAGAAACTACCAACCTTTTAATGTGGATGGGCTTTACAATTTTTACCGATATAAAATGTTAGCTTACAAAGAATGGTACAAATTGTACAATGATGGAAAATTAAACGATATTCAAAGTCAATTTTTTGAACCCAAAAAACCAGAAGCTCTATATAATATTATTGATGATCCTTTTGAAACAAAAAATTTAGCTAAGGAAAAAAACTACAAAGAACAATTGTTAGATATGAGAAAAGAATTGAAAACCCATTTAATTTCAATTAATGATCTCAGTTTTATCCCTGAGCCTCATTTTATTGAAAATGGTTTGAATGATGTGGAAGCTTACTCAAAAAAAAATAAAGAATTGATTAAAAAGCTAATTGATATTTCTGATTTAAGTTTAAATGAATATCAAAATGTAGCCTCCTCAATTAAAGATGCTTTAAATGATGATAATCCATGGATTAGATACTGGGGTTTAATTTCATGTTCTTCATTTGGATTGGAAGCAATCGAAAATTTATCTCAAATAAATAATTTATTTGAAACAGATCCTGAAAATTTGGTTAAGATCAGAGCTGCAGAGTATATGTTGTTAAATAATAAAAAAGTTGATCAAGAAAAAATTAATAGCTTATTAAAAAGTGCAAAATCAGAAACTGAAGCCAATCTAATGTTAAACACTTTGGCTTTAATTAAAACCAAAGATCCAAGATTCAAATTACAGCTCAATAAAGAAGAATTTCCAGCAAGCTGGCTGCCCCCAGTTAGAGAACAAAACGCGCTTGTTAACAGGAGAATGAATTACTTAACAAACAATGAATAAAATATCAACAAAAATTATTATTATTTCTCTTTTAACTATTTTGATTTCTTGTCAAAACAAAAATATTAAAGATGGGAAACCAAATATTATTTTAATCGTTGCAGACGATTTGGGTTGGTCTGATGTTTCCTATATGGGTTCAAGTTTTTATGAAACTCCAAATATTGATGAACTTTCTAAAAATGGAATGACGTTTTTAAACGGATATGCTTCTTCTGCAAATTGCGCACCTAGCAGAGCTACAATGTTAACTGGAAAATATCATCCCTACCACGGAATTTACACAGTAAGAAACTCTGATAGAGGAAATCGTAAAACCAGAAAAATCATTCCCATTGAAACAAAAACTAAACTTGAACTAAATCATTTTATATTACCAGAAATGCTTAAATCTAAAGGATATGTTAATGGTCATTTTGGAAAATGGCACATGGGACCTAAAGGGTATTATCCCGAAGATATGGGATTTGACATTAATGTAGGGGGGAACGAAAACGGTGGACCAGGTGGTTATTTCCCACCATACCCTAGTGTTAATAAGAATTTAAAAATGGACCAAAACGAAGAATATTTAACTGATCGATTAGGAACTGAGGTGGTTAAATTTATCGAGAAAAATAAAGAGAACCGATTTTTTGCATATGTACCTTTTTACTCTGTACACACGCCCATACAATCTAAACCAGACTACGAAATTAAATATAAAAAGAAGAAAAGTGATGATTTTCATAATAGAGCTGATTATGCAGGAATGATACAATCATTGGATGAAAATATTGGTAAAATATTAAATAAAATCAAAGAACTTAATTTGGAAAACAATACACTAATTATTTTTACATCTGACAACGGAGGAATAAGATCCATTTCAAATCAACATCCTCTGCGAGCTGGTAAGGGTTCCTATTATGAAGGGGGAATAAGAGTTCCTTTAGTTATTTGCTGGCCCGGTGAAATAAAATCTGGATCTAAATCATATGAAAGAGTAAGTAACATTGACTTTTACCCAACTTTAAAAAAAATAGTTGGTTATGACAAGGAAATAGATTTAGATGGAGAAGACCTTACTTTGATTTTTGAGGAAAAACAACTAAAAGAAAGAGAATTATATTTTCACTTTCCAATCTACTTGGAGCCCTACAATGTTCATAAGGATAGTGGAACTGATCCTTTATTTAGAACAAGACCTGGATCAGTAATTATCAAGGATGATTGGAAGTTACATAAATATTACGAAGACAATAAAATTGAATTATATAATCTTCTTAATGATGTTTCTGAAACTACTAATTTGATTGAAACAAAAAAAGAAAAAGCAAAAGAGCTTCTGGAAGATTTAGACAATTGGCTTAAAGTTAAAAACGCACCGCTTCCCACAAAATTAAACCCTCTGTATGACCGTAAATATGTTGATAGTTTAATGTATTTAATTCAAAAAAATAAAGTTTTCGGAAAGGTTAATAAAAATGAGTCAAGAAGTGATCTTAATCCTTTTTAAATTAATATTCAAACCTGTCGGGGTTTAATTTATTATATTGATCATTAGCCATCAAACCCAGGAAAATAGGGTCTCTTAATGAAGCATTCCAAATTTGGAACTTATTAATTAAACTATCATAAATCTTATTGTTTTTTTTCAAATTACTAGTTTCTGAAACTTCCTTTTTCAAATTGTAAAGTGCATTAACTTGTTTATTGTTTATGAATTTATAGTCACCTGATCTGGTTGCAGAACCCTGAACTCTCAAGTTTGGATCATTTTGCATTAAATTGTTTCTCCAAAACAAATAATCGTGAGGATCTTTTTTATTGTCTCCCTTAATAAAAGGAATAAGACTAACTCCGTGTAATTCATTTTTAGATTTAACATTTGGGGAAGTAATAGCTTTTAATGTGGCAAAAATATCTAATGAAATTACAGGCTTATCAAATACCTGACCCCCCTCAATTTCATTGGGCCACTGCATTAAGAAAGGGACACGAATCCCTCCCTCAAATAAATCACCTTTTTTTCCTCTAAGTTGTCCATTGTCTGAGTCTCCCTTTAGCCTTCCACCATTGTCAGACAAAAAGTAAATTATCGTATTTTCATATATACCTTTAGCTTTGAGTTTTGAAATAATATCTCCAACACCGTCATCAACTGCGCTAACCATTGCAGCATAAGTTTTTCTGTTTATTTCTTTTATATGATCATATCTTTTGAGATATTCTTTAGTAGCTTGAAGAGGACCATGAGGAGCATTATAAGCTAAATAAATAAAAAAAGGAACATTTGCATTTCTATCGATAAAATCAACGGTTTCTCTGGAAAGTGCATCAGTTAAATATTCTTTTTCATCGATTCTTTTATTATTTCTGAGTAGCTTGGTTCGATATGCATCAAATTGGCTTTTAACCTTAGTTTCATCTTCCAAATCCCACTCATTGGGAAAATATCTATGGCCACCAGTTAAAAAACCAAAAAATTCATCAAATCCTCTTTTTAGAGGTCTTAAACTTTCATGAGCACCCAAATGCCATTTTCCGACTGCAAATGTCCTATAATTTGAAGTTTTTAACATGTCTGCCATTGTTTGTTCACTTAGCGGAAGACCCATTTTCGGATCTTTAGGAGCAAATAAAGGATTCTTTCCAAAACCAAAAGAATCTTGATATCTGCCAGTCATTAAGCCTGCTCTGCTGGGGCCACAAACCGGATAGGAAACATATCCGTTAGAGAAGACTACTCCGTTATTTGCTAATTCATCAATGTTTGGTGTAACAATATCTTTTGACCCATTAAATCCAACATCAGCATAACCTAAATCGTCAGTCAAGATTAAAATTATATTTGGTTTTGGGTTAATTTTTTCAAAACCTAAAAACTGATTTATTAGAAAAAAAATCAATAGTAAAATAAATTTCATTTTTATTTAAAATATGCGTTTAAGCTAAAGTTATATTAATTAATTTAAAAGAGTTGCCTAACAAACTAAAATTCAATTAAAAATTATATTTTTATGTATAACAAACAACAAAATAAGTTTTGATATGAAAAGAATCGGTTTTACCAGATCAATCCTACTGTTATTCATCATTGTGTCTTTTAGTTGCAATGGTGTTGATAAGAAAAGTAGTAAACCAAACGTAGTTCTTATTTATTTAGATGATCTAGGTTATGGAGATGTTAGTTCATACGAATTAGGAACTCTTGAAACACCAAATATGGACAAAATTGCAAATGGTGGTATAAGATTCACTAATGGATACGCAAGTTCAGCGACTTGCAGCCCAAGTAGATATGCACTAATGACGGGAACATATCCCTGGAGAAATAAAAGAGCTAAGATCATAACAGGTGGAAATTTGATTATAGACCAAACTGAAATGACTTTACCAAAAATGTTTAAATCAATGGGCTATCAAACAGGAATTGTAGGAAAATGGCACTTAGGACTTGGAAAAGATGGACCAGTTAACTACAATAGTTTAATTAGTCCTGGACCAAATGAGGTTGGCTTTGACCACTCATATATTATGGCGGATACACAAGATAGAGTTCCAACTGTATATATTGAAAATGGTAATGTAGTTAATTTAGATCCAAATGATCCGATAGAAATTAATTTTGGAGATGATGATTATGGATTACCAAGTGGAACAAAAAATCCTGAGCTGCTAACTATGAAATGGCATCATGGTCATAACAAAGCAATTGTCAATGGTGTTCCAAGAATAGGATACATGAAAGGAGGTGAAAAAGCAAAATGGAGCGATATTGATATGGCAGATGAATTTATAAATAAAGCAAAAGAATATTTAGATACTGTCAAGGATAAACCTTTTTTCCTGTTTTACTCACTTCAACAACCACATGTTCCAAGAACACCTCACCCCAGATTCGTTGGAACCTCAGGTATGGGACCAAGAGGAGATGTCATTAAAGAGGCTGATTGGTGTATTGGAGAAATGTATAATTACCTTGAAGAAAACGGTATTTTAGAAAATACTATCATCATAATTTCTAGTGACAATGGACCTGTTTTAAATGATGGCTATTATGACGATGCTGTTGAAAAATTGGGAGACCACACGCCTGCAGGAAATTTAAGGGGAGGAAAATACAGTTTATATGAAGCTGGAACAAGAGTCCCATTTATAACTTACTGGAAAGGTAAAATCAAACCACAAGTTTCAAACGAAATTGTTACTCAAATTGATTTCTTAAATTCATTTTCATCACTATTAGGATCTGATATAAAATCTAATGATGGTGTTGATTTGTCCAGTGTGTTTTTTAAGAATTTTGGTAAAGGACGGGATGAACTAGTTATTCAGGCTACATCAAGAACTGCATTCAGAAAAAATAATTGGGTAATGATTCCTCCTTACAATTTAATAGCTGTAAACCCTAGAGTTAATATTGAATTAGGTAACTCAAAAGATTATTTATTATTCAATCTGGATGATGATATATCTCAACAAACTAATTTATCAAAAAGTAATCCTGATAAATTGAATGAAATGATTGTTAGGTATGAGGAAATTTTAGGTAAAAACAGAAACGAAGCTGAAGAGCTTGAACTTGAGTAATATTTATGCAAGTTTTAGTAACAGGGGGATTAGGTTATATAGGCTCTCACACTAGTGTTTTATTGTTAGAAAAAGGATATGATTTAGTAATTGTTGATGATCTTTCTAACTCTAATGAAAAAGTTCTCATAAACATCAATAAAATCACAGGAAAGAATCCAATTTTTGAAAAAATTGATTTAAAAGATAAAGATTCCGTATCTCAACTTTTTAAAAATTATGATTTTGATGGAATAATTCATTTCGCCGCTCATAAATCTGTGAATGAAAGCGTGAACTACCCAAAAAAATATTTTGAAAATAATGTTGGATCACTAGAAAATATTATTAGTGAAATTAAATTGATTAAGAAACCAATGAACTTTATTTTTAGCTCAAGTTGCACTGTTTATGGACAAGCTGATTCAATGCCAATAAATGAAAGTTTTAAATTAAAAAAAGCAGAATCTCCCTATGGTCAATCTAAAAAAGAATGTGAAGAAATTCTCGAAACTCATCATAAATCAGATCATCCCTTTAAAAACATTACGCTGAGATATTTTAATCCCATTGGCGCACATCCTACCGCTCTAATTGGGGAACTTCCACTCGGAACACCTGAAAATCTTGTTCCATACATTACACAAACTGCGATCGGAAAAAGAGATTATTTAACTGTTTTTGGTAATGATTATAATACCAAAGATGGAACATGCATAAGAGATTACATCCATATTATGGATTTAGCACATGCACATATTTCTTGTTTAGAGAACCTAATGAAAGTTGATGACGATAATTTTTTTAAAGTCTATAATGTTGGTAGTGGCAAGGGAACTTCAGTTTTGGAGTTAATCAATCTTTTTGAAAATGTTAATCAAATAAAATTAAATTATAGAATTGGAAAAAGGAGAGCTGGGGATATAGTTATTGCATATGCAGATACCTCTAAGATAAAAAATGAGTTAAATTGGGAAACAAAACACAGTTTGGAAAATGCATTAAAAACAGCATGGAATTGGCAATTGAATATTAATTAAAATGAATACAAATATTAAAGTTAAATCTCCCGGAAGAATTAATTTAATTGGAGAGCATATTGATTACAATGGTGGTCATGTTTTACCTGCAGCGATTGACTTAAATATTAATTTTTATCTAAAAAGAAACTTTACAAAATTCTGTAATATTGAATCAGTTGGATTTGGTAAATTTTCATTTGACATTAATGAATTAAAAATTGAATCAAAACAATGGAAAAATTACCTTATCGGCGTTATACAAGAAATAAAAAAAGTAAACAACAATATAGAAGGTTTCGACTGTAAAATTGAAAGTAAAATTCCCAGTGGCGGTGGAATTAGTTCATCAGCAGCTCTTGAATGCGGGTTAGCTATGGGTTTAAATGAACTTTTTGAATTAAATATTGAAAAAATTGATATCGTAAAAATTTGCAGAAATGCTGAACATAATTTTGTAGGCACAAAATGTGGGATCATGGATCAATTTTCTGTTGTCTTTGGAAAAAAGAATAAGTTGATTTTTCTAAATTGTAAAACATTAAATTATAGTTTGGTTAATGCTGTTTTTGACCCCTATTCAATAATTCTTCTGAACACAAATATTTCCCACAATCTTGCTGAAAGTGAATACAACAAAAGAAGGAAACAGTGCGAAACAGCATTAAAAATCATTAATTCAAAAAATTATAATTTCAAAGATATTTGTGAAATACCATTAATAACTTTAAAAACTTTTAAAGATATACTCAATGCAGAATTGTATGAAAAAGTTGAATATGCAATTTATGAAAACCAAAGAACTATCGAAGCTGCCAAATCAATTGAAAACAGTGAATTGGAAACTTTTGGTAAACTAATGTATGAATCGCACATAGGATTAAGTGAAAAATATAAGGTTAGCTGTAAAGAACTTGATTTCTTAGTTGAACTGTTTGAAAAAGATGAAAATGTTATCGGATCAAGAATGATGGGAGGTGGATTTGGTGGTTCAACCATTAACTTGGTAAAAACAAGTTATGTTAAAGAATTCCTTGAAATCGCAAAAAATGAATATTTAAAATCTTTTAAAAGAAGTTTATCTTCCATTGTTACATCCATATCAAATGGCGTGGAAATTCAATGATTATTATGATAAAAAATAAATCACACTATAGAAAAAATATTTTAACTGGTGAATGGGTGCTAGTTAGCCCCAACAGAATTAAAAGACCATGGCAAGGTGAAGTAAACAAGGCTGAAATTACAGAATCGAAGACATACGATCCAAATTGCTACCTATGCCCTGGAAATACTAGAGTGAATGGGGAAAAAAATGACAACTATAGCTCTACATACAGCTTTATTAATGATTACTCTTCACTAGTAATCGATCAAATTGATGAACATTTAACAGAAGGTTTACTTGAGGCTAAAAGTGAAAAAGGAATTTGTAAAGTAGTTTGTTACTCACCCAACCACTCCCAAACAATGTCAAAAATGAATGTCAGTGAAATAAAGTCAGTTATAAATTTATGGCGTAAAGAATACAAATCATTAGGATCATTGGAGGAAATCAATCATGTTCAAATTTTTGAAAATAAAGGAGAAATGATGGGTTGTTCAAATCCACATCCACACGGTCAGATCTGGGCGCAAGAAACTATTCCTAATATTGTAAATAAAAAAGATATTTTTCAGAAAAAATTCTTTTCTAAAGAAAATATAAGCTTATTAAAAACCTATATTGATCAAGAACTTTCAATCGGTGATAGAATTGTCGTTGAAAATAATTCATTTGTAAGTCTAGTTCCATTTTGGGCAACTTGGCCCTTTGAGATAATGATTGCTCCAAAAAAACATAAGAAATCAATTTTAGATCTTACAGATATTGAGATAAATGATTATGCTGAAATTTTACAAAAACAATGTTTTAAATATGATAATTTGTTCAAATGCTCATTTCCGTATTCAATGGGTATCCACCAATGTCCAACAAATAAGAAAAAAAATAAGCACTGGCATATGCATATGTCGTTCTACCCTCCGTTACTCAGATCTTCAAAAATCAAAAAATTCATGGTTGGTTATGAAATGTTTGCTGGACCTCAAAGAGATATTACACCAGAAGATGCAGCAGATAGACTGAGAAAATGTTAAAAAAAGCCTACATCAGGAATGTTTTGTATAAACTCTAGTTAAAACAAGATTAAGGCTAACATACTGATCAAGAATCCATAATGGCGCGCTTTAGCAGAAATGACTCACCTTTTATAAAAAAATTCGCGTTGAGTTTATCAAAAAAATTGATGTAGGCAATAAGTTATTATTTAAATGAACGTTTATAAATCCAAGGCTTCATTAATAGATTGGTTTATTTTTTCTATTCTCTCGACTATTTTTGAACTACTTTTTTCTTCATGTATATTCTCTTGCTCGTTCTGGGTTGCAAGTTGTAAAGCACACATAGCTAGCACATCTTGCTTATCTTTTACAGCATAATTTTCCTCATAATGTCTAATCATTATCTCTATTTTTTTTGAAGCCGCTCTGAGACCTTCTTCTTGCTCAGAGGGAACATTCAAAGGATATATTCTGTTTGCAATTGTTAATTTAATTTTTTGCATTTTGTAAATTTACGAACTCAAATTCATTATGCACTTATCCAATTCTTTAATCATTTTATTAATCCTTCCTTTGGTTAAAGATTTATCTTTATTACCCAGGAAAGTACTGGCAATTTTTAAAGATTCATACCTCTTTCTGTAATCACTCAATTCATTTGTTTGCTCTGAAATCTTTAATTTTTTTTTTTTCAAGTCCTGACTGATTTCAAAATTTTCTTCTTTCAATTTAATCACTAACATTTTCAGCTTTTCTACATTTGACTCTAGCAAATCAAGATTTTTTAATGATTCAGACATATTGTAATACAATCTTTTTCAAATTTAATATTAGTTATATTTATAAACAAGTTGGATTTGAATTAAAAAAAATAATTTGTAATTATGTTATTGTGATTAAATTAAAAAAATCAAAAGTTCTAATAATTATTTTTATTTTTTTTCAATTTGCTAACAAAGCACAGGATAGATATCCTCTAGATTACTTTTCCGATCCCCTAGAAACAGAAAAGATATTGAACGGTAATTTTGGAGAATCAAGATCTGCACATTTTCATTCAGGAATTGATTTTAAGACTCAATTTAAAGAAGGATTAAACGTTTACAGCTCAGCTGAGGGTTATATAAGTAGAATTAGCATCAAACACGGTGGATTTGGAAAAGCTCTATATATTAATCACCCAAACGGATATACGACTGTTTATGCACACTTAAAAAACTTTAGTAACAAAATAGAGAATTACATAAAGAAATTGCAATATGAAAAAAAAACTTATCAGATTGAACATTATCCCAAAAAAAATAGTTTAAAAATTTTAAAAAATGAAAATATAGGGAATTCTGGAAACACTGGATCATCTGCAGGACCACACCTTCACTACGAGATTAGAAAAACATCAAATCAAAAACCATTGAACCCTCAATTATTTAATTTTGAAATTAAAGATACTCGAAGACCAACAATGTCCTCATTATATTTCTACAAGGTGGATGATTCAAACAGGTTGAGTGACCCTGTAAAGCTTAGTACTACAAAAATTAATGACAGTACATATTTTTCAGAAAAAGTATTTAGTAATGGTAAAATTGGCTTTGGAATTTCAGGGTTTGATAGACAAGATTTAGCAGCCAACAGAAATGGTATTTATAAATACGAAACTTACTATAACAATAAAAAGAGTATTGAATTTAAATTCGATTCCTTTTTTTTTGAAGAGTCTATTAAAATTAAGACTTTAATCGATTATAAATTCTTTGTAAAAAATAAAAAAAGAATAATAAAACTATTTGTTGATAGCGGAAATGATTTAACAATTTACTCAGGGAATGAAAATGGTTACATAAACGTAGAGGAGGACTCCACTGAATACATAATTAAATTGTCAGATCTTAAAAAAAACAACCTTTATATCAAGATACCAATCAACAAAGGAAATTCTAAAAGGGATATAAATTATAGTAATGAATATGAGTTCGAAACATTAGTTAAAAACAAACTGGATTATAATTTTGAATTTGATAATTCGAAAATTAGAATTCCTAAAAATACATTTTTAAAAGACGTTAATATTGAATTAGAAAACACTGACGATTCATTAAAAATAAAAAACCCTTACATACCTGTTTTTAAAAACATTTCAATTGAATTCGAAAATAAGCATTCTGAAAAAGGAAATTATTTAGCCAAAATGGATCATGAAATGAAAGAGTCCTTTGCCTCATCTACTTTAGACAAAAAAAATTATTTTGTATTAAAAACAAAAAATCTTGGAACTTATTTTATAAAAAAAGATACGATTCCTCCAAAGTTAAAACTTCTTAATTTTAAAAATAAGGACTGGATTAGCAATAAAGAAAATATAGTATTTAAAATTCATGATGATGAAACTGGAATCAAAAATTATAATGTTGAAATTAATGGTAAATGGATGCTATTTGAGTATGAATACAAAAAAAACGAACTTAAGTATAAGTTTGATTCATTTTTTGAAAATAAAGTTGAAAATAAAATGAAAGTAATTGTTGAAGATATGGTAGGGAATATTACGGAACAAAAATTTAAGTTTTATAAAAAGTAATCACTTATTTATAAAATCTCTGAGTGTTTCAATCACAAAATCAATCTCTTCCTTTGTATTGTACTTTGAAAAAGAAAATCGAATCGAAGGTTTTTTTAAATCATCTTCACATAATATTTCAGAAAGAACATGAGATCCTTTGTTACTTCCAGATTGACATGCGCTTCCTTTGGAACAAGCTATTCCTTTTAAATCTAAATTGAAGTCGAGTAATACTGATTTCTCATTCAATACAGGAAGACATAAATTTAAGATTGTTGAGCTAGTTCTATTACAATCATCACAATTTGCATTAAACTTTACATCAGGAATATTTTTTTTTATTTTTTCAATAAAATATTTTTTTAAATTCAAAACATATGCATTGTCATTAGAAAAATTTTCATAAGAATTTAAAAACGCCCTTTCCATTCCAAAAATATTATGAACGGACTCAGTACCGGCTCTGAGCCCCCTTTCTTGTCCTCCACCAATAACCAATGATTTTAAATTTAAATCTTTGTTGACATATAAAAAACCTACACCCTTCGGACCATGAAATTTATGGGCTGATCCAACAATAAAATCAATATTTGATTTGGAAAGATTAAACTTGTATCTTCCAATAGACTGAACAGTGTCAGAATGAAAGATTGCATTATGTTTTCTGCAAATACTACCTACTGCCTCAATGTCTGTAATAACACCAATTTCATTATTTATGTGCATTAGAGTGACTAGTGTTTTTTTAGAATTATCTTGCAAACTTTTCTCCAAATAGTCAATATTTATTTCTGCGTTTTTATTTAATTCCAAATATTCAACTTCAACATTATATTTTTTATTTAAAAATTCCACAACATTCAAAACAGCATGATGTTCAATTTTAGTTGTAATAATTCTTTTTACACCAAGATCCCGGACTGATGAAATTAAAACAGTATTATCTGATTCAGTTCCACCAGATGTAAAAAAAAGTTCACTTGCAGAAATATTAAGCTCCCTAGAGATTGTTTTTCGAACATTTTCTATAATTGATCTTGACTCTCGACCGAAACTATGAGTAGAAGATGGGTTTCCATATGTTTCAGACATGACAGAATTCATGCTCTCTAAAACATTTGTATCAATTTTAGTCGTTGCAGCGTTATCAAAATATATCTTTTTCATTTTTTTTCAAAGGATTTTAAAGTATCAATTATTATTTCCGTTGCTAAAGTTATTTCAGATAAAGAAATTGTAAGTGGAGGCGCAAATCTTATAATATTTCCATGTGTAGGTTTTGCTAATAGACCATTTTCTTTCAATTTAAGACAAATATTCCAAGCCGTTTCACTTTTTTCGTCATCATTTATAACAATGGCATTCAAAAGACCTTTACCTCTAACTAAACTTACAACATTACTGCTTAAAATATAATCGTTCATCATACTTCTAAAAATATTTCCCAATTTTTTTGCATTTAAACATAACTCCTCATCCTTAATCACATTTAGTGAAGCCATTACAACTTTACAAGCCAAAGGGTTTCCGCCAAAAGTAGATCCGTGTTCGCCAGGTTTTATTGTAAGCATAATTTCATGGGACGAAAGTACAGCTGATACTGGAAATACACCCCCAGAAAGGGCTTTTCCAAGCACTAGAATGTCTGGTTTAAAACCATAATGATCACAACAAATCATTTCTCCAGTTCTACCAATTCCTGTTTGAACTTCATCTGCAATAAATAAAACATTATTTTTCTTACATAATTTAAAAGCTTCGGGCAAATAGTTTTCATCCGGGACTACTACCCCAGCCTCGCCTTGAATTGGCTCAACCATAAATGCGACTACATTTGGGTCGATTAAAGCTTCTTTCAAGGCAGTTAAATCATTGTATGGTATAATTTCATATCCAGGCATAAATGGTCCAAAATCTCTTTTACTCACAGGATCATCAGAAGATGATATTGCTGCTAAAGTTCTACCCCAAAAATTTCCAGAAACAAAAATAATTTTAGCTTTATTTTTTTTTATTCGCTTGATTTTGTAACCCCATTTTCTAGCTAATTTAACAGCAGTTTCACCACCCTCAACTCCAGTGTTCATGGGCAATAGTCTATCATATCCAAAATATTCGGTCAAAAACTTTTCATAATCCCCTAAAACATTATTGTAAAACGCCCTGGAAGTTAATGTTAAAATTGAAGACTGTTTAATAAGAGCACTAACAATTTTAGGATGACAGTGACCTTGATTAACAGCAGAATAAGCAGATAAAAAATCAAAGTATTTTTTTCCATCTACATCCCACAAATAGATACCTTTTCCTTTTTTTAGAACTACTGGAAGAGGATGATAATTCTGAGCTCCATATGAATTTTCTAAATCTATGAAATGTTTAGTTAGAGATTTGATCATTTTAATTTTTTTTAAAATTATGATACTTATTTGAACTAAACAATTAAAAAACAATTCATCAAAAAGTTCCCTAATTTAGCTGAATAAAAAGGTAGAAATTTGAAATTTATAGAAAGTCAAAACAATAAAGAATTTAAAGATTTAAAAAAATTAATCTCAAGATCTGGAGCTAGAAAAAGCAAAAATTTTATAGTTGAGGGTAAAAAAGAACTACTTAATTGTAAGGACTGTGGGTTTAATTTAACTAAGATTTACATATGCTCTGATTTTTTTGACACAACAAAAAATAAAATTCAAAAAAAATCTGAGGTGGTTGATTTATCAAAAACTCTATTTAAAAAAATATCAAAACAACCTGACGGAATTATCGGATTGTTTGAAAAAAAAGATCTTGATTTAAAGTCCTTAAATCTTCCAAAAAATGCTTTCATTATTGTTTTGGAATCACCTGAAAAACCGGGAAATATCGGAGCTGTTTTTAGAACTGCAGATGCAGCGGGTGTAGACGCCATAATAATCTCAAATCCAAAGACTGAAATTTACAACCAAAATATTATAAGAAACAGTATTGGAAGTGTTTTTTCAATGCAAACTGCATTAGCTACAAATAAGGAAACAATAAAGTTCTTGAAAGATAAAAACATAAAAATTATATCGACTTTGATAAAAAACAGTATTGATTTTAGATCGATTAATTATCAAGGTTCGATTTCAATTATTGTTGGACCAGAAGAATCTTCTTTATCGAAAGAATGGGTAGATGAATCAAATGAAAAAATAAAAATACCAATGAAAGGAAAAATGAATTCCTTAAACCTTTCAGTATCTGCGGCAATAGTTATATTTGAAGCAATTAAAAAAAGAAATTAATGACTCCCGAATTTATTTTTAACACCCTTATAACCATAATAATTTTAAACTTTATTAAAGATTATTATTTAAGCTATTTAAACTCCAAGAACTTTGATAATAAAATTCCAGATGTTGTCGCAGATGTTTTTGATAAAGAAAAATATGTTAAGTCTCAAGAATATAAAAAAATACAATATAATTTTTCCAAGATTTCAAGTCTTTATGGACTAATTATAATTTTGTTGTTTTTTTATTTCGATGGTTTTTTGATTGTAGATCAGTTAAGTAAAACTTTTTTCAACTCAACAATTTTAGTGAGTTTGTGTTTTTTAGGTTTAATTTATTTTGGAAATGAAATTTTAAGTCTTCCTTTTTCAATATACTACAATTTTGTAATTGAAGAGAGGTTTGGTTTTAATAAAACTACCTTCAAATTATTTATTATGGATAAGCTTAAATCATGGTTACTCACGATACTATTAGGAGGTTCTATTCTTGGCTTTTTGATCTTCCAGTTTGAAGCTATTGGGAAAAATTTTTGGATTACTGCTTGGATTTTTTTAGGATTTGTAACTATTCTAATAAATGGTTTATATTCTCAATTAATTGTGCCAATTTTTAATAAACAAACAAAGTTAGAAAGAGGTGAATTAAGAACTCAAATTGAAAATTATGCTACCAAAGTTGGATTTGATCTAAGTAATATTTTTATAATTGATGGGTCTAAAAGGTCTACCAAAGCAAATGCTTATTTTTCCGGGTTTGGAAAGCAAAAAAGAGTTACACTTTATGATACTCTAATCAATAAATTGAGCACAAATCAAATAATTTCTGTTATCGCACACGAAATTGGCCATTACAAAAAGAATCACATAGTTTTTAATATCATTTTTTCAATAATTCAGTCAGGATTAATGTTGTATTTACTTTCAATTTTGATAAGCATCCCTATTTTTTCTGAATCACTTGGATTAGATAAACCTAGCTTTCACATTGGACTTGTCTGCTTTACAATTTTGTTTACTCCTGTTTCTGAGATTATTTCATTATTTTTCAATTTATTTTCCAGAAAGTTTGAATATGAGGCAGATGAATTTGCAAAAAAAACATTTGATAGTAAGTATTTAATTGAAGCATTAAAAATTTTATCTAAAGATAGTTTGAGTAATTTAACTCCACACTCAAAATATGTTTGGTGGTATTATTCTCATCCAACTCTAGTACAAAGAATATCTCGATTATAGACAATTTATTAAAAATAATTTTTTTTGAGTATTTTTAAAAGATGATGCTTACTAATGCCATAAAAGAAAACAACCTTATCGCAAAAGAGTATAAAGAGTTGTTAAAAATTAGTTATCAATCATTAAACGCTAATGACAGAAAACTAATAAGATTGGCATTCAACACATCTGTGGATGCACACAAACATCAGAGAAGAAAAAGTGGTGAACCTTATGTTTTTCATCCAATAGC
>CENX01083129.1_pt1 | contig 17019 bp, 15 predicted proteins | sample 361321 | NCBI WGS metagenome assembly CENX01 (sample SAMEA2619678, study PRJEB7988) | marine metagenome | isolation source: saline water (ENVO:00002010), including | reverse complement strand
CAATTGAGTTACTTTTATCAATAGAGAGACCGTATCCTTCTTCACCGAAACTTAAACTGCTATCAATTTTCACAAAGAGAGAATTTGGCGATCGGCCACCACCTGTTTTGATTGATAGGTCTTTTATGGGCGATAAAAACTCTTTCACTATATGTGCGATGGCGGTTTCAGCTTTGCTTCCCGAAGCTAACAAGATTTCATTAACCTGTTTTAGATCTACAAAACCATCTTTTAAAGTAGTTTTTGCTGGCTTAGGTATTACATTTATGTTAGACATGATTAGTTCTTTGTTGTTATTTGTACAGCTGAAAAGTATTAAAGAAAACCCAATCAAGAATACTGAATAAGTTGACAAGAGTGTGCCTTTTTTCACAAATGCAACACCCTTACTTTAACAGCACCACTTTTTTTACCTTAAAAGCGCGCTTCGAAGAGATAGAAAAGTAGTAGACTCCAGAGGGGAGATCTATACCAAAACTATTTTTCCCGTTCCAAGAAAATGAATGTTCTCCAGCCTGTATATCAATGTTGTTTTTGGCAAATACAACTTTTCCGAAAATATCAAACAGGTTAATGTTTACTGTTGAATTGTTTTCAGTTTGGTATCCAATTGTGATAGAAGAGTTAAAGGGGTTTGGGTGGGCATTATTGATTCTTATAGCTTGATCAATATTTATCTCTTGGCCTTTTATATTAAGTCCCGCCATTGTACTTGGAACAACTCTAATAGCATCAAAAACAACAAAGTCACCAGATGAGCCACTTAAAACAAGGTCTCTTAAAATGATAGCAATACTCTCGTCATCATCAAAAACCAAAGTATTTATAACAATAAAATTATCCTCACCAGCGCTCTGATTTATAACTATATCAGATCTTGAGCTTATTCCACTGTCATCTTTTATGTATATCTCATAGATTGCGCCAGTGGTTGCGTTTATTCCGGAGGGTATGAATGCTTCGATGTTGTATTCAATGCCACCTTCGACTGTTGGGACCCACATTGCATAGTGCCTGCTTTGCTCTGAGTTTGATGTGGCTGGGGCCATCCAGGAATCGTTGTTAAACCCTTCTCCCAAATACGTCCAGTCAGGACCTTGAAAACGTTCAAATCCGTTGTCTCCATCATCGACCAGAGATTCAGACAGCCAGAGCCACTCACTTCTGTTTCCACGGAATTCTTCAATTGGGTCTGCAAAGTTTCCCCACCAGCCGAACGGGTCTACAACGTATGGTTCAATAGAATCAAAAAACCAGTTACCCTTCCGAACTTCAAAATGTAAGTGTGTGCTTGTTGCGCAGCCAGTATCCCCAGCATATCCCAAGGTGTCTCCGGTGTCAACGGTTTGCCCTACCTCGACTTCAAGTGGTGATGTCATGTGAAGATAAACAGTAAAGTAATCATTTCCATGTGCAATTATTATAGTTCCCTGTTCTCCGTTAGGCTCAATTCCCCCTGGACATGGGTCAGCAGCCGGTGAAAATGACGCCCATATAACATACCCCCCAGCAGGGGCCAATATCGGTGTGCTGAATGGCATAAAGTAATCTGTCCCCGGGTGTCCATCATAACAAGATCTTCCGTTCCGACAATCGCCAGCTACTATATTATTATTAAATTCATAGCCATCAAACCTCAAGAATAGGTTGTCAACTACATTCGTATAAGGATGGTGGTGGTCAACGCAAGCAGAAGATGGATACTGTTCGAAGTTTGGAGTTTCGTAAGGTCTTCTTTCTAGAAACTGGACTTGAGCTATCAAAAAACCAGAATTGAGAATGAAGATTAAATTAATTAATGACTCGATGGATAATTTTTTCATTGTGGTATAACTTCTATGTAAATATACACCCATCATCATCATGAATCGAGGATCAATAAGGGGAACAGATATGTTAAAAGAATTTATTAAGCATCAGGTCATTTTATACGTCTTTTGTACTTCAGTGTTTTCGGTAGATATGGACACAGCTTATACCGTTAAATGGAGCAATATCCCATGGGGAGGTGGTGGACTGGTTCCAGCTGGACCGCCTTGGAATATGGTGGGGCCCTTTGATTTTGATGGTGATGGTCTTGGAGATTTTGTTGTTTCTAGTTCCTATGCTGGTGAGTTTTGCAATGGCGTATATCACTATGAGGCCGCTAGTAATGACTCAATAGAACTAAAATGGGTTTATACATTTTACGACCTTAGCTGTTCCTATGACGCATATTCTAGTGTTGCAGTAGGCGACATTGATGGGGATGGAAATCAAGAAATCTTATCGCTTGTTGATACAAGCCCAGGCGTTCCTGGTCAAAAAGGACTTCAAATATTTGAATGGAGTCCAGATTCTTTATCTTTTCTTTCTCAGCCAACATACACCTGGGATATGGGCTTGGATAGCGTTTGGGAAGCGGGTCAAATATATGTAGAGGATTTAGACAATGATTCGAAAGAAGAGATAATTGTTTCTGTCATGGATGGTCCATGGTCTCAATTAGGTCTAGGGGGAACAAGTAGGTTGATGATATTTGAGCTCGAATCTATTGTAGAGGATTCAGCAATTTTTAATTTAGAGTATGTCGATGAAGTATGGTCTAATTGGAGTGGATACAACATATCTGTTGGGGACCTAGATAATGACGGGCTCAAAGAAATTTATACAGTCGGGTATGAATACTTTCACCTTATTGTTCATGAGAATACTGGCGAAGACCAATATGCGTACCAAACTGACTTTTATGTTTCTTCAGAACTGTATGAAAGAGCAAATCAGGGAATTATTGTTACGGATATAGATGGCAATGGAGGGAACGAAATGATATGCCTAACCTCAGGAGTTAACTCTCTAGCGGGTGATCTACTAACCCCAGGCAGCTTTTTTATAGCTAATGGCGTTGGAGATGTAAGCAATCTATCGTATTCCAATTTTAACTTATTCTCAAGCTATGACGGCGGCTTGAGACAGGTTGCTATTGGTGATGCAGATGGAGATGGGAACCTAAATATATATCTTGCAGGCCACTATGATGAAGTTGTTTATGACTGGGAGTATGGAGAGGGAGACCCAACAGACCCAAGCAACTATGTAGAAAAAATGATTTTCATGGATGATACAACCGACAACTTTACACCTGGGAACGATCAGGGCAGAGTTAGGGTAGCTAAGCTTTTTTCAGGAGACATTGATAACGATGGGAATGGTGATATTGTTTTTTCTTCAGCAAGCTTTGCAGCTGACAAACCTCATTTGTATATGATTGAGCATGGTGGAACACTTGATGTATCAGAAAAGAATTCACTTGTGCCAAATGAGGTTGTTATCAGCCAAAATTATCCAAACCCATTCAACCCAGAGACCACACTTCAATACAGTATACCTTCAGATGGGTTAGTATCAATTAAGGTATATGATATCTTAGGGAACAAAATAAAAACTTTGATTGAACAATGGAAATGGGCTGGTGCACACACCGAAATGTGGAATGGTCAAAACGACAATAGCCAAGCGGTTTCAAGCGGAGTTTATTTTTATCAAATAAAAGTTGGAAATAAGCAGGTCACTAAAAAAATGATCTTTGCTAAGTAGAAATGGTCAAAAGTTCATTTAGACTGTTATTGTTTATATTTAGAATCTGAAAACACAAAAAATAAAATGAGAAATACAAAACTTATTATTTTGTACCTCTTTCTTGCTTTCTCATGTGTTGATCAGGAAAGGCTTGATAAATCTTTCATTATTGCAACCTATGACGATGTAAAAGATTGGGATCCCGCAACTGCATTTTCGTTAGAGGTTCTTCCAATGTCTAATATTTATGAGCCGCTTTTATGGTATGATGCCAGCACTGATTCTGGGCACTTGTTTCCTGGGCTTGCGGTTTCATACTCAAAAAGTTCTGATGGTCTAACTTGGGAATTTATTTTGAGGGAAGGCGTCTTTTTTCATGATGGAAGCCCTTTTGATTCAGAGAGCGTTAAGTTTGTAGTCAATAGAAATAAGACAATGAATGGGGGTGCTAGTTACATATGGTCTGCTGTTGACAGTGTTCTTACAGATGGACCACAAAAAGTACGCTTTAAACTGTCTTTTCCTGCACCCTTAGATAAAATAGTTAGTTCGCAGTATGGGGCATGGATGTATTCGCCAAACATGGTTAACCTTTCTGAGCAAGACAAACACAAAGGATACGCAATTGGGACGGGCCCGTATCGCTTTAAGGAGTGGATAAAAAACAAGCACATTGTCTTAGATAAAAACAGCTCCTATTGGCGGAAGTGGGAAAGGGGCAACCATTTTGATTCTGTAATTATAAAAGTAGTTTCAGAGGCCTCAACCCGCTTACAGATGATAGAGGGAGGTGTTGTTGACTATGCTTTATTGATACCGGTCCAGTTACTTGAAAGGTTAGATTCGAATCCCTCAATCAGTATTTCATATAGACCATCTTGGATTAACCACTTTTACTTACTAAACACAAAAAAGCACCCGACTGACGATATATGGGTAAGACGAGCTATTGCTTCGTCAATGGACCGAGAGACTATTGCTAAATATGTTTACCGTGATTCTGGAGTAGAGGCTGTTGGGGTCATACCAAAAAATATGCCGCTTTTTTCACCTCCAGATAGCTTAATACCTTTCAATATGGAAATAGCTTCTGATTATTTGGCTAAGTCGGGACTTAAAAACAAAAAAGGAACGTTAGATATATCCTATATCTCTACATCAGAGGAGTATAGACTCACCTCATTTCATTTAATGGACAATTTGAGGGGAATAGGTCTTAGCCTAGAATTAAAACCTGGGGTTTGGTCAATGAACTGGGATAAGGCCAGACAATTCAAAACCTCCCCTAATATTATTTCTATGGCCTGGTGGCCAACGCTTTCATCTCCATCCGATTGGTTCTTTGGAATGTATCATACAGAAGAGTTTCCACTTTTCAATCTTTCTTATTACAGCAACCCGGTTATTGATTCATTGATCAATGAGGGATGGAAAAACGAAGCCAGGGATCCCGAAGCATCAAAAAAAATATATACACAGATTCAAAATATCTTAATCAATGATTGTGTTGTTGTGCCAACAGTTGATATCAATGTTCAATCTGTTCACAGGACAAACATTACCGGATTTAAAAACAACCCAGCATACTCAACGCTGTTAGTGTACCACCTAGGAAGAATAAATGGGTAAGTATTTTTTTAATAAACTATTATCAATGATAATCGTACTCACTGTTGTGAGCACTATTACGTTTTTTGTTTCTCGTTTACTACCAGGCGACCCAATTTCTCTCTGGGTTGGAGATCATCCGACAAAAGAACAATTAGAAACTGCAAAAAAAGATCTTGGCTTCGATAGGCCAGTCTATGAGCAATACAAGTCTTTCCTGGTTGGTTTGTTGAATTTAGATCTTGGATTTTCTCTTAGAACACGCCAGCCCGTATTGGAGGAACTTAGTCATAGATTTTTCGCTACTTTTGAACTGGTTTTTGTATCCATGTTTGTTGCTGTGCTACTTGGTTTTTTATTAGGTCTTTTTTCTGCAACCCAAAAAGGATCTAGTTTTGATAGACTAATTAGAGGCGTTGGGTATCTTGGGCTTTCTTTTCCTTTGTTTTGGTCGGGTATGATACTGCAGCTCATATTTTTTGGGTTGCTTAAATGGTTTCCACTACAAGGAAGGAATTCGGGATTTGTAGAAGCTGATATCGACTCTTATTTAAATACCGGTGCTTTGCTCCTAGACTCTTTAATAGCGGGAGATATGGAGCTTTTTGGCGATGCTTTAATACACATCACACTGCCAGCCCTTACAATGGTCTTTGGAGTTTTTGGTCTTGTGCTTCGGACAACAAGAGCATCAATTATTGAAACCATTCAGGAGCCCTTTTTTACAACCTACCTGGCTTATGGTATTAGTAGCAAAAAAGCTGTTTGGCTTTCGGCTTATAAAAACACACTCATACCGGTTACTACGGTATCTGGGCTTAGTTTCGGTTTAATGCTTGGAGGAACGTTTCTGGTAGAGTCAATCTTCGATTGGCCAGGGCTAGGTCAGTTTAGTGTTTTATCTATTTTGTCTAATGACTTTCCAGCAATAATGGGTGTTACATTATTGTATACCACAACCTATGTTTCAATCACTTTTTTGATAGACCTTTTTTATCCACTGATTGATCCTCGTGTTAAAAGCGCCGATGTTTAGACTGTTTTCGCACACGTACATGAATAGAACCTCCAGGATTGCCCTTTTATTTATTATTTTAATAATCGTTTCTTCTATACTAGTACAGTTTGTTTCCCCATATGCTGATGACCTTAATGGAGCAGTTCATTTAGAAGTTGGAGGTCAGTCTCCATCCATAAAACATTGGTTTGGAACTGACGCTGCCGGCAGAGATCTTTTTACATTGACCATTCACGCAGGCCTCTCTTCCTTGAAAGTTGCATTCTCGGTGGTGTTGCTATCTATTGTCATAGGTGTTCCTATTGGAATGTTCTCAGGAGTTTCCACCAGGAATATTGATGAGGTTTTAATGCGCATTACTGACGGATTCCTTGCGTTCCCTCCACTAATGTTGCCACTAATTATAACTTCAGTTTTAGGTCCCTCTCTAAATAATGTTATCATTGGAATATCAATGTCTTGGTTCCCCTGGTATGTTCGTATTGCGAGATCACAGGCAATGATAATTTTATCTTCGGGATATGTTTCTGTTTCAAAAAGTATGGGTGCTGGTAAGTTGCACATTATAAAAAAACATATTTTCCCAAATAGTATTGGCCCGATACTTGTTCAAGGAACCATAGATGCGGGGTATGCAATTTTAACAGCTTCAGGGCTATCTTTTATTGGACTTGGCGCAAGGCACCCCGAGGTCGAATGGGGGTTATTAATTACCCAGTCACGTGCACAGTTTCTTAACCACTGGTGGGAGGTTTTGTTTCCTGGCTTATTTATAATTTTTACTGTCATCTCATTCAATGTTATTGGCGACGAATTAAGAAAATTAACTAACCCAAAAGAGCTGAAATAATTTTGAAAAAAAACCTATTAAATATTTCTAACCTTACGGTTAAATCAATGGTAGATGGGAACGCCAATACAATCCTTAATAATGTCAGCTTAGATATTGACCGAGGTGAGGTTGTTGGACTAGTTGGCCAAACAGGTAGTGGGAAAAGTATGTTAGGGTGGGCAATTATTGATCTCTTACCAAGATCGTGCTATGTCTCAAAAGGGACTACTTTTTATAATCAAATTCCAATATCAGAAACTTCAAATCTTCGAGGTGAGAAAGTGACTATGATTTTTCAGGATCCAATGCAATCGCTCAATCCACTGCAAACCATTGGAACCCAATTAAGCATACTCTCAAGTAATCTATTTTCAAATAAACCAGAGTATTTAAAGCAACAAATTCACAAATGGTTTTCACGTGTCATGTTGAACAACATCCCCAGTATATTAAATCGGTACCCTCATCAGCTTTCGGGTGGTCAAATGCAAAGAGTAATGATTGCGATTGCCATGTTAACTGAGCCAGAATTTATTATTGCTGATGAAATCACAACTGGCCTTGATGCAAACACAAAACTAGAGATAATGAACTTACTCGATAATATCCAAAAGGAGCAGGGTGTATCGGTTTTACTTATTTCTCATGATAATTCGGTAATAAATCGCTATTGCAATCGAGTTGTTACCATTGAATCAGGAGAAGTTTTTGATCAAAAGTACGGACAGCTACATCAGGTAGGTGATAATGTAAAACATAAAAACTTTTCAGAGAAATCAACGGATGTAAAAAAAGAAAAAGTGTTAAGTATTAATGGTTTTTGTAAATCATATTCTAATTCGGGTCAGACTAAGAAGGCGTTAAAAGATGTGTCGTTAAATTTATTTAGAGGAAAGACACTGGGGATTATTGGAGAATCGGGAAGCGGTAAAAGCACTCTAGCAAAAATGATTTTAAATATTCTAACTCGCGATGATGGTGAGATGGAGCTAACCATATCAAACCATAAAATAAAGAACTTCACTACTCCAAATAAAAATATTGGGGCTGTACTGCAAGATAGTTCGGGGTCTTTAAATCCAAGAATGAAAATTCAGCAAATACTATTAGAGCCTCTAGAAATCCTAGGGTTTTCTGATAAAAATGAAATGAAATCAAAAACTATCAAGGCAATTAATGAAATAGGCCTTGATCAAAGTTTTCTAGATAGATACCCCCACACCTTATCAGGCGGACAAAGACAGAGAGTATCTTTAGCAAGGGCGATGATGTTAGAGCCCAGCGTTCTTGTTTTTGATGAGCCTACATCTGCTTTGGATACAGAAAATAAAAAGAGAATTTTAGAATTACTCAAATCACTACAAAACAAGAAAAAAACATCCTATCTTTTCATATCTCACGATCTACTTGTTATATCAGAAATAGCTGATGAGGTAGCAGTACTATTTCGTGGGGAGATAATTGAAATCGGGACTATTGAAACCATTATGAGTAATCCAAAACAAGACTATACAAAAAAATTAGTAGAGCCTCATCGGTATAATAGCGTATCGTAAAATTGAAAGAGTAAGCAAAATGAAAAACCAGATGATCATCGCCTCAGTTCAAATGTATTCCACAAGCGATAAAGATAAAAACCTTCAGACTATGGGGCAATACCTTGAGCATATAAGCAAGGCTTTTCCAAGCATTAAAATGGTTGTGTTTCCTGAACTTGCAGTCCATGGATCCATTTCAAACATGCATGGAGAGGCAGAAACTATTCCCGGAGATCTGACATCTTGCTTTTCTAGTTTAGCGAATAAACATAATGTTTGGTTAATACCTGGGAGTATCTACGAATCCGTGGGTAAGGACATTTTTAATACCACTCCAGTCTTTTCTCCAAGCGGTGATTTGATTGGGAAGTATCGCAAGAGATATCCTTGGAGGCCCAATGAAAAAACAACCCCAGGGGGAGAGCACTTTGTTTTTAATATAGATGGGATTGGTGTTGTTGGAATCATGATATGTTATGACATATGGTTTCCAGAAGTTGCTAGAGACCTGGTACACAACGGAGCAGAAATCATTGTTGTTCCAACTATGACAACAACTGGAGACAGGCCACAAGAAAAAGTAATTGCCCATTCGACTGCCATTACACAACAAGCCTACGTGGTTTCCTGTAATGGAGTTGGACGAGGTGGTGTAGGAGGATCGATTATTATAGATCCCGAAGGAGCGGTGTTACAAGAGAGTGGCGAAGGGCCGTATATGCAAACCGCTTTGATCGATTTTGAAAGAGTTCGATACGTTAGAGAAAAAGGGACCTCTGGGGTAACAACGCCACTAAAAGATTTTCAAAAAAACACACAAAGATTTTCTGTTTACAAAAATAAGGATTAAATATGCTCGACCTAAATAGATACCTGGATTTTATTTTATTGAACTCGGTTTTAAAAGGTTTGTCTCTTGTGATAGCCTCGATCGTTTCAGCAAAGGTTGTGGATATGGTATTTACATTTATTTTTAAAAGGTTAGTCAGCTCAACAAAAACCACTTTAGACGACCGTATACTTCAGCTACTTCATAAGCCCATTTTCTATTCTATATTGTTTGTTGGATTTATACTATCCATAAAAACCATACACCTTCCTGACTACATCGAGTTTGGCTTAATTGGCCTTTTAAAAACTGTCACAATTATTATCTGGCTATTTGTTGTTTCAAAAATATTAGTAATGTCTATGGATTGGGCATCAAGACAAACAGCCACAAATAAAGTTTTACAAAAAAACACCCTCCCACTTTTCAACAATTTAGGGAAAATCGCAATAGGCCTTTTTGGAATCTATTTCATTTTCTTGAGCTGGGATATCAACATAAATGGGATATTGGCATCTGCAGGGGTTTTGGGTGTTGTTCTTGGTTTAGCAGCAAAGGATACGGTCTCTAACTTTTTTGCTGGCATATTTCTTATGGCCGATGCCCCATTTAAAGAAGGTGATTATATTCTGTTGGATACTGGAGAAAGGGGATATGTTAAAAAAATGGGGCTGAGGTCCACAAGATTTATGACTCGAGATGATATCGAAATTACCATACCAAATTCTGTAATTGCTGCGTCAAAAATAGTAAATGAAAGTGGTGGGCCTGGAGAAATAGAAAGGGTGAGAATTACACTAACCGTAGCATACGACTCTGATTTAGATGAAGTAAAAAATTTATTGATTACAATTTCGAAAAAAGAGAAAAATGTTTTAAAAGAACCAGAGCCAAGGGTCCGTTTTAGAGAGTTTGCGGATCATGGGTTGAGGTTGCAACTATTGTTTTGGATACATAACCCTGAAATTAGGGGGAAAACTGTTGATGCTGTCAATTCAGAGATTTATAGGGAAATTTCTACAAGAAAAATTTCCATTCCCTATCCCACAATGAATGTTCACGTTTCAAAGGATTCGACCTAGCACTATTTATTGACAAACCTGCCTTAAGCACCGATTCCGCTCACGTTTGACCGAGTAGCGTGGTAATTCCACCCCCGAAGGGTCAGTTGCATATTTGTATGTGTAGAGTTCTCAACTTTATCTTTACCTGAATACAATTGGATCAATATAGTCTTTCTTGGGTTATTTGATTCATTTGCTTTTGAACCATGGAATGAGCAACAATGGAAAAATAAAACATCACCTGAATCTGCATTCACTGCGTGTGCAGAGTTTAGATCATGCGTTTCGTGAATATCTTTTATATATGAATGTCCATCTGAGTTTTTCACTCGACCCATTTGGTGAGAACCTTTCACCACTCTTATTCTTCCCATTTGCGCTTTTGATTCGGAAAGGTGCACAACAGCTGCAATCATGGAATTATTCTGAGTTGGGAAATATGACCAGTCTTGATGTAGTGGAAACGCAGAGCCCACTTTGGGCGGCTTCAGAAATAATTTTGTATGGTGCAGTATTATGTCGCTGCCAATTAGGCTTTCTACAACGTCTAAAAGCTTCTTGTTTTGTACCATTTTCAACATTGGCTGTGAATAGCATTGAACATTATGAGTGTGCAGAACCACAGAATCAGGGTCTTCGATATCCCTTGTAAGTTTGCTACTCCAGCGAGCATTTATGTTCTCATTGCTTGTGTTTATTTGGTCTATTATTCTGTCAAACTCTTTATTGAGATAAAAGATGGTGTTCTGAGTAAATAATCCCCTTGCAAGATAAAAGCCTTGTTGATTGAATTTTGATAATGCTTTCCTATTCAAGGACTACCCCCATAGATAACTGGCGAAACACTGGCGTCATTCAATTGGTCTAAATAAGTAGCATTCAAACCTGTTACGGGTTTTTCGGTGGCGCGATCAGTGCAAAAATGGACTACCATTCCAACGCGAGGCACCTCATCCAAATTAGCACTAGACGAGTGATAGGTTTGAGAAGAGTGAATACTAACCTGGCCGGCACTCAAGAGGGCGCTAACTACTTTTATATCACCATGTTTTTCTTCTAAAATCTTTTCTTGAGATATAAGGTCTTTATCAAAAAAATCAAGACCGCAAATGTCTTCCCAGTGGTTTGATCCAGGTATGAACCTAACAGGGCCTGACGAAACTGAAACACTTGACAATGCAATCCAGGCAGTAAATAGCCCATCATTCCCCCAGAAGGGCCAATACTGTGAGTCTCTGTGCCAACCCGCATTGCCACTACTCTTTATGCTTTTAGGTTTCCAAACAACTTGTGAGTGCCATACTTGTACTCTTTTTGAGCAGGTTTCTTTTGCGAGCGCCTTACCTAGCCTCTTGTTTGTTATGAGAGTCCACACCTTTTTATTGCAAAGATGGGGTTTGTCTATTTTAATTATTTTGTTATTATCATCCCCAACTTCCCAAAACCTTGTCTCAGGTTTTCTTCCAGTTTCATATATACCATTGATGGTTTCCCATAGCCCATCCCGGGCGGAAGTTATTTCTTTTTCATTGAAAACTTTTGGTAGAAACGTGAATCCGTCATTTATGAGGTTGTAGTTTTTCAAACGTTTTTTCAACTTGTATTATATATCCATTTAATCCTGATAAAGTGATTTTACCCAATCGCTATCTATTTCATCCATTAATTCTCCAAGCGTTGATGCAACGCTGACCTGATCAGGGTTTCTCTGACCTAAAAGAACGCACCCTGATTTTGCATCATTGAAAAGAGCATCTACAAGCCCGCGCATTACAGGGTGACCGTGGTTAGAAAATCTTTTCTCCAGAAGAGATTTATTCTTTTTCATTTTATCGATAATATTTTGGCTTGCAAAATCTTTAACACCGGAGCGGTGATCTCCCAATTCAAATGAGGTAGGTTTATCATATTTACCAGTCAACAAACCATGTTTTATAGGTGAGAAGAAACACACACCAAGATTATTTTTGTTTACATAAGAACAAAGTCCTGACTTCACAAAGCCATCATCCATCACATTCCTATAGGGTTGGATAACATCAGGGTTACATTTTTCTATGTATTGCATAATGCGAGAATTAGACCAATCTGACAATCCAATAAACCTTGATTTGCCTTGGTTTTTAAAATTCGTTAAAACATCGATCGCTTCATCAAAATATTCTCCATTCTTACCGAAATTGCAGTGGTGGAGGTAAACCAAATCAACACAATCTGTCTTCAGGTTTTTTAGAGACCTTTCAAGGTTGTGCACCATGTGTTTAGGTTCATAATAGTTAGAATATGGACCCTTGTCCCAGCCAACTTTTGTTGCGAGAAAAATATCCTTTCTAGGTATATCGTTCCACATTCTCCCAATAATTGTCTCGGATCTTCCATCTCCATACACATCTGCAGTGTCCCAGTGGTTGATGCCGTTATCCCACGCAGCTAGCAATGCTTCTTTTGAGTCTGAATCGGTTTGCCCTCCCCAGCCTACAGAAAACTTTCCACTCATGCCTGCACCACCAAAGGCCCAGGTGCCGAGGCTTATGGCTGAAACTTTTTCATTAGTTCTCCCTAAAATTATTTTTCTCATAAAGACCTTTTTTATTGAATTATAAAGTTAAAAAAAAGGCGAGTAACTTCCTTCAATATAATGAACAAACAAAAATTAAAAATCATTGATATAGGTCACCAAAATCTGAATTTAGAAAGTGCGTTGTCGCTGCTCGAAACAACGATAAGCAAAACAGTGTATGGGGGAGACAAAAGAGCAATCAAGGTGATAACTGGTCATGGGTCAGGGAAACTACGAGACTCCGTTCGATCGTGGCTTAATGAGCAAGAAGGCCGGTTCAAGGCCATTATAAATGGAGAAGAATACCACATGTTTAATAAAGACGCCTCAGATATGAGAGCAGATTGCAATGTAAAAAACGACCCCGACTTTGGGAAAAAAAACAGCGCAGTAACCTATATTTGGTTATGGTAAAAATTTAGAGGTTACTATTTATTTTATTATTATTATAAAGTAATGGCAATGATACCTCAGACATCGAAATACAACCATGTTTTTAAGAACATCATTCCCAACAGTATAGAAGGAATAAAAATTTTTGGTGTAAACGATGATTATGAAAAACCACAGAAATATGAACAGGTGACGAATCTTGAAAACAAGATTTGGTCAGAGTTATTTCAAAACCTTGAGCCTTCCCTAAATCAATACGCTTCTAAAGAATACTTGCTTGGACTAAAGGCCCTACCAATCCCCAGTAAGGTATTCCCAAATTTTAGAATGATTTCACCCCTAATAAAAGATGCAACGGGGTGGGCGTTGTTGCCGGTCTCAGGATTTCTTGATGAAGAGCTTTTCTTTGAGATTAACAAGAAAAGACAGTTCCCAGTAACAGACATAATCAGGAGGTCACCCAGGTTTGACGAAAAATACTCTGGGACTAAAATCACCAACAAAAAAGGATACACACCAGAACCGGATATTTTCCATGATGTTCAGGCGCATGTCCCCTTTTTAATGAATGAGCAGTATGCAGATTTTATGTGGCAAGTTGGTGTTGTGGGAGACGAAATTATAAAAGACAAAAGAGAGCTTGGTCCAGATCTTATATCGCACAACTTAAGAAGATTGCAAAACTTTGCATGGTGGACCTATGAATACGGCTTAATTAAAAATATGGGAGACTCGGATCATCTTAGGCGCCTGCCTAATGATATTGACTTTGAAATCTATGGGGCAGGTATTATCTCTTCACTTGATGAGGTGAACAATATCATAGAGTGCGCTAAGGGGATTTCATCAAATTCAAAGTTTTTACCATATAATATAGAAGAGATTGTTTTAACTTGTTTCGACTACAGCCATATTCAAGATCGCTACTATGTAATTGATTCAATGGAAACACTATACGAGTCATTTAAAAACAATAAAGAATTATTTTTTTTTGAAGGAAGATAAAAAAATTGCGGGTCTGTTTGGTGCTATTCTAATTGCTTTTGTGTGGAGTTGCGCTGGCAGTAGCTACAAACAAATGGCAATCAGCAACCCCCAGAAGTTAATATCTATTGAGGATTCTCTACTTCAATTAAGGCCAACAACCCAAATAGTTAACTCAATCGCCCTAGCACATGAAATCCTCGGAGATAGCGCAATGGGGAGAGGGGATTACGAAAAAGCAAAAAAACATTTCACAAACGCCCTAAAACTTGAGCCAAATGACTCCTTATACATATACAAACAATTAATGGCGGAAGGACACTTGCTTCAAAAGAGTGGCAAAAAAAATAAATTATGGAGTTCTATTCAAGTATATAATAAAGCGGCAACAACTTTTGAGAACGCTGGCGCTCCACACTATTATATTGGTAAATCCTATCACAAGCTTGGTGATAAAGATTTTGATTTAATTATTGATTCATATGATAAAGCTTTAGCTCTTGAACTAAGCACAGAGCTTAGAAAGCTAGTCAGTCAGGATAGGGAGGATGTTTTAACGAGAGAAAAAAAGTTAAAGGATTTTTGGAAATAGACTTGTTTCACTCTAAATATATACCACCTCAGCAATTTCTATAAATTCTTGACACATTGCACATTTTGCATTAAAATCCTTTAGCTTTAGCGCAATTTGTTGCTATAAGTGTTCATAATCCGAGGTAAAACATGACACATTTATTAAGCCTACAAAAGCGATTAATAATCGCTACTGTTGTCTTTACGCTTCTAGGGTCCTCCCTATCTGCGAAGGGAAAGTTAACTCTTTCAGGTAGGATCGTTGATTCAGATGGGAAGAGGGTCAAAAAGGCCATCGTTACTCTTCTATCTGGAGGAGACGTTGTATCTGAGGAAAAAACTGGAGGCAATGGGAAATTTAAATTTAAGAAATTGGCAGAAGGTGAGTACGTTCTTCAAGTAACCCATGATGAAATGGGTTCTGCGGAAATGATCGTCGCACTTGCTGAAAAGCAGGATGTCGGGGATATAGCTTTGTCGACTAAAAAACCAGTCCCGCCCACAGCTCAAGCTGCTTCTCTTTCTGAATCAAAAAAGGAGACAAGAGCTCCAGACCGTATTTCAGTAACTGTTCCACAGACAATGGAGGCAATGGGAAGTCCAAGCAAAGATTTTATTCTTAATGAATTAAACTTTGAAATAAAAAAACTATCAGCCGAGTTCAAGCACTTAACTCAAGAGCTCGACGATTTAAAGGCTCTAAGTAAGATGTGGGTGAACCCATTAACAATATATTCTAAAGAGATTATATTGAAGAATGGAAGTACGGTTTTTGGGAAGATTATATACCAAGATGATAAATCACTTAAGGTTGAAACATTAGTTGGATACTTAATCGTTGACAGGGCTCAGGTTGTTCGCATTGTTGATAATGTAATAACTGAAGATACTCAAGAATATGTTCCTGAACAGATACGTGAGAGCTATACTCCGCCACCAATGCCAAAATTAGCGCAACCTCGATATACCTCCCCTAATAATTCTGCTATGAACGCTAGTGCAAAGTTTTCAGCTAATTGTGTGCTGGTTGGAAATATATCAGAAAAGAAAGATGGGCAAGGGAATATCATTTTTGACGGTGAAATCAAAAATATTGGAGGTAGAAGAGCAGACTTTGTTAAGGTGGATTTTGTTTTTAGGAAGAATTGGAGTGGCGAAACGAAAACCTTAACTACGTTTGTTAAGGGTTCTTACAATACTTTCGATACAGGCATAGTTTCAGATGCAAGCCTCCTTCCTGGGGCTGTAGGGAAATTTGATTTATACGTTCCTCAGGACTTTGGAGCATTTATTGGCTATTCATATGTTATTGACTGGGAGGAATATCAGTAATTATTTCGTCTGCTATTTCAATTAATGAAAATCAATAGATATATACTACCAATTTCCATGCTTTTACTTGGTGCGATGCTCTATTCTGGCACGAGAGTTGCGTATACGAGGCCAGGATTGATGATGCGAGTCCCAACGTCAAGTAATAAAAAAACACCATACTTGTTTCGTGCCGGTGTCTCAACAGAGTTTCATAATTTTAATCCATTTAACACCGCCAGAGGTGTTTATTTTGAAACTGAGCTGGGAAGAGGTTTTAGCGTTGGCTTTTCAGGTGTTACGCCTGGAGATACTACCAGACTAAGTAAGCTAGAAGAGTCTACCTATAATGCTCCAGCTGAATTTGGATTTCATTTTCAGCAGCGAGTCTATGCATACAATGACATTTCTGTTTCTGTAGGACTTCAGGATATTGTTTTTCAGAGTGACCAAACATCTGAAGAGATGTTAAGTTTAAACACTTCACTCTTATCGGCCTTTTTGGTTTTATCAAGCGAGAAAGATTTAGGAGAATATAAATTTAATACTTATTTTGGTTTCGGCACCGGGGGGCTTGCTCCAGTTGATGCCGATACACTACCTGCTGTTTTTGATGATGATGGGAAGGTGCTTTCCGATACAACATCAGAAACAAATGCAGGGGTATTCATAGGATTTTTAATGAAAACCCCGTACTTCTCTAAACGGGGTGGAATGGATATTGTGGGTGAATTCGATGGGACAGGTGTCA
>CENX01024762.1_pt1 | contig 17019 bp, 16 predicted proteins | sample 361321 | NCBI WGS metagenome assembly CENX01 (sample SAMEA2619678, study PRJEB7988) | marine metagenome | isolation source: saline water (ENVO:00002010), including | reverse complement strand
ACGATTTCCACAGGTTGTATGCTTCTTACAGCTTCTCTTGGAGGCACATACACGAGGGCTGATTCGTTAACTGAATTTCTTCCGTTTGTGAAGGAGAGTACACTTCTCATCCCATCTTGGATGAGTTTTGTCGTTATTGCATTGATAATTTCAGCACTCTTCCTTCGAAAGTCTTCAACCATAAAGCATGGATGAAGGTGATGGGGCCTCGCTTGGTGCTGCTTGACTAAGCAACGATTTCAACTGCTCTTCGAGTAGCTGAGCTTCTTCGAGAAGGGGCTGATCATCTAGATGGGTTGTTGGTAGGATTGCATTGAGTTTCTTGACCAAAGCAGCAGCAGCTCGAGCATCTGGGAAACGGGGGTCGGCCTCAACCATGACGCTCATTACGTCGATGGCTCTTCTACGGGCCTCACTGAGTAAAACACCATTAATGCCGCGTATTACACCGCTTGTCAGCATGGGTATACCCATATCTTTCAGCATGCCACATACGTGATCAGTTGCTCCAATGCCGACAAGGTCCGTCTCTTCTGTATCCTCATAATCCACAGTTGGCTCTTCTATCCCAGAATTGCCTCCAAGGCCGTCTTTTGAGAATGCATCAACCAAAATACCCATTCGAATCTTCGAACCTTTTGACCAATCGTACAAAGCCCACACGATATCGTGGACAAGTGGACTTGGTATGACAAGTTCACTCATCAGAAGAATAATTTTGTCGCACCCCTCAATGTTGCATTCGGGCTTCCCAGCATAAGCTCGGATAATTGGCATCGGTTTGCCATCCGTAACCAATGTGAGTGGAGGAAGGCGTGGGTCTACGACACCACCAACGAATTCCAATTGCAAATTATCGATCAAGTAATGGCCAACCACACTTGATACCATTCCTACACTTGGAAAGCAGGTAATGACAAGAGCGCCTTCCGTCACAACGTCTGCTCGAATTTTAACAAGTGTTCCTTCCATAAACCGAACTCATCAAGGAGGCATTCAACACTTTCGGCTCCAAGCGCAGGTTTCATTTCCTTCAATGTCAGGGAGTGTTCATGGTCGAGGAACGCAAGCACAGTCTTTCTCCTTCGGCGTGGAACCGATACGAGACCTGTCCCCGTATGTATTGGTTAAGCCGACAAGGGCTACCTCGGAAAGCCGGAATGGCAGCGTCATTGGGTACCGCCGTACATGCCTCGATCGAGGATTTGTTGCAAATTGAATTAACCGGTAGACAGCCCGGGGAATCGAATTGGCTTCTTGATGAAGCCGATGTTTTACTTCGAAAGCGTTGGGAGGAGGAGAAACAGATTTTTCACGACACGCCGCGCCATCCGAATTGGAAAGAAGATAAGTACAGCGAGGCGAGAAAACAGCAAAAAGGTGCGATCAACATGTTGCTCGAGCATGTTGGTGTACAAGGATTGGCCCACGATCGTGTTACAATTGCCCTGTGGAAGAAAATTCAATCGCTTGTTATTGCTGTTGAGGGTGAATTGGTGACCAAAGATGGCCAACTTATGGGCCGATTGGATCTTCTCCTCGCAGATGTGGACGATTCTGGTAACCTCCGTGGATGGCTCGTTGCGGATTTGAAGACCGGCAAGCCACCGCAAGGGAAACTCAAACCAGAAGTAAATCGACAGTTGCGCATGTATCGGGACATTCTGCTTTCGAACAACGAGAAAGCACCCCCAGTCCAGGCTCAGGGATGGTACACAGACACCTCCTCAAAGTGGGATGCTGTTGGCGAAAATGTACTTGAGGCTGCATATGAAGCTTGGAATGCGACACAACCATCCGACACACCTCTTGAGCCGACTCCTGGAAAAGCGTCTTGTGGAGGATTTTGTGATTGGAAAGCATGGTGCCCTCATTGGTGGAATTGGCGACATCAAAACAAATCGCTTCACAAAGGAGACTTCGCAGATGGAGTCGTCATTCTCCACCAATACGACGAAGGGCGCTCAACAGCAACGGTTGAAGAGTGTGTGCCCAAAGATGAATTTGGTGGTGTGGAGCCAACCGGACAGATGCGCACAATCTCCTTCGATGGGCGAGGCAAGGAGGTCCTTGAGGCGCTTTTGGATGATGGACATCAAGGACCAATCTTCCTTGGAAGTGCAATGATGAATCGAGAAGTATGGCGCGTTGGCCCCTGGTGCGATGTCCTGCCTTGGAATCCTATCCCCGATTCAGGTATGTCTTGATCTGTTCAATTGCATTCTCATCGGTAATTCCATTGGGCGATAAGAGCCATTGAAGATATCGAGGGTCAAGGTCATTCAACTCTTCCAAATGGCGTCCACGATGACGTCCAACAGCGAGGACCATGTGTCCCCCATCACGACGAACCATTCCATTCGGATCAACCAGCTCTAAATCGTCAAGTTGCGGGCCGAGATCTGATTGAACCTTCGCTGTCGAACCAGTTGCACACCACTGTTCGACTTCCGCTAATGACTTTCTGAAGTAACTTGGGTGATCAAGACCTAATTTCCAAAGGAGCAACAGCGATGCTGCGGCATCAGCAGAGGCAGTGTGCGCATTTTCTAATGAAATACCATGCCGACTGCATTGGGCCCCAAGTCGATGCGGGCGCGGAAGTTTGAGCCGTCGGACCATTTCCAATGTGTCAAGAACTGCCTTGGGTTCTGGTGGCAAAGCACCAATTCGAAAGAATTCGTTTCTTAGCATCGGGAGATCGAATTGTCTTACATTGTGTCCGATAAGCACACTTCCTTCAACCAATTCTGCGATGCTGTCAGCAATTTCCGAAAAGTCAGGCTTACCCCGGACATCGGAATCTGAAATGCCGTGGATTCGCTGCGACTCGTAAGGAATAGATCTCCGTGGATTGACCAGCTGGTCATAGGAAATCTCAGTACCATCAACATCCGAGCCGATGAGCGCCAGTTGGACGATACGATCTCGGGATGTACTGATCCCTGTGGTTTCCAGATCAAAAGCGAGAACACGTTCGCCTTCAAGCAGTTCCATGACTTCCTCGACCCGAGCGCAATTGATGAACTATCGCCTGAACCATCTTGTTCGGGAAAAATCATCGCTTAGATTAAAGAAGTGTCAGGTTAGCAGAAACATATGGGTTTCTTTCGTCGATTTTTCTCTAAGGGCGAACAAAATGTTGACTCGAAGGAGGATTCTGAAAAAGAGGACAACATGCTTCCCGTGCTGGAAAAACAGTACAAACGAGATATCGAAGAGGATGTATCAACAATCGAATCCATCCTAGAAGACGAAGAAGAAACAGTGGTGACGCAGATTCCAATTCCAGCGCCAGACTATGACGAGCATGATGCATCGGTGGACGACATCTTATCGGACTCTGAAATGAAGAGTTACACAGAAAAAAATGTGATTGAGCACAATTCGGTTGATGAATTAGGAAATCACCTTGAATCCGCAAGCATCATTGGGGATCTTCCTACCGAGGTTTCTTTTGATTCGGAAACCTAAACACGTAATTGAATCCACAAAAATATGGCCAGAACAACAACATGGTATGATATAGGACGAGATTGAGCGGAAGTCATGCAAGAGAAATCACTGCGACTTCGGGGGTTGTTCCTCACTGCAGTGCTTCTAAGCGTCTCCCTAGCAGGATGTCTCGAAACCTTTGATTCAACAACCAAGCCTCGAGCGACACTCGAAGCCTACCCACTTCTCATTCAAGAAGGAGAAATGGTTACCTTTGATGCTCGCCAATCTGACGCTATTGAGGGTATCATCACAGCCTACCGCTGGGACTTTGGCGATGGCGAGAAAACCGAAACGGTAACAGGTTTCACATCGCATATCTACGATATTTTCGGCGCTTACACTGTTTCTCTTGAGGTTGAAAATGACCAAGGCGGAGTCGATGAAGCATTCACAGTGGTCGTCGTCAACGGCGTACCAAACATCGAACTCACCTACCCTGAAAACCCGAGAGCTGGCGACGCAGTACTTCTCGACGCCTCCTTGTCTTCCGACCCAGAATCTGCTGAGTTATCCTACCAATGGGATTTGGATTGGAGTACGGATACCGACGGTGACGGCGATGGTCGAAACGATGTCGATTCTACCGATTCGCAAGCATTGCTCATGACCAATACAAGCGGTGTTTATGTGGGGTCATTAACCATCGATGACGGCCAAGGAGGAATTGTAACAGAAGTATTCGAAATCAATGTCTCGGCAAGGCAATTTAACATTGAATGGAAAGAACGTGTTGTTGAACAATCATGGTCTGAATATCTTGACGAAGGGGAAGAATGGACTGAAGAAATTTTGCCAGGGCAACAAGGGAGAATTCTTTCTTTCGAAGCAGTTCTTGAACTTGAGAACGATATTCTCCAACCCTACGACAATTTTTCCCTGATGATCTCAATTCCCGGTGATGGCTTCAAAGAAGAGGCTGAAACCGAAGGAGGCAACATAACTCAATCTGAGAATGCGAAAGCCACCATAACGGCAAATGACCTCAACGCAAGAGGCCTCGATGAAGTCATCGAAGCAGATTCTGAAGAGATGGTCTTGATGATGCTTCTCGACCGAACTGGCCAAAACTTTGGACAGACTCCTTGGACATTGTTCGTACGTGCTCTACAAACAAACCCAGATTCCACAGTTGAGGTTCTTCCTGACCCCGACCCAGGTAACGACTGGACCTTAACATTGCGAATCGTCATCCATGAACCAGTCATTACAGAAATTGCATTCGAGTAGGATACGACGAAAAAGGTTTGAATGGCCAGTGGTTGGAAGGACTGAGCAGGATGGTTGAATCAGTCGAAATCAGTCGGGTCAATATTCGAGACACACTCTCTCTCGACATTTCTGTTTGGATGAATCACCCAGATGATATGGACTTCAGGCCATCGCTCTCCTGCAAAAACAAGACGTTCACGATCTCATCGATTACATCCGGAGAAGACCTCGCAAGCATTGAATTGGACGATGAGCAAATGCAAGCGCTCAAAGCATCGTTAACCGCAGAGCTCCGAGTCAAATTTCAGGTTCATGGAATGCACGGACGCCTGAATAAAATCGCTCCGATCATCGCTGACGGTAAGGCCAAGAAACTCGCTACGGCGAACTGGAAGACCACGCAACCTGTCACAATGGAATAGGGAATGCCCCCATTTGTTTGATAACTGTAAACGCAAACATTTGCGCTTATGTCTCCAAGAAGACTGGGCAAAGGCTCCCAGAAAAAAGCGCGCTTTGAACGACTGAAAGAAGAAATTATGCGGTTTGTAACTGCAAATCCAGGGTGTTCAGCCCAATCCATTGTCGCAAATTTATCGCACGACTGGATCATGCGAAATCATGGATTAACACCCCGCAAGGTTGGTTTTTTCATCCCGAGACACCTCGCAGATCGATTGACTTGGTGGCAGGATCATCGTGCTGGACGACGAGTGTACGGTTGTCTCGAGACCGAATCAAAATCCGAGTAATCCGGGTTCGCTGCCCAAATAGTGCGTCGAATGTGACATCGGGGGCATCATTTCGGTGCAGTCGCGAGTTCTTTTTGTCGTCTCTTTTTTCGATTCTGCCGCTTCTTGTACCACGGATAAATTGGCCACTTTGCCAACCCTGTCCACATTACAAGAAAGATGAGCGTTGTTGATACAAATTTATCTGTGCTCGCCGACCAAACAGAATCAATGAAACCATTGTGATACCACGCAATTCGTGCATGGTATACGACTAAAATCAGTCCAACACTGAGGTGTACGTATCTCCATATTTTATTCCAATTTCTTGACATTGTGAAATCCGAAGGCCCTACTGTATTTGTTTTTACTGCAAGGCCTCGGTGAAATCAAATGATTTGGATAGCGATGTTTTACTGTTCAGTAAGACGCTTCGCCATCTCTCGACGCGTTTCCTCTGGATCGATAAACATCGCTCCAAAGATAACAACTGTCTCGAGAAGTGCAGCGATGAAAAACAACGTCGAATAGTCAAACCTTGCAGTAAGTGGTGCTGTTAACTGATAGCCAATGATTGCTGAAAGATTCATCATCGCCATGTATCCAGTAAATTGCGTGCCTCCAACCTCAGTCCACGTGATTCGCATCATCAACGAGTAAATATTGATTGAAACCATGGCCCATACAAACGTCTGGATGCTCCAAATCGTCATCATGAAGAATCCGTTACTCCACAAAGCCTCATTCATTCCCCAGAATGCAGTCACGAGTGCAGTCGTGAATGCTGCGTAAATGATGATGGCCTTTCCTCCAAACTGTTTTCCTAATTGTCCACCGACCATGTAGCCGAGCATCGTAACGATGAGTATGATGCCCCCTTTTGTAGCGTTAAATTGTTCCTCAGTCCACCCCAATTCACGAACAAACAGAAGTGGCAGAACAGGAATGAGGAAGTAGGACAGAGAAATAATCAGACTCAAGAGAACACCGAGTTGTGCAGATCTGAAAGAGAAAGCGATTTTGATGTTATCGAAAATCTCTCTGAAGTTTTTCTCCTCTATTTTCTCGCTTTTCTTACCACCTCCAACCGATTCGCTCCAAGGATACAGTTTCTCCCCAGGACGCTCTGTCATAAACAAAGGCACGAGCATAATGACAACGAGAATGGGGATCTGGAGGACAATGGCTCCTTTAATGCCAACAAATCCGATGATTGTTCCCAATCCAGCACCTCCAATGATTCCACCTACTGCTTTCGATGTGAACATGTAACTGTTGACTTTCTCAAACTCATGAGGTTGCAAAACATCAACTGCAAGAGCATCTGTACTAACATCCTGTAATGCGGTAAAGACATTGTAAACAAGGAACATAACGCCTACAAGTGTCACATTCGAAGCCATATTTGGAATCAAAAGCATCGAGCTTAGGACAATAATCATGCCGCTTTGTGCGATAAGAATCCATGGGCGTCTTTTCCCCATTTCTGGGAATTGGTAGCGATCGATAACTGGGCCCCAAAGGAATTTGACAGACCATGGCAAAGTCCCAAGCGTAAGCAAGAATGCCAACTGACCAGCTGCAACGCCCTCGACTGCGAGGTAAGTGACAAACGTGACTGTGATGAATCCCCAAGGAATGCCTTGCGCCACATAGAGTGCACATAGGGTGAGAACTCGAGCTTGGTAACTTTCAACCAGGGTTTTTCCATCCCCAGTGGGCGCTCCCTCCCCGATTCCTTCCCAAAACTGGGTCGGTTCGCCGTCGTCATCTTCTTCAAGGATAACTCCGAGGTGATACAAGTCTTTTCGATTGACAAGGTAAGCAACCAAGAGAAACATTCCGATGAACCAAGGAGAAAACAACAGAATGGATATTTCGCCATCTCCGACTGCCATTGAAGTGATTTCGTTCCCTCCACTTAGTGTGAGATCGATGACAAGTAGAGATATTGTGCTTTCAACCTGTTCTCCGTTGTCGGTATGTGTGCAGAGTTCACCACTGAATGCCTCTGCCTCAACCAAGATGCCGATGTTGTATGTTCCGTACGACTCCTCTCCAAGGTCAAGTTGGTTCATGATTTCATCTTCCGACATCCCTGTGACATTGCCCACCTCAAGCAACGATTGATTGTGCCAAGTGAGGTTTACAACATGGGAGCCCGGGTTCAACTCATTTTGAGTCAGTGTCCAATCATTCTTGGAAATGGTTCCGTAAATGGTGTCTGGAACATTGTTTTCTAAGCCTGTGCACAAACCAAAATTTGCAGCCTCATCTTCTTGATATTCAAGCAACATCGAGATTCCTACGATAATGCCTCCAGCATCCTGAACCTGCTGGGTGACGTCATCAGAGGCTACTTCCCAAGAAACATTTTCACCATCGGGATAATACTCACTTTTCGTTTCCAAGGGAACGACTGTCCATTCCGCATCGATTAGGTACGTTCCCAAAGAAGCATCAACGGCCTCTTCTCCTAAACATCCAGAGAATGGAAGAGCGAGGAAGGCGATAAGAATCAACGTCACCAACCGCTGCATGGCCAAAGCCTCAGCATCGCTTGATTTCAAGATTCGGGGGTTTTGAACCGACGACCTCTTCAATCGATTTCATCTACGTGCCACATGGGCGAGACATCGGAGGTGGCAGCATACTTCGATCTCGACGGAACATTGCTGAATGCATCGAGCGAAAAGACACTTACAGGTCTTCTTGCGAGACGTAGGCCATGGAGGATTCCACATGCGACAGTTGCATGGACTCTAGGAACGACGTTCGGCCTGCTCACAGGCAAGGCGCCATATGATGCCCTCCGCAATCGCGGCCACTTGTCTCTCGCTTCATGGCGCGTTTTGGAACAATATTCCAATGAGATTGCAACATCGACGCTGAAAGCGAAGGTTTCACAAGGTGCTTGGGAACGACTAGAGTGGCATCGGAAACAAGGGCACAGGTTGGTCTTGGTTACCGCAACAGTCGCTCCAATGGCCGAGGCGATGGCTCGAGTTCTCGGAATGGACGAAGTGTACGGTTGTGGGCCCAAATTACGAACGGGCTGGCTCTCAGGCTCAGAACGAGGTTGGTCTGTCCCTCGAAGAAAGGGAAAGGTCCCCATTGTTCAACAAGATGCAGCCGAGCATGGACATAATCTCTCAAAGTGCTATGGATATGGGAACACGCTTGCAGACTCATGGTTTATGCAGATATGCGGCCATGCCATCGCTGTAAATCCAGAATCTTCACTCGAAAAACATGCAAACCAACACAGTTGGGACATTGTTTACTGGCCTTCATGACTTCGAATTCAAAACGACCAACAGGAACGAGCATCGTCATGATTTGGCGGCCCCTCCGCGATTCGAACACGGGTCTCAACCTCCGCAGGGTCGAAGGATATCCAAACTACCCCAAGGGGCCGGGGTAATTGTCCCACCTGCCGACTTGATATAAGCACAACGGAATGCAATCCGCTGGTTCGTACAAGAGTTCATACTGCTTCTTCTTTTAGACGCTGCATGGCAGTTCAAGTTAAGCGGGGTGTTGATTTCCCTATGGTTGACTTGGCAAACATTGCGTATTATCCAAGGATTTTCGATCTTGCACACCGATTTTTTGAAGATGCTTGGACGCATATTTGCGATGTCCGGTACGCTGACTTGCTCCTGATTCGGAAAACTGGGTTCCCCGTCGTCCACGTTGAGTCCGATTTCCATGCACCACTACGCTACGGGGATACGATTACAGCAACGATTTGGATTGACGCAATCGGAGAGTCTTCCTGCACATGGTGCTATGAATTTCATAATCAGGACCGAGAACTACTCTGGACTTCCTCTCAGGTGACAGTATGCGTCAACATGGACTCGATGAAACGCCAATCGATTCCAGAGGATTTACGTCAAGCACTTTCAAATTGTAAAAGAGATGAATGAAATGATGAGTGGAGACGCCCCAGATATGTTCGCTGTTCGACCGGATCACAAAGGTCCAAAGACAGTAGCCATTCTCCTCCTCCTCGGAGGAATATTTTTTGCGATACTCGGGTATGCAGATTTATCAAATCATGGTTCCGAAGCACTCTCAGATAGTCAGATTGAGACACTGATTAATGTTCCAAATCAACAAGGTGAGAATCTAAGCATTGAGCAATTTCAAGAATTTCACAAAGGGGTGAATGAAGAGAACGGATATCTGATTCGCGGAGCCTCATTGGGCTTGGGCAGCATTCTTGTCCTTGTGGGGAGTGTGTTGTTGTATCTCATGAAACCGCTCGGAGGAAAACTAGCACTCGCAGGATCAACAATTGCACTTGTCGGTGGAATATTCGGAAACGTGATTATCCATGATGCTGCGAAAGAACATCTGCAAGAATCCATGCTTATTCAGACGTATGAAATCACAGGGTATCTTTGCGGAGTTTGCACCTTTTTGTGTGGAGCGTTGGCTCTACTTCCTCTGATAAACGCAAGGGCGAGGTTGGCTTTTGATGAAGCGAACACCGTCGAACTTGTTCAGGACGAGTCGGAATGACTGTCAGGTCTTGGCCATTTCTTTGCTAGCGCTTTCTTCAGGTCTTCATTGAGGATCGCGTTCCACCAATCACTTCCTTGCCAGATAGCGTATTTGCCTCGTATTCCTCTAAGGTCAGCTCCTTCCATCTTGCAGTTCCGAAAGTTGGAAAGATTGCATCGTGCTTTTCTCAGATCAGCACCTCGGAAATCTGCCCCGTCGAAGGCTGATTTCATCAAGTCAGCTTCAACCATCGAAGCACGACGGAAATCGCAATCTGAAAAATCTCCTTCTGTTAAATCCGCCTCGTCGAGGATTGCTCTCCTAAACGAGGAACCACGGTGACGTCCCTTTCTGAAAATCGCTTTAGTGTGATTTTGGTAGGAGCAATCAATGACTTCTGATTCTTCAGAGTTAGGGTCGTCTCGGGGGTCACCCGCCCCTCCGCCGGACATTACCATAAGGCGCTCAGGAGGTTGATTGTTTATCGAGGTGTGCCTTTCCGGCGCTGGTCAGGAGCGAAAAACGGTTTTTGTCTCCATATTGAATTGGTACCATCAATAATCCACGTTCTTTCAGACGGTTGAGATAGAGACTGAGATTGCCCGGAGGTTCGATATCAGCGTCGGTGAAAAGTTGGTTGACAACCCTTGGCGGACTGTCTGTGATTTTCTCAACGTCGCGCAGGTAATGAATGGCAGCGAGAACTTGATCTGGCTTTTTGCCCAGTGAGCAGGTTTCTACGAGTGCTCGGAATGCGGATCCTCGGTCTGGCAATCCGACATCTCTTGCAGCGTCAATTGCAGCGTCAATTGCGGCATTTCGTGCGTCTCTCAGGCGCTCCAAAACGATGGACCACGTATCATCGTGGCGCATTTGGATGAGGCGAGCGTCAACTTCAACGGTTGCACCGCTAATGTCTATTTCCAAGTCACCAGCGGTTACAAAAATTCTCGACTGAACTACCATAGCAAACAATACATCGAAAGTTGCTCCCATTGATAATGTTTGTATAACCACCAGTCGATGGTAGATTCTGGTTTGCTCCACATTGAGACTCGAATCGTGCGAATAGTCATCGATTTGAAGTAGAAGTTTGTTTTGTGGTAGATAAGGTGGCATAATGCAAGAACCTCGGACGAACAAAAAAACGCTCATCCTTGTGGTGTTGTTTCTCACGCCAATCTTCTTTGTTCCGCAATCATTTGCAAGCGGCACTACCCAAGTCAATACATTTGCAGGGGGAGCATCTTCGATTACGGTTGTTTCTGACGGAAACAATACCTCGACCGATTTGCAGATAGATCTCGAGCGCAACGTTACCTTTCAAGATGCATCGTTCGTTGTTGAAGGCCAATCTGCTGCAGATACGGCCGGAAGCGTGTGGATAAACAGCAGCTCAGGAGACACAATATGGACTTATTCTGGAGTCGGTTATGGTGATTTATCCCACCAGAACACGTTTCAGACTGGAGCAACGTTCGATACGGTTCAACTAAACAACAGCTCGGGTATGCCTTCACCAATTCTGTTACCAAAGAATGCAACACTTCAATCAAGCCAGGCCAACATTACTTACTCACCAAATCTTGATGCTCAATTTGTACAAGTTGGTGCGGTGATGCAGATGGAGCTCGGAGATTCCAATGGAGACAATCAAACAGATGCATTTGTTTTCTCGACCTTGAATTCAACAACGGGAGTCAATACAGCATTTGCTGTTGTTGAAAGCAATCAGACTTCGATGCAATACAATCTGACCAACTGGACAGCAACTTGTGTCAATTCAAACCAGATGCGAGTTGCTGACATGAACAATGATTCCCATGACGACGTAGTAACCTTCACGCCTGGAAGCGCAATCATGTGCATCCATGAGTACAACACAACATCGATGAGTTACGATCCTTATTTCTCTGTGAACATTTCAGCCGGCCCTATTGACGTACAGCTTGCTGATATGGACGGGGATGGTGATCAAGATTTCGTTTCGATTCACGGTTATTTTGGCGGCGGATATGTGTCACTAAACAGCTATAACGCTACCAATGGAGCGACAAAACTTACCAGTAATTTAGCCATCTACCGCTGGAATTTCTGGCAGGGTCAAACCAGTTTGCGGACCCTCCAAGTGGATGACTTCTTTAACCGAAATCAAACAATGATTATTGTTTCAGATGCCTGGAATGACGCTACTGAGGTAACCTACGATACAGGTACACAACAACTCAGTAACAACATCGATAAGTTCCGTAATCTCACGGTTGATTCTGTCATGGGCGATCTAGACGGCGATGGGGATATTGATTTTTTAACACCGAAAGAAACAGATTCGGTCATTATTTTGAACAATGGAACGGGTTGGGAACAGGTGCCAATGTCCCATATAATCGACACAACGAATGCAACCTTCGCTGACCACGATAACGACGGATCAATCTCGTTGATTACTCCAAATCCACAGACCGGAGATGGAAATCCATCAACCATTGAGGGTGACATTGGCTACAGATTAATCTCTCAAACCGATTTAGGCACTCCAAGCCTAACGCCACTTACACCGTATTCAGTTCCGAGAGACATTCAGTTTTCGGATGTTGATGAAGATGGTCTGATGGAGCAATTCATCGTTGCTGGAGAAGGACAACAAGGCGTATTCATAGGCGCTTGGCACAACCTTTCACTCGACGCAGACGTCGATGGCGATGATGATTTAGTTGCAGCAGGCTACTCAAGTACATCTATCTCGCAAATTGGTGCGTTGACGATTTCAGATTCTGACAACACCATTAGTGACACACTATCGCCCTACTTACTCGCATATCCTGGAATATCGGATGGCTATGGAATTGAAATGGTAACAAACATGATGTCCATCACGAGCAATTCAAACGGGACAGCAAACTTCACTGACCTCGACATCGCATACGACATTGAATTTGATGTGAAAACAAGCGTTGGAACGCTCGGCTCGCTAAGCAATTCGCTCAATCAGCAGATGCTTCCAGGATCTGGTCCTTTTGCAGTTATACTTCCGGTGGAGTCTACAAAAGCAGGTCAGTTTGACGTCACCTTCCTGAGTATGAACTATACGCTCGGTGCACCGAATTTAGCACTACCTCCAACGCCTATTTTGTCGGTACAAACCCTGACAGAATTTGGTGTAACGCTTGAATGGCAGGCGCTCTCGGAGTTTGGAAACGATCTTCAACAGTTCCAAGTGTTCAGAATGTCTTCAACATCTCCATATGACTATTCATCACCCTACGAGGTCGTACTTGATCAAAATACATTCACGGATTCCGTTGTCGACATCGGGTCAACCTACGGATATGTTATCCGTTCAGTCCATTCTTATGGAGTTGTGAGTAATCTCTCCCAGCCGCTTGAGGTAACAATACCCAATCCTCCTGCTCCCTCTGCTGTGACCAACGTTCAAATTCTTGATTTGGATATTGAGACTGCTTCAGCACCGATGAAAGTCACATGGGATTTGAGTTCAGATTCAAGTGTTGATGAATACAGTGTGTTCGTAAAGAAAGCAACGTATTGGGATACGGACGTACCTGATTTCTTTGGTAATGGAACAATTACTTCGGATAAGAAGTATGAGATCGCCTTTGATGAAATCGGCACACCTAACAAACGACATTACTCGCCGGTAGCAACCGTTTCATCTGGAACAAACGAAATTGAGATTTCACAAACAAGCGCATATTTCGATATGAATGCGGGCAATTTCCCGAGCGAGCTCATTCAGGATACGTCGCAGTACTATGCTGTTGTTCTCGCAATTGATTCATACAACAATGCCTCATCCCCAACGCTTGCTGGCCCAACAACGTCTTACAACAATACCTACATCAATAGCCAACTGGAGTTGACCGTTTCATCTGGACCTGACGCTGTCTCTGAAAAGGTTCTTGAGTCGAACAGTGGATTACTTCTAAGCGTGTACGCATACCATTTCGATGACGCACAACAACAGGTCGCCATTGAGGATGCACAACTCGAAATGACATTGACGTACGGCACAGATACACTTGTCCTCAATGGCCAAACCGATAGCAATGGGCAATGGGTTGCAGTTGATGTCGATGATCTTCACGACCCGACAATCCCACAAAATCTTCTCGATTTCTCCGCAAATCCAGATGGCGATTTGGATATTGATGTTTCAATGCAGTCGATTGAAATCGTTGATACTCAACCTTACACATCTGCTTCAGCCTCAAACTCGATAGGGACAGCGATCATGGCGGAACTTGCAGGTCCTGCTTCATCCATTGACATGGACGCAAATCATGCAATCGACCTCAACATTACCTTAAGTGCAGTAGATTCGATAAATCCAGCACACCAAGCTTCACTGGAAGGAACAACCATCCAATGGGAAGCGTTCAATGACACATCACTGGATGCTGAGATGAGCGGGTCAGAAACGATATCGGGAGGGAAGATTCGAATCGTTTCAACGTTTCAAAATATTTCAAGAATCGAGTTCTCTGTTGACACTGAAACCCGGCTACTCATAGGAACAACCACATTCTCAGTTTCACTGAATGCCTACGTAGTTCCAACCGAAACAGATGAAACAGATGAAGAGATAGTTGAGTGGGTGCCCGATTCGATTCAATCCGTCACCATTGGCTGCGAAAGCCCGACAATCCTCACAAACCAACAATCACCAGACGACCCGATTGAATGCATCCTCGAAAACCCGAACCCCTTCGCTGTCAATGTTGTCGTTTCGGTAACCGAATCACCCTCATTGTTCAAGTCACCAGGCGCTGCTGAAATTGCAGCAAACGGTTCGCTTACAATTTCCTTCACTCCTAAGTACGAAGATCCTCTTTGGATTCGACAGGATGACGTAAACACTGAGAAGGAATTCGCCATTCAGTTTCTTACCTCCTCTCGAGACTACGACATCGCGGTACAGCCGTTGCTGGAAAACAGCATGGTCTCTTGGACTGCGGATCTCTTCGTAGAAACAGAGACAACGCCCGATGCCGAGGAAAAGAGTTCATCCAATACCCTTCTGTTTGGCGGAATTGGAGTCGGAGTGCTTGTCCTCGCTCTAATTGGATTCGTCCTCTACCGACGTGCATCAGCAGACTTCGAAGATGCATCCTTCTATGAAGAGCAGGATACCGTTGTTGAGGACGAACCCGTGGAACTTCTAGAAGGAAAGCCTCTCGATGACTTTGAAGACAAAACCATATCTGAGGAGCCTGAATTAATCGAACGACCAAGCGACTCTTTGATTTCAGAAGTTGATGACGTGGAAGAGGAAGTCATCGAAGAAGCATCAGAAGAGGATGATGGAATCTCTACCGACGAGTATGGAACAGAATGGTATGAGGACGAAGTGGGCACTTGGTGGTATCGAGAAGCCGGTGCAGAAGATTGGTCAGAATACAACGAGTGAACGCCGAGATATTTTTCAAACACCATCCGACCAGCGTATTGAGGCATGAGTATGAAACAACAGTTCGGAACGTACGACCTTGTCCTTCGTTCAGGGGTTGATCCGACAACAAGCGGTATCGCTATCTGTGGTTTTACGACTGCTGGAATGGTAGGAGTTATTGCAACATCCCATATCATCGATTCGCTCAATCTCACACAACTTGGGACGGTGATGAATGAAAACTTCCCTGCTGTTGCTCTCATCCAAAATGAGGTTCCACGTCACCCGGTTCGTGTTTATCAAGGCGACGAGATAGGCGTCTTTACTGCTGAAATTCAGTTCGATAAGGAACAAGACATTGCCTTTGGATCGACCGTCCTCGAGTGGTTTAGTGCTGGAGGATTTGATCAACTGATTATCATCGATGGAATTCTAAAACCTGAGAAACAGATCCAAGGCGAAGGACTGTTTGCAGTCGGAGCAAACGAAATCGCAAGATCGCGTCTCAAGTCGTTGGACCTCCAGACGATTCAACGTGGCGTTGTTTCTGGAATCACTGGGTTCCTATTGAGCGAAGGTGATCGTCTCAATCTCGATATTACGGCTCTCTTGTCCGAAGCAAGCCCAATGTATCCTGATGTACGAGCCGCCGCAGTTGCAATTGAAGCGATAACTGAATTGACTGGCAAAGAAATCCCGCTCTCGAAACTGCTTGAGAATGCGCGCAGCATCGAACAATCCGTTCAAGAAATAATCGAAAGTGCGACACCGCTGCTTCCATCACCCGAAGATGATGATATCGCCAATGACCCCTCATTCGGCTGATTGCAACGATTGAACGAGATCAATCACTGCATTGAAGGGAGCTTGGGTTGCGATAAAAGGACGCAAGTCCGGCGCTCTTGCTGTTGGATGACCGGCCCCACTGAGTGCCTCAATGAGCCGTTCCATGGTGGGTAGAGACCCGACATTTGCTAAGCGCGGTATTTGGTCAAACGCTAGAAGCAAATGGTCGCCCGATAAAAGTGGGGCAGCATCTGCGATGTGGCGAACAGATCTTCGAATTTCGCGTTCAGCATAAAGATGGTCAGCATCGCTCCATTCCAAACCGAGAGCCTTTCCTCTCTCGATATCGTCTGTCTTTGCAAGGCATGTTTCAACTGCATAATCTTCCGTTAAGCGTGAGCAAATCTCTTGATTCCATATTGGACCGATCCACATCGGGCCACTTGACTGCTTCATTTCTTCAGGGGATGGATGTTGCACAAATGCGTAAGGCTCCCCCTCAGTCCTTACTCTCCAGCCCATCAATTCGCGAGTTTTGTCCGCTCCCTGCTTGCTCTTTCGAACAAGAACAGACACACGCACATGATGACCATCGAACAATGCCAAAATCGGTTCAATAGATCGATCGAGTTGTGCCGCTCTGGTTGCTATTGTCCCGAGCAGCACGCGGACTGCATCATCATGAGCATAGAAGTCCACAATCCCTTGGTGCCCATACCGTCTCTTTCCAGAGGTTGCAGAAGATCCCGTCAATGCTGCTGTATCGGTCGCAGTTACCTCTAAAACGCCCGTTCTTCCAAGTGCTTGTAGCGCACCATCAATGAAAGAAATTGGGGAACCAAATGGGTCAACATCAATCCATTGGAAAGAGCC
>CENX01024961.1_pt1 | contig 17027 bp, 11 predicted proteins | sample 361321 | NCBI WGS metagenome assembly CENX01 (sample SAMEA2619678, study PRJEB7988) | marine metagenome | isolation source: saline water (ENVO:00002010), including | reverse complement strand
GGTATTGACTGTTACCATTGCAGCTGTAAATGATGCGCCTATTGCAGCAACAGGAATAACAAGAAATACAAATGAAGAAGAAATTGTAATTATAAACTTATTATCTACAGATATTGATAGTAATAACTTGACTTATACATTATTATCAGATGCAACAAATGGAAGCATAACGATTGATGGGCAATTAGCAACATATTTACCAAATTTAAACTACAATGGTCCTGATGAATTTACATTCCAGGTTTCTGATGGTGAGTTAACAGATAATGCATCTGTATCTTTATTTGTAAATGCTGTTAATGATGCACCTATTTTAGCTACAATTGACGATATAACTTTTTCTGAAGATAATGTTTATAGTCTTAGTTTGGAAGCCATTGATTATGATGGTGACATTTTGAGCTATAGTGTTGAAGGAGGTAATCTAATTTCAACATCTATAAACAATGGAACATTATTTTTTAACCCAGCAGATAACTTTTTTGGAATTGAAAGTTTCGTTGTAACTGCTAGTGATGGAGAGTTATCTGATATTCAAATTATTGTTGTTTCAGTGTTATCTGTTAATGATGCTCCTATATCAAATGACCTAGTAATTGATATGAATGAAGATGAAATAACTACTATTGTACTTGATTCTTTTGATGTAGATGGAGATCCTTTAGCTTATACAATTATCAACAATCCCAATGGAAGCATCTTATCAATAGATGGATCTATAGTCTCTTATTTGCCTAACTCAGATTTTGTTGGACAAGATTCATTTATCTTTGTTGCATCAGATGGAAGTCTGGATTCTCAGGAGGCAACTATTACGTTAAATATTAATAATATAAATGATTATCCAATTATTGAGCAAATATTAGATAATTCAATTAATGAAGACCAAACATTCTCAATAGAAATTAATGCAACAGATATTGATGGAGACGAGTTAGAGTATAGTTTTGAAGGTGAAGAAAATGCTATTTTATACTTTGAAGATAATATTCTAAATATTATTCCCGATGAAAATTATTTTGGCCAGTTACTGATTAATGTTATAGTCTCTGATAATATTTTGAATACATTTTCTGAATTTATTTTAGATGTTTTACCAGTAAATGATCCGCCTCAATCAGATGATATTGCTGTAGTTTTAAATGAAGATACATCTAATACGTTTAGCTTTAATGCATCAGATGTTGATAATTTTAATCTAAATTATACTATAGAACAATTTCCAGAGCATGGAACGTATGAAATTAATTCAGGTTTTATAACATATACTCCAGATGAAAATTATTTTGGTTTAGATGAGCTTTTCTTTGTTGTTGATGATGGTGAATTATCAGATAATGGAATAATTTATATAGAAATTTTAAATGTTGATGATCCATTTGAAATTATAAGTACTCCGATTCTTAATGCTACAGAAGATATTGAATATCAATATCAAATAAATGTTAACGATCCAGATAATGATATTTTAACATATTCTTTGTCAGATAATGCACCAAGTTCTATGAGTATAACTGATTCAGGTTTAATTGTTTGGGTACCAACAGAAGGAATTTTAACTTCAGATGAAATAACTGTCACTGTTGATGATAGTAATGGAAATATTGAATATCAGACATTCGAGATATCTGTTGAACCAGTAAATGACTTGCCAATAATAACATCATTACCTGTTGTTAATTCATATTTAGACAGTGAATACATTTATCAATTAGAAATTGAAGACCCAGATAATGATTTTTTCTTTTATCAATTATTAAATGAACCTGAAAATATGGTTATTAGCGCTGATGGAATAATAACTTGGTCTCCTGAAAAAACAGGTCTTTATGAAAATATAACTGTTAAAATTTCTGACTCTGAATTATTTGAAGATTTTGATGAGCAAATATTTGATATAGATATTAAAGTTCTTCAACAGTTTGATTTTCTATCAGCTGGTAATAATCTAATTAGCTTTATTGGGTTAGATGTTAGTGATAATTCAATACAGTCAGTTTTTAACTCTTTAGAAAATAATTTATCTCATATTTTTACTGAGAATTATGCTTCTATTTATTTAGATGATTTTAATAATGGTTCATGGTTTGGAAGTTTAGATACCTTAGAAGCTCAAAAAGGCTATTGGTTGAGATTAGAAACAGAAGATTTATTTGAACTTGAAACTTATAGATTTATTGATCAAGATTCAGATTTAGTGTATAATCTTCACTATGGTAATAATTTGTTATCATATATAAGTCAAGATGTATATAGTAATATTGATGATGTTTTACCAAATGATATCGAGAATTTATTTACTGATATAATAGGAGAAAATACTTCAGCTACTAGAATTAATGGGGAATGGGTAGGTTCTCTAGCAAATAATGGTCTTCAACCATTAAGGGGATATTGGTTTAATGTTTCAGAAGATATTGATTTTAGTTATGAGTTTTCAGAAAATTTAGCTAGGAATACTAATGAAAAAATAAACGTTCGTATTTCAGAAATTCCAAATGAGTTCTATTATAATCAATCTCAAAATCAAGCATTTTACTTCTTCAAAAATATAAAAATTAATAATATTAATATTACTGAAGATGATTGGATTTTAGGCTACTGCAATGATGAATTAGTAGGTTCAAGAAAATGGTTTGGAGAATTCACTGAGGTACCAATTATGGGTGTTGATGACTTTGAAGAAACTCAAAGCTATTGTGAAAATGAATCTGAGGTATCATTTAAAGTATATCAGCTTTCTACAGGAAATATTATTAATCTTATGGTAGATGTTCCAGCTTGGTCAAATTTAAGTAATTTTATTATTGAAAAAGCTATTGATGAAATTGAATTACCTGATTCATTCTCAGTTAAGGATGCTTACCCTAATCCATTTAATCCTATAGTAAATATCGATTTAGAAATAGCAAGTGAATCTATACTAAATATTAATGTTTATAATATTAAAGGACAATTAGTTGATAACTTAGTATCAGATAAAATATATAAAAGAGGATACTATAATTTAAGTTGGAATGCTTCTAGTTTTTCAAGTGGGATATATTTTATAAGATTTAATATTGGAAGTCAGAATTTTATTAAAAAAGTGACCCTTCTAAAGTAGAATCAGTTTTTCATAAAGATTATCTATTTTTTTGTATAATGATTTTATATCATCATTATTATGAATTGTAATGTCTGATAGTTTTTTTTTCTTATTATCAGACATTTGTAGTCTCATACGATTTTGAATGCTCTCAAGAGAAATATTACTTCTCTTAATGGCTCTTTTAATTCTTTTATCTTTTTTTGTAATTATTAATATGTTTTTATCAAAAAAACTTGAAAAGTTTGCTTCAAAAATTAAAGCAGCATCAACAATAAATAATTTGTAATTATTTTTTTTTGCATATTCAAATGCATTATTAATTAATATGTAAACTTCTGGCCATAAGATACCATTTAGTATTTTATGATTAGTCGAATTAGAAAATGCTTCTTTTGCAAGTAAATTAAAATCAATTTTTTTATTTTTGATTATTTTATCTGAAAATATGTGAGTTAATTTTTTTTGAATCGATATAGAGCTTTTAAGGTGTCTTTTTGACTCTTTATCAGCATTAAAAATAAATACACTTTTATTTCTATTAAGATATTCTGTAACTGTTGTTTTGCCTGATGATATTCCACCAGTAATACTAATTTTCAGCATAGAATTATAACTTATTAATTATACTTGAAAAAACATCTTCTATTTCATTTTGACCATCAACTTCAAAAAGAATATTTTTTAAATTATAAAAATTAATTAGAGGTTTAGTTAAATCATGATAAATCTTCAACCTATTCTTTACAGTTTCTTTTTTATCATCTGATCTTATAGATAATGGTTCATTAGTTATATCATCTAGACCCTCATTTTTTGGAGGATTATATTTTATATGATAAATTCTTCCCGAATTTTTGTGTACTCTTCTTCCACCCATTCTATCAATGATAACATCATCATCTACTTTTATTATAATAACTTTATCAAGATTACTATCTATATTATCTAGCAAAGAATCTAATCCTTTTGCTTGAGGTAATGTTCTTGGAAATCCATCTAGTATATATCCATTTTTACAGTTATCATCTGATAACTTGCTTTTCATCATTTTTAAAATAAGTTCATCAGGTACTAATTCACCTTGATCCATGAACTCTTTTGCTTTAATACCAAGCTTAGACATTTTCTTTACATGATCTCTTAACATGTCACCAGTTGATACTTGAGGTATATTAAATTTTGATGAAAGTTTTTTTGCTTGAGTTCCTTTTCCACCACCTGGTGGTCCGATTAATAAAATTTTCATATGTTTACCTTAAATTAAAATTCCAGCAATAGTAGCAGTTAACCAAGATGCTAAAGCACCTCCCAGCATTGCTTTTGTAACTAATTTTGCTAAATCTTTTTTCCTTTCAGGTGCAATTGAACCAATACCTCCTAATTGGATTCCAATAGATGCAAAATTAGCAAATCCACATAGTGCGTATGCAGCTATTGTTGCTGTTCTTTCAGATACAGTTTCACTAACAGCTGCTAAATTCCCATATGCAATAAATTCTGTTAAAACTAATTTTTGACCCATCAAACTTCCGAGTATTTGCGCTTCAGACCATGGAGCTCCCATTAAAAAAGCTAGAGGCATAAATAAATAACCAAGAATTAATTCAATTGACAAAGACATATCACCAAAAGATATTAAACCTAATACCCAATTTAGTAAAGCTATTACAGAAATAAATGCTATAAGCATCGCTGCTATATTTAAAGCTAACTTTAACCCTTCTGTTGCACCATTACCAATTGCTTCAAGAAAATTAGCCTCATCTGAGACTTTAGATAATTCTATATTTTCTTTAGAAGTTTCTGGATTTTCATTTTCTGGGTAGATGATTTTAGCTATTACTAATGCAGCTGGTGCGCTCATAATTGAAGCAGCCATCAAATGTCCTGCTATACCTGGTATTGTTTTGCTAAGCATCAATACATAAGCTGCCATCACACCACCTGCAACAGTTGCAAATCCACCTGTCATAATTGCCATTAGTTCTGATTTTGTCATTTTGTTTATAAATGGTTTTATAACTAATGGTGCTTCAGTTTGACCAACAAAAATATTAGCTGATATACTTGTTGTTTCTGCTCCACTAGTACCCATAGTTTTTTGCATAACTTTAGAAATTACTTTTATGATTTTTTGCATAATTCCAATATGGTATAAAACTGACATTATACTAGAAAAAAAGATTACAGTAGGTAAAACTAAGAAAGCAAATTGAAAGCCAAATCCTGGCCAAGATCCATCAGCTGGGAAATATAAACTATCATCAGCTAAATTTCCGAACAAGAACTTGCTACCTTCAACAGAAAAATCTAAAATTTTCTTAATAATAGTGTCAATGCTATTAAAAATAAATTTTCCACCTGGTACTTTAAGAATTAAAATAGCAAAAAATATTTGTAAGGATATTCCCCACATAATCAATTTTTTATCAATATTTTTTTTATTGTTAGATAAGAGGTATGCTAACCCTAATATTGCTATAATTCCACCAAAACCAATTAATTTATTCATTTTTTTTCCTTATTATGTTTATGGTTTAAAACATTTTCTACATCGTGCTTCATACTCATCTGTTTCGCCAACTAAAATTTGTGTTTTGTGGTCTGTCAATCTTTGACTAAAATAGGCATAATCACCACATACTATACAAATAGATGATAGTTTGGTAATTTTTTCAGCATGTGCTAATAAATTTGCCATTGATTTAAATGGTATAGATTTATAATCTCTATCTAAACCAGCAACTATCACCCTTTTTCCGTCATTAGCTAATTTATTACATACATCAATAATTGATAAATCAAAAAACTGTGTTTCATCTATTCCAACAATATCAATTTCTTTACTATAGTTAAAAATTTCTTTAGCTTCTTTGATTGGTTGACATTTAATTTTATTTTGATTGTGAGATACAACATATTCGTCACTGTATCTATTATCTACAGCATTTTTAAAAATAGAAACATTTTTTTTTGCAATTTGACCTCTGACCAATCTTCTGATTAATTCTTCTGTTTTTCCGCTAAACATTGGTCCACAAATTACTTCAATTGTTCCTTTTTTACTTTTATTCATTCTTATAGATAATTTTATTTATATAATCTATTAATTTATTAAATTCGTAACTTTTTTCACTGTTTTCTTTTAATATTAGATTTGATTTATTTTTCATAGGTAAAATATACTTTTTTTGCATTGGTTCAACTACATTTTCATATTGATTAATAATAGATTCCTTAGTCCTCTTCCTTTGTATAATATCTCTTTCAATTCTTCTTTTTTTTCTAATATTATTATCAATATCTATAAAAACCACTAAATTCATCAAAGCTCTAATCTTTTCATTGTATACAGCAAATATACCTTCAATAATTAGGATTGGTTTAGTGAAGATAGTATTAGTTTTACTTTCTCTAGTATGAGTTTTGTAGTCATATATTGGAATATCTACTTTTCCTTTTGAATCAAGTATTTTTAGATGATTTAACAAAAGATTAAAATCAAATGCTTTAGGATGATCAAAATTATTTTTTTCTCTCTCATCCATTATCAAATGCTTTAAGTCATTATAGTATGAATCCATTTGAATGATATTTATATTATCTTTTCCAAATTTTTCTTGTATGAAATTTGATAAATATGTTTTTCCTGATCCTGAACCGCCTGTAATTCCTATTATATTGTATCGCATCAAATTACTTAATGAAAAATCTAACTTCTTTATTTGTATTATTCCCAATATTATCTTTAATAGAAATTTTTAAAATATTCTCACCTCTACCAAGTTCCTTAAATAAGTCTGCCCTTAAAAGATTTCTGTAAGGAATATAATCAAAATAAATTGGTTGATTATTCAAATTAATTTCAATCGAATCATAATCAATTTTTGAATGTACATCAAGAATATTAAAATAAATTTCATCTACTTCTTTTACATTGTAATATGAGTTAGGGTTAGGGAAAATATTTTTAATTAAAGGTTTTTCTTCTTCATCTAATATGCAAAAAATACCTCCAGAGAAAAGTTTTATTTCTGCCTGGCCATAAGGATTGATTTTTCCTTTAAAAATCCATTTTTCTTTTTTTTCATTTAACTGATATAGTCCACCTTTAATCGGTTTTGTATTTACATATTTAAGTGTAATATAATCTTTGAAAGAAATAGTATTTGGTGAAATAATTATTGGGTTTGATATTTTTGTAAATTCTTTAGGTGTATTAATTTGCTCTTCATTTATACTGATGAAACTATCAAAGTTAAAAGATTCTTTATTACTTACCACCTCAAAGTTTTCAAATTTCAAAGATGATTCTTTTTTTGATGAGAAAATTTTACCATGTAACTTCTTATTAAAAATAATTTCGGGCTTTGTATCGTAAATTATAGAAATTTGATTTATATCTTCAAATTTATTTAATTCAATTAAACCGCTTGAGAGAATATTTTTACTATATCTATTTAAATCAATAATATTTTTTTTATCATTTCCTGATAAAATTAGTTTTGCATCATATCCACTGAACTCATTTTCTTTAAAATGTATATTAATATATTTATTTACATGCTCTAACTCAAATGTTCCATTAATTTTATATGGATCATATTCATAAAATGAAATAAAAGTAGATTTTGACTTTATACCTTCATTCTTATTAAATAACTCTAAAACTTCATATGGTTTCAATGGTTTCTCAAAAGAAAATAATGTTGAATCTAATTGTTTATAGTTAGGAATTATTTTTTGAGAATTTTCATATCTTGTAGATAAATAGAATGATAGATTATTATTAGTATTGCTTGTTTGTATAATATAGTTATTATTATCGTAGATAATATCAGGAGATAAAACTATATCACCTTTTAAAACACCCTGTATTTGTATGCTGTTATCAAAATTATCTACAACGTTTATAATTAGATTATGATAGCCTTTATTTAAAGTTATACCTTCATTTGAGTCTTTATCGATAAAATCTAATTCAGTATTTTCATTTAAAAATAATCTATGGAAGCTCCTTGATTCTTTTTCCAATAGATAATAATCAATTTCATTATATATTAAGTGATCATGGTCAAAACAATACTTATCAAAGTTAATTTTATACTGTTGTTTATTATCGATAAATAGTTCAATTTCATAAATTCCAAAATCAAATGGAGATGAATTAATCTCATCATGCGTTTCTAACCCAATCCCAAATTCACCTATTACAGAAATAGTATCTTTGATAAAATATTTATAAGAATTAGTATCATTATTTAACATTAACGGTTCTATATCAAATAAACTATATTCTTGTAATCCATTTATATAAGTTTTATTACTTAAAGGTATTATTGCTAATGATTCTGCAATTGGTCGTAAAGTATCAACTATAGAATAAAAGTTTTTAAGAGGATTTATAGGATGGCCACTTGGGTCTCTTATTTCAAAATGTAAATGAGGTCCTGATAAACTTCCAGTATCACCACAATAACCGAGTAATTCTCCTTTTTTAACTCTTAATTCATCTTTTTTAAGAAAGTGGTTTAAAGAGCTACTATTCCTATTTATTCTAAGTTTATTTACTAATAGTTCGATTTCTGAATTATATTTATCAATATGTGCATATAAAATAATATTTCCATCATCTAAAGTTAGGTATAGTGCTTTCCCGTATCCATCAGGACTTATTTTAATTCTACTTATATATCCTGATTCCACAGCAAAAATTTTATCACCAATTCTACCATACGTTCTTACATCTATGCCAGCGTGAAATCTTCTACTTCTTTTTTCTCCAAATAAAGTAGTGATTGTCTTAGACGTGTTTGTAGGCCAAAGATAATTCAAAGAATTATCTTCTGTTAGAAAATATGATAAAATGATAAGACTAATAATTAATTTTTGTTTCAAAATATTTAATCTTTATATTTTTAAAATTTTAATCAGTTTGTAAATTATACTTAGTGAAAAAAATCAAAGTAAATATATTGAAATTTAAATTATTTTACCTGAAATTATTAGGAAAAATTAAAAAGATTGATAAATCTATTGAATTTAAACAAAGCAGAAAAAAAGAAGTAAAAAATATATTAATAATTTTTCCTATTAAAAATGAGCATTTTAGAGTAGCTCAATATTCATTAAGAAATTTAGAAAAACAAGAAAATATAAATTACTATTTTTTAATTAATTCTATTTATAAAAATAATTTTCATTTAAATGGTAATATTTATGATATATATCATAATGTAAAAAAAAATAAAGTTGAAATTGATAGCTACTTTTCAAACGAAATAGCATTAAAAATAAAATTTGATGCTATTATTGATTTAAATAATGAATTTGTTTTTGATATATCATATTTAATTAATAAAATGTCTAGTTATTATAAGGTAGGATTTAAAAATATTTTTTCTGATTACTTTTATAATATTCAATATGATTTAGGTAGCTATGAGATACTTGAAGATGGATATAAACAAATAAATAATTTATTGAAATAACTTTATGAATTTAATTATATACGAAGATTATTTAACAGAACAGATAAAACCGTTTAGCATTAACCATGCTATTTTTGAGATTAAAACAGGACTATATTCAAATATAGAACGATTTGTAAACTCTTTTCCTGATTATAAAATTTACTTAGTAGTAAGAGCTGAAATTGAAGATGTTGTAAGATATAGATTCCCTCAATTTACTGTAAATCCTAAAACTCTTCCATCTGCAAAGTGTATAAACAGCAAAGTTGTATGGAGAGAAGATTATATTAATGTATTTAGTAAAGAAAGTTTACTTTATTTCTTCAATGAATCATCGATAGCAATTGATGATTTTAATAGAAAAGTAAAATCACTTAAATATCTTAAGGACGATTCAGTAATAAAAATTGATTTTATTTGGGATACTATATATTTATTTAATGAATTAATAATTAATGATTTTAAAAAAATTGAGAAAAAGTCACTTAAAAAATATGATGATGTTAAATTTATTAAATCTAATTTGATACATATTGGTGATAATGTAACATTAAAGCCTGGTGTAATAATCGATGCTTCAAATGGACCAGTATTTATTAAAGATAATGTTACCATTGACATAGGTTCATTAGTTCAAGGACCTGTTTTAATAGATGATAATTCATATATTTCATTAGGTGCTAAAATAAGAAGTGGAACACTAATTGGACCAAATTGTAAAATAGGTGGTGAAATTATAAATACAATATTTCATGGAAAGTCTAACAAGGTTCATGATGGATTTATAGGACATAGTTTTATTGGTGAGTGGGTTAACATTGGTGCAGGTACAAATAATAGTAATTTAAAAAATAATTACAGTAATGTGAAATTTGATTTTGGTAAAAAGATAATTGATTCAAAGAAAATTTTTCTTGGCACAATGATTGGAGATTTTTCAAGAATTTCTATTTCAACAAGTATAAACACAGGAACATACATAGGTGTGGGATCTAATATTTTTAATCATAGTTTTAATAAAAAGTTTGTTACTTCATTTTCATGGGGTAATAGTGATAAAGTTGATTTTGATAAGTTTATCAAAACATGTAATTTGGCTCTTCAAAGAAGGGATTGTCAATTGCATGAATCCGAGATAAAACTATTAAATTATTTGTACAAAAAAAAAATGATTTAAACTCTTGCTCATTATGTATACATCAAGTATATTTCTAGCCTAATAAGGAGACAAAAATGGAAATGGAAGGATTGATTTGCCCTGCATGCGCAGGCGAGTTAAAAGAAGATCAATTAAAAAATCAGCTAGTTTGTCCTCATTGTAAAACAAATCTAAAGCAAAAAAAGTTTTTAGCTTTTTTAGAATATCTTATGATGGTTGGTATTGTATCTGATTTAGATTTTTTTGATGAAACACTTTATGGTGATGAAATTGAGCATAAAACAATTGAAGAAAAAGAATTGGAAGATTTTACAAATCCTGAGGATTATGAAGATAAATCAGAAAAATTAAAAAATTACGATGAATCTGTTGATTTAAAAGAAGTTACAACAGATGAAGAGAGCTTTAGAGTTTGGGAAGGTATTGATGAAGATTGGGAAGATTTTAATAAAAAAAATAAGAAATAATGGAAAAAAATAAAGATAATACACAGCAATTAAAAATTGAAATTGATGAAAAAGTAGGGGAGGGTATATATGCTAATTTTGCAGTTGTAACTCATTCTCTTGCTGAGTTTATTTTAGATTTTATAAGAGTTTTACCTGGTGCAATGAAGCATAAGGTTAAGTCTAGAATAATTATATCTCCTGTTCACGCTAAGACATTTAGCAATGCTTTACAAGAGAACATAAAGAAGTTTGAAAAAAAATATGGAGAAATTAAAATATCTAATCAAAAAATTTCTCCTGCTTTTAAATTTCCTAAAGATAAGCTCCCGAACTAAATAGAAGCAGAAAGTCTCATGATGATTTGTCGGCCCATAACAGCTCCTCCAATCATTTCTTTATGTCTGTCATCAAAAATATTAAGGCCTGTCATGTTAAACTCTAAATGTTTATTAATTTTATAATTATAATAAACATCAAATAAATCATAAGGACCTATAACACCTACCCATATTCCATCAGCCCATCTAAACTGATCAACATGTCTATACTTGAAAGAGAAGTTTCCAACTGGTGATTCCCAGTTAACAGAGGCATTCATTTTAAATTTTGGTGCATTAATAGGATCATTTTGAAGAGTTAATGTATTAAAATATTCTGTTGTGTTGTAAAAAGAAAAATTAGCATCAATTGCCATATTTGATTGTGGGATTAAATAAGTTAATCCTAAATCAATTCCTTGCATTGTTACTTCACCATAATTCATGGGTGCTAAAACAGACTGCAAGGGTGTATAAGCAAAACCTGGTGCCACGATTGGATTTCCATCGACACCAATGAGTGGTGATTCTATATATTCAGCTTCAGACAAACCACTAACTGCGCTATACTCATCAACACCAACAGGAGTCCAATATTGTGCTTGAGGTCCATTATCTCCAAAAGTAATAGCGCCTGTTTCCATAGCAACTGCTGTATTTATTACATCTTGAGGATTTCTAATTGTATAACCTAATGTATCAGTACCATTATTAGTTGTTCTCCAATCAATATAACCCCATTCTCCTGAACAATTAATACAATTCCAAAATCCACTATCATCTAAATCATCAAATTCTTCATTCGGGTCCCACATTCCATTTTCATTACTATCAGTGTAAGGTTCTTCTATACCTTGCCAGTTAAATAAGTCATACCAATCCAGACCATATTCAGGTGTAGTGTCATCATCATTTTCAAAATATCCATAACTTTTGTAAGGACAATCAGAATCTGGTCCACAATGCCAATCAAAATCGTTATCTCTACCATCCCATTGAGTCGCAAATGGAGCATTTCCTCCATTATAATTTGCAGGAAGTAAACCGACAACTTCTAAATTATCAAAATTAGTTATATCTATGTTATCTCTAAATTGTCTTTTAATTATAAGAGGTGTTATAATTGTAGGTGCACTAAAAAAATCTTCATAAAGACTAACATAGTAGTCAACAGAAGCATGAATTCTTTCAGTAATAAATCCTTTAAATCCAACTTCTAATGTTTGTATTTTTTCAGTTTTTATAGGAGCAATATCTCTAATATTTAATGCTTCTTCTGTTGTGTATATTCGACCAGAATCAGCAAGTTCTGGGACCCAGATAGTATATAATGCGGTATCTAAAGGCATAAATTCAGGAACATCACTGAAATCTGTATTGAATCCTAAGAAATATACAGCTCCATCAATTCTATCAGTATAACCGTTCCAATAATCTGCAGATTGACCACCTGTGATATTTACAAGATTGTATAGTTCATTATTAATTTTAATAGATGGTGATGATGAAATAAATTCATTCCCAACTCTTTGATATGGAGTTCCATTAGTATTTCCTCTTAAATAGTAATCAACAAAACCTCTTTTACCAATAAATAAATCTGTTGCTAAATTAATTGCAGTGGGTGTATTAAATGCTTTCCCATAAGTCATTTTAAAAGTTTGAAAATTATTAGGTTTATAAAAAATACCAAATTTAGGTGAAAATTGTATTCCTTCATCTAACATATCATGTTTATCAAGTCTTGCTGCTGTAATGATTTCAAATTTTTTATTTCGTTTTGGAACAGTTTTAGTTTGGAAATAAAAGCCAAACTCATTTGATATAATAGGCTCATATTCATCATTTTCATCGATACCTTCTTCACATTTCCATAATCTTCCTTGTCTGTAGCCAGATACATTACTGGCATCAACATAAGGTGTATATTGTACACTACCACAATGCTGTTCATCAATAAGTTCATCATATGCAAGAAATTCTGAAAGTGGTTCAACTGCACTAGGAAATTCTGTTGGGTCATATATATTTGTATTTAATTGAATTTCTTGAAAATTAGGATAGCCATCACTATCATAATCACATCCATCGCAATCATTATCAATAGAATCTACTACTACAAGGCCCGCATAATTAACACCAGGTTCACCAGGATCTGGGATTCCATTTCCTTCACCTTGGTCAGGTCCAGAATAATCAGGGTTAGGTAAAAAAGGATAATATTCATTGTTAGTTGTCCACTGACCGTCACTATCTTCATCAATAAACCACAAATCATATTTTGAATCATAGGAAGCATTATCTGCTTGACTATTAACGATTGCTTCACATTCTGAACAACTATCTATAATAAGACCGCCATACTCATCCGTTAAATAAGGACCAATACCATCGATACCCCAATCTGAAAAATCATCACTATCTCGATCATTATCAATATTATCATTTCCTGTGAACCATGAATCTCCATCATTATCGTATCCATTAGGACCATCATTTAATACAGTACCATTAGTGTTTGCTTCTGTCCTAAAATAGTCTAACCCCCAAACCACTTTTGTATTATTAAACTTGAAATTATTTTGTAGTTGGAAGGCAATATTTCGTGATTCATCTTGAATCATATCACCTAACATATACCCTCTAGTATCTCCTGAATTACCTTGATTAACATATAACTGAGAAAACCAATTTTTATATCTTCCACGTAATTGGTAGTATGTATATTCATAGTTATCTGCAAGATAGCGGCCAACTCCAGATACTTGATTTGTTTTGCTTACAGAGTACCCACTTTGGTAAGTTAAATTAATATCATCATTTGGATCATAATCAAATCTAATTTCTGTTTTTGAATTTTTAACTTCAAAGTCTGGATAGTCGTCATATCCATCACCATTTATATCATATGTAGTTCTAAATTCATCTTTATAGTCTGCTGGAGTATAAATACCATCATTATTTGCATCATCATAGGGTTCATTTTTATCGTATCTACCATTATCATTTAAATCTTCAAAAGATTCTGCATTAAAACAACCGAAACAATTATCTCCAGTATCATAAGTTCCATCTAGTTCATTTGAATCTAAAAAAACTAAAATACCATCATTCTCACCAGGATCATTTGTATTTGGTAACCCATCTTGTCCATAATCAAGAATTTGTTCACCCTCATCCCACTGTCCATTTTCAAATGGATATGTATCATTCCATGATATTTCATCGTTTAAATCAGGTTCTCCATTACCATTATCAACCCATGAACCACTTTCCCATTCATCACCATATGAATAAGCTCCATTACCATCCCAATCAAATGAATCTAATATTCCGTTTCCTTCACCATAATCAGGTCCTATATATCCCTCATTACCGGGACACAAACCATCTATTCCACAATCGTAAATAGAACCAAATGGATCTGAATCTGTACATATTCCATCACCGGTTATTGATGATTCATAACAGCTTTCTGTTGGTATTAGATTTCCATTTAATGTATTATTTCCTTCCCATGGTGTAAATTGATTATCTCCAAAACTATCGAGAAACTCACTATCTCCTGCAATTCCATCATCTCCAAAGTCATATATAAAAGTATCAAATAGTAAGGTAACATTTTCTTCATCATATATATGTGTACCTCTTATATGAGGATCATTTTCATTATACCAAATATTAACAGTTTGATTACCATATTTATCTACAAACATATCATTTGATCTACCATTATTTACAATGATATCAGCAAATTCCATATCGTAGTGCCAATTAGGTAAATTATATCTGTCGAAGTCTCCAGTATACATTTCTTCTGCTTCATCTTCTGTGCCATTGTTATTGTTATCAGCACCATCTATCCAAGTATCTGATGACCAGTCAATAAGTTCATCTACTCCTTCATCACCAGTACCACAAACAATACCGTCGCCATTTGTATCTCCAGGACAATCTCCATCATTATCAATTCCATCAGCAAAGAAATAATCTTCATCAATCAGACCATCTCCATCATCATCATAGCCATTATACCAATCTTCACCCATCACTCCATCATTATCTGGATCACCTGTATCATTTGGTTCTCCATCACCAATATATTTTTCAATCATTTCACAATTATAACCTTCAATAACTCTACAATCATTTATATCATCAACATAAACATCATATTCAATATCAGCATCTCCAGTATAATAATTTCGATAAGTTGTATCTTTTGCAACAAGTTCCCAATAGTGAGTTGTTAAGCCCCAGGGGTTGTTATCTTTTTTATCAAGAGTTCTTGCAGGATTTCCATGCCAAGGATATTTATGTCGTTTATATTCCTCATCAGATATAAACTCCCATTCGTAAGCTTGTAAATACATTCCTGATAATTTAAAGCTTAATTTATCATTTAGTTTATGCGCCCATCTTGTTGAAAATTTATATAAGTCTCTATCATCATTTATTGATGAAGAAGCACTGACATCTATACCTTCAGAAACTGCTGGTGATTTTGAAGTAATATTTACAACACCACTATGAGCATTTGCTCCATATAAAGCTGTTGCTGGACCAATAACAACTTCAATACTTTCTATATCTTTACTTGATTGTGGGACTGTACTATAGTTAACAACTCTTAGTGCAGGTATACTTGCAACTCTACCATCTGTTAAGGTCAATAGTCTTGATGAAAAGCTACTATTAAAGCCTCGAACTGATATACTGTAGTTATTTACACCACTGGCTGTAAAATCAACACCCTTAAGACCTTTTAAATATCCACCTAAATTAGTAGATTCTTCTCTTTTAATATCTTTAGCGCTTACTAATTCTATAGTGGCAGGTGCATCTGTAATTTTATCAACTCTTTTTTTTGCTGTGACAGTAGTTGTCTCAACTTCAAGAGAAGAGGGGTCAATAAATAAATCTAATGTGTATTCTTTATCAATATCAACTAATATCTCGGTACTATATTCTTTATACCCTATATATAAAACTTTTAAAGTATACTTGCAAGTTTCACAAGCTGGTATATTACTAATGAGATAAGCTCCATCTACATCAGAAGGACTTCCAACTTCGATTTCTTCAATAAAGACATTAGCTCCGATTAAAGGATTCTTTGTTTGACTATCTTTTACTATACCTTTAATAATTGATTGCGAAAGTAACCAATTAAAAGCAATAAGAATAAAAATTATATATTTACTTTTTATATGCATCAAAATACAGATGTAAATCTAAGGGAGATTAGGTATAAAAGGAAATAAAAAAAAAGCCCCCTTAAATAAAGGGGGCTTTTTAATAGAATTAAAAAGTAATTATTTTAATAACATTACTTTTTGAGTATTAATATCAGAACCAACTTGTGTTTTTATAAAATAAACACCACTAGCTAGATTCTCTGCTTTCCAAGTCCAGTTGTAAGAACTAGGACTATAGTTACCCTCAGCAATAACATCAACCAACTGACCTGTTAAGTTATAAACTTTAACAGATAAGTCTGCATTAGCATTTAGAACTAATGAGATATTAGTTGATGGA
>CENX01061784.1_pt1 | contig 17041 bp, 14 predicted proteins | sample 361321 | NCBI WGS metagenome assembly CENX01 (sample SAMEA2619678, study PRJEB7988) | marine metagenome | isolation source: saline water (ENVO:00002010), including | reverse complement strand
ACGGTACGGAGGAACTAGGGGGGGACTAGCCTCCAGAATCCTGCTCTTGTTGCCCCTCTGGACATCTTATGGTGAGAATATGAGGCAGGCAGGGGGAAATCTGCTTCGCCATACATCTCCACGCTCCAATTCATATCTTCGAATCTTTTTTGTAGGTGTTTGGCGTTAGCGCTGTGCATTATGTGCGTGATGGTTTTTGAGGCTAAGATATATTCAATAAAATCGGAATCGGCGCCCTCCTTCTGCCTGCCCCAAGGAGGGTTGGAAATAATCAAGTCGTATCCTTCTAGTTGTAAACTGTCCTTTCCTATTATACGATTACAGACTTCATATTTGCCATTCATTAGCACACTTTCTGCATTAGCATTGGCCAGTTCGCATAATTTTTGATCCGCCTCCACTAGTTTTACGAAACCGGCCCCCATCATTACGGCACCAATTCCCAGTATTCCATTTCCAGCTCCCAAATCGGCGACTCTGCACCCTGAAGATAAATCTCCGAAGGCCTGGATATCGAATAGCCATCTGGATACTAGATCGCCCGGGGTGACATATTGCTCCAAGGATGCCACCAGATTTTCCTTAACATCCAGCTTTGACAAGGCCATCCCCAGTTTTCGTAGCCTCATTGGACGATGGGAGGTCGATAGTTCAGTTATGCCTACCGGATATTTTGACTAGATCTTAGAGGATTCTCTGAGTCGTGAATAATGCTCTGAGCGAGCATCATCTCAGCAAGAAGAATACTATTTCCAGCGGCCCCTCTCACTGTGTTGTCTGAAGCTACCTTGAAGCACAATTTTGCTTCTGAGACAGTGATATCTGAGATACTTACATCCATTGATTTTTGCAAATTATATTCCATTTCACCCAGGGATTTTGATTTTATGACCGGAGTCAGAATATCTGATTCAGAGACAAAAATTACTGGTTTTTCAGTGGCTGATGGGAGATCTAGACTCTGCACTAATGATTGGAAGTCGGACCACGCCTCGACAATCTCGTGCGCACTGACTTTCTTATCGAAATCCACGGTGACGGTAGCTGAGTGACCGAACTCCCTGGGGAACCTCTTACACTCAGCAGAAATTTCAATTTCCGCAGTAGTAGACAATGAGGAATCTCTCTTAACTAAGATTCTCCTTAGCTCAGATTCAACACTCTCTGACTCTCCAATAATCTCGGGAGGGGGCATGATACCTTCTCTGTATCTCTCTAGCACCACCCTCCCAGCTCCAGAGACGGACTGCTCGGTGAGAATATCGATACTACTCACGGGAAAATGCTCCACTATTGGAGCCAGGGATATTGCAAGAGGGACTACCATACAGTTGGAGCATGCCACCAGAGCTCCTGATACAAATTCATGTTGTTTTTCTAGTAAGACGAGGTGTTCGGGGTTAACTTCCGGGACAACAAGGGGTACCGACTCTGTATGTCTGTGAATGGTTGAATGGCTCAGTACTACCAATCCAGACCTTGCCAAGTCCCTCTCAATCATAGATGCAGGATAGTCGGGTAGGGCTGAAAATACAATCCTAACACCTTGGGAAATAAGTTCCGAGGCTAATTCGTCACTTTCACCCATTTCTCTGACGATGATATCGGGGAAGTCGGGCCTTGGTTCGTTGAAACTCCATGGGATTTCATTCACCCCGATACCATCTGATTCCTTAGATCCAAAAACATGAGTCGGGATTAGCCAGTGATGATTTACTAGTCTCTGAAGGAGTCTTTGAGCAACTAGCCCCCTCGCACCCAGAATAGCACACTTTACTCTTCCCAAGGTACTCATATTCGTTCCCAAGCGGGTCTGGTCTATGAAGAAGTGTTTTGATTTTGGTGAATAGTTGAAGTACTCCCGCCATACTTTTGTTTTCATGGAGACTGAGATGGCAATGGTGTTGGTGGGAATTGTCATCATAATCATCCTGATGTTCGCGAATATGATGATACTAAGGGATCGAAAGGATCCTCCCACTGCAATAGATATCGGGCAGGCATTAACATTTCCAACTACTGATGATATTGTAACAGCTCTGAAAATTCCTAGCACCCTAGAGATGCAGCAGGCCCTGGGCGCTAGTTTCACTGGAGAGGGAGGGTTTTCCGAAAGAATTGGTGCCTTCACCGAATTATCTAGAGATATGACCGAAGCAACGAGGAAGTTCAATCAAATGGTAGCAACTAAGAGTAGGAGGGCCGCATGGGGCGAGTGGCATCTTGACGAGGAACTAAAGGAAGCTTTTCCTGATGTAAAAATCAGATCTGAAGTAAAGGAACTGGGGAATCTTAAGCCAGATGCACATCTTAGGACCCCTGATGGAAAGATATTGATTGTAGATTCAAAGTTCGTTTATGACACCTATGATAAGATACAGGATACGCCTGTATCCCAAGTTGAAACTGTGAAGAAGTTGCAGTCAATATTCAGAAGTGATGTCGTAAAGCATGTAGAAAAGATAAGGTTAGATTATGTGCAACCCGGAAAGGGCACTCATGAAGTGGCTTACATGTATATTCCATCAATGGGAGTTTACGAGTACCTTGTAGAGTATGAATCGGCCACGGTACGTTGGGCTGCCTCGCAAGGAGTGGTCATCTGCTCACCTGTGAATCTGATGGCTAATATGCACATGATGGAGATTGTCAGGATGGCCCAGAATATGACCAGCCTACACAACGAGATTCTAGATGCCCATCTAAGGATAAAGAAGACCTTTGACGAATTCGATGATGAATACAAGAAGCTGAGTAATCACTTGAAGAATGCCGTTGGCAAGAGGGATGAAGTGACTGCACTGAAGGAGAAACTGAGTTCTGAGATAGGGCACCTTTCGTCAATAGACAAGTCGATTGGCGAGGATACTGATTAATCCTCAAACAGTAGTGATGAAATCATCATGCTCCTTGGACGAGATATGATTGACTGGCGAACAGAAGATTACCACCCAGTAGTTTATCTTCCAGATGAGTACGAGGTAAGAGACTTCACCAATGGAGAATACTCTCCTTCTGAATACGAGTTTGATATTGGCAGGTATGATGAATTGCGCCCTGGTATGTATTCTACGGATCTTTTCTCGGATGGCAGATTCCTGCACGTAGGAATCGACATAGGCGCCCCTGTTGGAACTCCTTGTATGGCATTTGATGATGGAGAGATCTCTCATTTTGGATACAACCCCGATGATGGCGATTATGGGCATGTGGTAATCACGAAGCATATCATAGACGGGAGATCGGTATGGGCTTTGTATGGACATCTAAACTCTAAGTCGATAGAGAATAAGGAGATTGGGCAGAAGATTTCCAAGGGAGAGGTGATATGTTGGATGGGGGATAAGCATGAGAACGGAGGATGGGAGTCACATCTGCACTTCCAGCTATCATTGAAGGAGCCTGAGACACATGATATGCCAGGGGTGGTGTCTCCTGATAATCGTGATCAGGCACTGGAGGATTACCCCGATCCAAGATTAGTATTGGGTCCTATTTACTGAATATCGGATAGGTATTCCTTCAGTTGAGGAATTGGCTCCATGGAAGTAGGATTTACTCCTCTCAAGAGAGCTAGGGCTATGGAAATCCAGTCAGAAATATGAGCGGCATAAATCAATCTCTCAAGCAGTGATTCTCCCTCGCACTCTATCCTCCAGACATTCTTGGTACTCAGATTCTCCTCGATCCAGCTAATCCTTGATTCAGTCCTCTCATGAATGCCCTCGGAGCTCATAATTAGGAGCGCCCTGTTACCTGGTGGCTCCGAGAACCATGCCACTATCTCGTTATGATTCATCTCCGGCACCTCAGAGTGCTTGGCGAATGCTTCAGAGTTCTCATTAATCTGACAAGTCAGTCTGTAAGCGGCCGCATTGAGTTCCCTGGGGCAAATTATACCGATCTCAGAATCTACAAGATTTCTGGCCAAGGCCTCTGACATTCCATCTCCTGAGATGATGTCTAGCTTTCTTGAAGATTCTCGAATTCTATCAATCATCGATTGGAGTTCTTGCTCCTCGGGACGAGCCAGTATTCCCATTGACCAGCAGACCGCCAATTGGGCCCCTAGTATATGGCCGAATGCAGATCGAGGCATTTGTCCCTTGGGAATGGCAATAGATACGGATTCTTCATGACTGTCCAAGATTCTAGTCAGCTCCCCTCCTGATGATATCCCCACCACGGTCCCACCAGAATCTATGGCCTTCATTACGCCATCAATAGTCTCCTCAGTATCTCCAGAGTATGAGGTCGCTACAACCAGCCAGTCTGGCCCCCACCAGTGAGGTAGCCCATAGTCCCCCCAGACCACGAATGGCAACCCTCCCTCTTCATCCGAGATGTTCTTGAGGAACCTTCCAGCTGAACCTGAACCACCCATTCCAATGAATATCACTCCAGTCCAGTCCAGGTCTGATTCAAGTCCTGTCTCGGAAGAAATGGCCTTCTCAAAATCATCCACGAAATTCCTAGTTAGACCACACATATCTTCAGTATCTAGGGACTCAGCTAGCTCCTCGATTCTTTGGCCGGACATTGACTTACTTCCTCCCTGAGGGCACTGCTAGCCATACTCCCTGTATGAAACCAATGCGTATTGACTTCGATTCGGGGTCATCATCATACGGTAACGCTACAGTGACTACCTTGTAGTCCGTAGGGTCAAGGACCTCCACTGCCGAACTGTCCCTGTTCAATATGTCAACAACAAACTGTTCACTTCTGGGACAGATTACAACAGAGCCTTCCATATCCCTCCATGTTGCGCCTGATCTCTCGAACCTGTCCATTTTCTTCAGAATAGGCCCGTCCTTCTGCCAACTTTCAACTATCCACAGATTCTTTCTGAATCTGATGACATCTCCCAGCCCATATGCAGGTTTTCTGTAGCTGAGTGTCAGTCTCGAAACCTCGATTCCATCGTTAGCACCGACTACTGTAGAGGTTTCCTTGACCGTGCCTCCGAACTTCTTGACTAAGTTTCTGGACCATCTCCTTGCCATGGCCTTGGACCCTAACTTCAGATCCCACCCTCCAGTGACCGCTCCCTCTTCTGAGATGAAGAACATAGGATCCGCCTCCATCTCAGAAAGCATCTCATCGAGAGTTTCTCGTAATGACTTGAGCTCCGTTTCGGACAGTCTCCTACCGGCTGATCTGAGTTGCATTACTGCCTCGAAATATGAACCTGCCTTGCGTGTGCATGTTGGACAAACTGCATTACTGGTCTGTAGAAGTGCCTCATGGCTATCTGAGAATTCATATCCTTCGATAATACCAGAGACGTCTACATGTAACCTACTGGTTCTGTCGTCTATCTCCTCGACTGCAAACTCCACTGAAACTTGCTTTGCCCTGTCTTCGACACCGAGGCTGGCCCTGATCCTCAAATCTGCTAGATCGTTGGAGTCGATTACTGACCATCGTCCACGAATCTCATGAAAACCGCACTTGGAGCATCTGTCTTGTTGGATCCTCTCAGGCATGACAGATAGGCTAGTTCTATCTCTCAAACAAGGTTCGCACATTCTATCTGTGGTCAAGGGCGGAGATGCGCCGCAGACTATGCAGAATTCGCCGTCAGACATGTCTCTCCCATCAAATGCGCCCATACTCACAGTTAGAAGGGTTCCCAATGACTGAAGACGACTGATTAGTCATCATTCTTCGGAATCGGATGAAAAAATCTCCAGTTGGACACTTAATTCCACTATTCTTGATCTTAAGTGGTTAACATAGTACGCGAGAATGAAAGATAGTATTGTGTAGGCGACTATCATTTCAGAAGTCCCTGTCATATTCATAGTCCCCCATCTAGTTCCGTCTTACTCTGTTCTAATCTCTCTTCCATTCGGATAACCTCGTTACTTAGCATTGCCAGGCCAATAAATAGAATCAGAAATGAGAGGAAGCCAATCATTAGTACTGTCCTGATAGCAGGATCTAAGCCCGTCTCCTCTCCGTTCACTAAGACTATCCCGGGATGTCTCTTCTGGTACCATGTCGTTGCCAGAGCAGTAATTGGGACTAGTGCAAATCCGAATAGTCCCACTGCGGCGAGAGTGTCCCTGGTTTCCTGGCCATCGGGTTGAGACCTTCTAGATAGAACTAGGAATAGTGCTACACCCGTCAGTAGGGCGAAAGTATTGAGGCGAAGATCCCCCCAATCCCAAGGGACTCCCCACTCTGCAGATCCCCAAATCGGCCCCGAGGTGATTACCCCGAGACCGAAAAGCAATCCGAGGTCTGAGCCGGTAGAGAACCACCTCCATCCCCAATCAGACCTGTCCTTGTACCATGCTACTGCTCCTATGAACAACATGCAGAATGCTAGGAATGAAGACCATGCGAAGGGTACGTGCCAGTACAATATCCTGTAAGCCTCTGGAGCGTTGAATGCTGTTGAGTCCACCATAGGCGCGTAGTATACCCCCATCAAAGCCGTAGCGACTGCGCCCGAAATCCCTAGTGCCGTCAGACCGATGCCCATTCTCACCGATGAAGGAGGATTGATGTCGGTCACGGCCCTTCGAAGGGCTCCCCAGTGAAGAATGCTATTCCCTATGCTTCAGGGATAATGACAGCCACTGCCCAGACCATAGCAGAGATAATACTGGCAAAAATTATCGATGCCAGGGGGCTTCCTATGGAGATCTCTGAGGACATCCCGACTTCCATGATAACAGACAGTGCATCAACCAGTTCCATGAATGGCCAAATTAATACTATCAGAAGGAGAGATGCCGCCGCGGCGCCTGACCTCCGTAGATCTGAAACCAGAAGGTGCAGAGCAGTAGCGGCGCAAGAAATGTCAATTATTACGAGCGAGGGCAGCCAGAGCCACCTCAATATCTCCTCAGAGCTATCAACTGGTAAAGATCCCTCCAATACAAACCATGAGAGATATGTGAGAGGGAGTGGCAGAAGTATGGAGGATGCCATTATGGATGTTGCTGGACGGAATTGTGGGCCACAAACTGCTGACCACCATTTCCCGCATTCTTCCTCTGAGAGTCTACGAATCATAGCAGGGGAAATAACGGCAGAGATGAATGCTGGTGTGAGAATTAGAGCCGCAGCCAGGTGGTTTCCGATATTGGTGTTCGAGAGAGTGGCCTGTGTCGTGTCCATTCCCGTCAATACGGAGTAGGATAAGAGAAGAGCCAATATGGCGGGAGTTGCCTTTCCAATGGTATCCACTGGATTTCTCCTCTCAATTGAGTAACTCCATGAGAACAGTGATGAAATAGACTTACTCTGTCTTTCATTAAGGAATTGCCTTTCCTCAACAACGCCTTCTTCAATAGTGTTGTTTGACTCAGAAATCTCTCCGGATTCAATTGTCAAGATTCTTCTTGAGCATGAGATTATTTCTTCATCGTGTGAAGCTATTACTACGGCATTTCCGTATTGCGAAAGCTCACTTATCCACTTCTTTAGTACTCCTTTGGAGAATGAATCCAAGCCTTCGGATGGCTCATCTAGGAAAACTATTCTGGGAGACTCACACAACATCGCTGGGGCCATTCCAGAAATTACTGCCAGACGTCTACTCAGTCCAGCTGAAAGTTGTGAAACCCTGTCCCCTCCCCTATGAGACATTCCCCACTCTTCCAGAATCTGTTTGGCCTCTGTTTGACTACAATCTATCCCTGATACATTAAGCGCGGTTATGAGCCTCTCGGTGACTTTCTCCTCTCCACAAACACCATCCGATTGTAGAGTCAGTCCGAAGGGGTAGGGCTTTTCTCTTGTTCCTGAGTAACTCCTGACTATGAGTGACTCATCCTTCTCTGAAAACCACTCAACCTGACCTTTAGTAAGGGGAAGGATTCCCACGAGAGATTCGATCAGAGTAGTCTTTCCAGAGCCATTTTCCCCTACGAAGCATACGATATCTCCCTGGAATATTTCAAGGTCCAATTTGTGGATTACGGCTCTTGTCCCTCGAGTAACGCTAAGGCCCCCAGCCTTGAGTACTGGTGACTGCGCCATGCACCCCGGAGCAGTATCAGTCGTTTGAGTCGTTCCATTCTGAAAATCACTATTTGTGAGTCCCCTCTGTCAGAGGCGTGAGTGCATTAGGGGAGCTTGGAATTTCCGAGCAGATTTTTGTCATAGTGCTATTCTTTTGTTGTATTTCCCCCTATATTTCCGCTTATCGGGGGAACACGAGTATTGCCCTTGCGACTATTCTTTCACTTATGCTGGCATCTTTCGTACAATTTGCCATTTCTGTTATCCAAGGAGTTCCCGTCGAGATGGGATGGGTAGTTTCTGTCTTCGGAATCAGGCCATCGATTGCTACATCACCAGTAGAGTCATACAGATTCATTACAAGTGCATGGATTCACGCTGGATGGATACATGTACTCGGGAATATCTTGGTGATTGGACTGGTGGGCATTCCGCTAGAGCAAAGGATGGGTGGCAAGAGGTGGATGACTGTCTACATACTCGGACTTTTGGGCGGAAATATTGCCTGGGTCTTAACACATCCTGATTCGATGATTCCAACCGTAGGGGCGAGTGGCGCTGCTTTCGGAATACTGGGTGCTTACATGGCATGCTGGCCCAGCGATGAAGTTGAGTTTCCCTTACTGTTCCTAATCAGAGCATGGCCAATTTGGTTGATTGTGTTCTTCAGATTGGGGATAGAGGTTTGGCAAATTTATTCGATTCAGTTAGGAACTTCAGGAGATGGCAATATTGCACACATGGCCCATTTAGGAGGCTTCTTCCTGTCCTACTCGTTGGCAAGGAGAGTAACTGTAGGAGGACCTCAGCCTCTGGAAAAAGATGCAATTGACGGAGTTTCTGAAACGACTAGAAATCTGCCGAGTCTAAAGGAAAATCCATGGGAGGCTTCCGGATCCCCACTTGAAGGAAGGGCCCTGAGGGTGCTAGGAAAACTCATTGAAGAAGGAGATGAAATAGAAACCAGAAGAGCGTGGCTAGAGGAGCTTTCCGAACATACGATATGTCCAATATGCGGAGGAGAGATTCTGGCAGAGACCAAAGGTGGTCGAACCTGGATAAAGTGCGGAGTGTCAGAGAGTCACCTAACGTGGCCATAGGGCAAAAAAAAGGGTCTTGGACAGGTTGGGATTATACAGGGCCGACATTTGGCTCTCTAAGAGAGCCATGGGAAAGAGAGCATCTTCAGCGACTCCAATCATTGTTGCCTTGATGGTTCTGGTGCTTGACGTTTCCGTAGGAGTGAGTGGTTCTGAATGGGAAATTAATAATTCCGATCCGCCAATGGAAAATGTGGATTCGGGGGCAATCATGGATATCCCCCCCCTAATGTGCGAGTCAGGAGAGTGCCCGCTCAAAGACCGGACTCCTCATCTTCCCCCAAATGGGGTGGATTGGCCAGTTCAAGAACCGGGTTGGTGGTTTAACTTCTGGAATGACAAAGATGCCAATGGGATGGACGATAGGTTACAATGGATAATTTCTGGAGATCGAGAGTCCGTATCCACGAGTGCCATTATGGGAGATGATGGTAGGATGACTGTGGCGATTTTCGTTTGCTACTCTTGGCATCCCGGGGATGACGATATTTCTGATTTGAAGAAGGTACTGTCGAAGTATGGATGGGAGGAGTATGGGACATACTTCAGAGCGGTAGATATTCTTGATACTTTGATTGTCGAGCATGTCCCAGTCAGTGCATTGATTGAAATCTTGATGCTCGATGGAGTAGTACTGGTTGAACAGCAGGATGTTCTGGTCCCATACCTCAATACCGCGACTAAGGGATCTAAAGTCAGGACTTCAGATGTTTTCAGTGAAACTATGATGGACTATGGGTACGATGGTTCCGGCGTGGTGATAGCGATTGCAGATACAGGTGTTGACAATGAGCATTTCTCACTAGATGACTTCTCTGATCAGAATTCCGATAATGGAGCTGAGCCTGATGAGTTACCGGATCCAAAGTGGGTTGCTGGATGCGATTCAACTTCTTGGAATCAACAAGATTGTGATGACGGGGGCGATGACCCCGATGATGGAGATGGGCATGGCACGCATGTTGCGGGAATTGCACTCGGAACTGGAGGTAGTGAACGGGAGAATCAAGGATATGCACCGGGCGCATATCTTGTCGATATTAAGGTCATGACTGATGCTGGAGCATCCAACTCTGGATACACCGTCGCTGGAATTAATTGGGCGGTACAGAACGTAGATACTGATTGGGGAAATAATGACTCAAGCAGAGGTATTGACATCCTATCGATGTCATTTGGGAGTGGCTCGAGTCCAGCCGGAGAGGATCCGGGAGATAATGGGACCAGTCAAGACTCTCTAGCAGTCAATGCCGCGTCTGAGGCGGGCATCGTTTGTGTGGCTGCGATCGGGAATGACGGTTATCGAAGGGTGACATCTGTGGGGGCTGCTGACTCAGCAATAACAGTGGGTTCGATTGATGATAAGGCCAGTATAGAGAGGGGAGATGATTCTATTTCTTCGTTTTCTAACTCTGGCCCAAGGGAGGATGATGGAGATGACAACCAATGGGATGAGCTGAAGCCAGATGTCGTCGGACCTGGCTCCAATATTATGTCAGCACAGCATGCGGCATCCAGCTCACAGTTGCCCGGCTCCGCAAAACCTCTAGCTAGTGATAATTATGTCCAGAAGTCAGGGACTAGCATGTCCACTCCAGCAGTAGCTGGGTTCATTGCGGCAATGCTTCAGATGGATGAAGATCTGACTCCCCAGGAAGTGAAGGATATACTCAGGAATAATTCGGAGACTAGAGGAGGGGCATCGGCTCCTGACGTTACTGAGAGATGGAACGATCAGTATGGCTTTGGAATAATAGATGGCGAGATGGTCATGCAGGCAATATTAGGCGATAACGGCGGCGGAAATGGCGGCGGGAATAATACTGAGCCCCCTCCAACAGGAACTGAGGAATGGGTCATAATAGAGACTCCTGAGGAAGACTCTTGGCTCGTAGAAGGCGAAACTTACAGCGTTAGAGGGCATATCGACGAGGATGCGGATACAAACGGAACAATAGAAGAAGTCAACGTAAGTATTTCTTACAGATATAAGCCGGACGAGGGACCTAGGCAGACCGAGATTCTAGTCGATTGGCATGTGGTGCAAGGCACTCTTAATTGGTCCACCCCATTCTCAATTCCAGAATTTACAGAGGATGAAATAGACATAGAGGAAATAATAATCAAAGCGAAGGCGAGAAATGAGTTCAATGTCTGGAGTGAGATGGAGCAGAGTGAGCATCCTGTAGGTTTGTTGGAAGTAACATTGGGAGGGCCCAGTGGACAGTCCCCTGTGTCTGGAAATACGAATATTTTTGGAGGTTGGGAATCAGTTAATGGAGCAAGTATTCAATGGAGATTAGGAACTGAAAACTGGGAAACCGCACAGCAATTTGGAGGAACAGGAAGTGACTCTGGAGATTGGTCAGTTAATTGGGACACGCGGACTGTCAATGATGGATTTTATCGGATCTCAGTCAGAGTGGTGAGTGGCGATGGAATCTTCTCTGATGAAGTTCGGAGAACGGTGGAGGTAGACAATGACCCACCTGCTCCGGACTTGATATTTAGGAGTGGAATTAGCGTAAGTGAATATGGATTACCGGTATCTGAAACATTCGTCAATACGTTCCTAGAAGTAAGTTGCGAGGTCAGGAATGACGGCGATTTAGATGCTACTGAGGTCACTGTCTACCTCAAGGAAAATGGAGCGAGGAAGGATGAGCTCACAATTCCCAGCATTGGTAGCGGGGACATAGTGGACGTTATTCTATATTGGAATCCCTTGACGTTGGGAGATAGGACCTTATCCATCTCGCTAGATCCATCTGATGAAATCGAAGAAATAAATGAAGAGGATAACGAACAGGCGGTGGATTTCCCCGTTTTGCAGAGGCCCCAAGGTGTCGATCTGGCTTTCAGGGAGGGGGCAATCAGAACTGAGCCTCCGGTGCCTAGGCCAAATGAGCAGTTTATCATCACTGCCAGAGTTGACAATCTTGGCTCCAGCGATGCGACAGAACTTGAAGCGACCTTGGAGATAAGGAATGATATTGGGTGGGAGTCCATTTCCTCGACACCCGTCCCCCTAGTAATGGGGCAGGGAGCGTCCCAGATCTCATTCGCCCACTTGGAGAGCTCCACTGGGCCGGTTCAAGTTAGAGTGAGCCTCTCTGGTTCATCTATGTCCGATTTGGACTGGAGTAACAATATTGTTGAAACTACTATACTAGTGGATGAGACTACATTAACCGGTCCCAGGACTACAAATTTCCCAACGGGCGAAGAACCTGTAGAAGTAATTCATCTGAGTGAGGAAGGAGGAGTGGTGATAACTAGTAGAGGAGATGAGTTGGGGCTCTACAGACTCGGCAGTAACAGGGCCATAACTGCCTGCTCCAATGTTTTGGAGGAAAAATGGTCCGGAGACATTGTGGCTGAAGCATCAAACGATGGCTTGGCCCATGTTGCCTGGACTCGTAGATATTTGGATAATGAGGGATTCTTCAAACAGACTGTGAGCTATACTACGATTGACTCCAGCTGCCTCATGTCTCCCATTCAAGATTTGATGAACCCCATATCTCTATCTGAAGGAAAATATTGGGGAATAGGAATGGATATGAAGGGATCAGAAATTCTAGTAGCGGGTTACCAACATGAATTAGCGACAGGTTCATCTAATCAGAATAATGCTATTTTCTTGGTGACATCAGAGTCCCCGACTAAGTCTTCTGATTGGTTTGTCAACCCGCAGCTGGTGGGCGATCTGAAAGTAACCCCCGGGAAGACTGACCCGGTCGCTGTGGCCATGGGAGATGAAGATGGCCACATACTATATCAGGATACTAGGAACGATACAACTGGAGTAGACAGGCTAGGCCTATGGTATGCCCATGGACTTCCAGATCAGGCGTCATGGTCATTCAGAAAGGCCGTGGGGGATCACGCTTTCATGCCCTCGCTCTCCATTTCAGAGATAGATGGGGAGGACGTGATGGTAGCGGCATGGGGTGAAGGTTCCGATCAGACATCAGAATTAATCGTCACAATAGTAGATTCATCATTCTCCGAGATATCAGAAGTGAGGACCGCGGCTAGGGGTCTTGGGTACATCGGACTCCTGGAAACAGAGAGGGGAGTTCAGATATTCTTTGACTTCGTAGGACCTAGTGGGCCTCAGATACAATATGGAATGGCGAATTCGGAAGATGAGTGGATTGGGGTTTCGGACAGGTTGGGAATTGGCAGAATAGTAGTTGCCAGTCGATCCCCCTTAGATAGTGATGCGACCCTCCTACAGACATCTCCAACTGGATGGCAAATTAGGGCCTTGGTGGATGATTCCTCTCCTACAAATTCCGAAGACAGTATTCTAGAGCAGGTCAGGGCATATCTTGGACTGGATGAGAGAAATTTCAATGTAATCCTAGTGGGAATTTCGGGAGTCACAATAGTCCTCTGCTTGGTCGTAATTTTGACGATGTCGACCAGGGCCATCAGATGGGCAACTGGTCGGACCGGTAAGGAGATAGCAGGAGTTGTGATACTTGAGGAAGATGTTGTAGACGTAATCGTTGATACTGATATCTCGGTTAGTTCTACGGAGGTTGAATTGGTCGAAGAACAAAAGACAAATTCTCAAAATGCAACCGATAGGAGGAGAAGGAGGGAATATAGATCTAGTAATTCGGCTAAATCACTTCCTGAGCTAGCTGACTCTGGGGAGTTTGCCATACCGATTCCCAAGCACTCTCCTCCCTTGCCCCCTCCACTTCCTCTCGAAGGAGCTAACATCGGGGTAAGTTGTCAGTCTTGCAGCTCTATTTTTGAAATAGAGTCAGGATTGAAGAAATTTAGTTGTCCCGTTTGCGGGGAGAAAATTAAGCTTGGGTGAATATGAGGAGAATACTTCTTGCATCAAAGTCCGAGAGAAGGATCTCATGGTTGAAAGAAAATCTGGAAGATTCAGATTTTATATTTTTTTCATCGGCCTTGAAATCTGCCGAAATTAAGGCCCCTCAGGGATTTGAGGTTAGCAAGCAAGTAGAGATTGTATGCCAATCTAAGGCGGAGAACGCCCGGGTAGAGAACAAGCTGTCCGTTAACAGAAGAGATGGAAACTATGATGCTATCCTGGTATCCGATACTATGATTGAGGACCCTGATGATAGTAGATTGTCGATTGGAAAGCCCAAGGATGCACTTGCCGCTACTAGTAATCTGATTAGGCTTGCAGGAAGAAAACACAGAGTCTGGTCGTCGACATCCATACTCCTGCCCAAGGAGGTTGCTACAGGAATGGCGAATTGGGAAATCGTTAATCGCACTAGTTGCGCCACCGTAGAATTCTCAGATTTAGGAGATGATGAAATTTACGAGCTTGTCTCATCAGAATCGTGGAAGGGCAAGGCAGGAGGTTATGATTTGGCAGGCACAGCAGGACAATTTTGCCGAGTAGTAGAGGGGGAAGAGGTCACAGTATTGGGATTTTCACCGGACGCTGTGGATATCCTCAAACGGTCTTTCTCTAGATGAAAGTGACTTCCCCGAACTTCAGTACAAACTCCTTCTGAATCTCATCAAACCATTCCAACATCGAAGATGAGAATCTGACTCTCCCGACCTCCTCATCCATCAGTAAATCATCCTGTATCCCCTTCAGTGTCCCTGGGGCCGCTCCACAGGACACGCAGGCTCCATCCAGATCGATCACCAAAGACAGTGACTTTCTGGCCCCATTTTCCTCAATGAGTTCCCAACTTGAAAGTATTAGGCCGCCTCCATGACCGTCTAAGGCGGCTCTGACGGGCCCTAGTCTTGCCATTAATGCGGGAATAATATCTGAATTATTTTCCTCAATCAATGCAATTAGAGAGAGTTTCCTGAGTCTTCTTAATTCATCTTCATCATGATTTTCATTGATCCTTCTTTGTGCCTCAGCCCTCATTTGCTCTTCTATCTGAGAACCGTAAATTTTTGCCAACTCATCGTCGTCTGTCTTGGCGGACTCCATGCTTCAGGATTGGGGGCGCTCTTTAGAAATCTACTAATCTGTAATGAGGATGTGCCACACACATTCAAAAGGCTGGAACCACACCAGCATACGAGGCGTAGTATGGCATCAGACGATAACCCCATTCTAGAAGTCAGAGGACTTAAGGTGGGAATAGAAGGGACATCGATTCTAAAGGGAATAGATTTGATTATTCCAAAAGGTGAAATTCATGCAATAATGGGTAGGAATGGTAGTGGGAAAACGACTACTGCCAATGTCATAATGGGCCATCCTGCATACGAAATTGAGGAAGGGGAGATGTTTTTGGATGGTGAGAGTCTTGATGACATGGAACCTTGGGAGAGATCTAGAGAAGGGGTATTCCTGTCCTTTCAATATCCACAATCAATTCCAGGCTTACAAGTAGGAAATTTCCTTCGGAAGTCAGTTTCCAGTGTTCGGGGAGAAGAGGCAGCTAGGGGGTCCGAGTTTAGAGAGAAGCTAACGAGTGCCATGGAAGAGCTTGATATTCCTAAATCATTTCTCTCAAGATATGTTAACGATGGATTCAGCGGAGGAGAGAAAAAGAGGTTCGAGATACTGCAACTAATGTTGCTTCAGCCTAGATTAGCAGTCTTGGACGAGACTGATAGCGGATTGGATATCGATGGGATAAGAACTGTATCTAAGGGGATAAACTCTGTAGTTAGAGGGACTGAGAATGGGGCACTAATAATCACTCATTATTCCAGAATTTTGGAGCATGTCAATCCGGATCGTGTCCACATCATGATTGGAGGAAAGATAGTAGCCAGTGGAGGACCTTCTCTGGCGAATTTACTAGAGGATAATGGATACGATTGGCTTGAAGAACAGGTTGAGAAGGGGGTAGATTTCGAATGAGCGGAGATAGTGAAGCGCGTGAGGCAGTAGGAGACTACAAAGCAGGGTGGCATGATCCTGAGAATGCTACTATAAGATTTGACTTTGGTCTTTCAGAGAAAGTTGTTAGGGATATCTCTGAACTCAAACAAGAGCCAGAATGGATGACAGAGATAAGGGTCAAGGCATACAGACACTTCGTTGAAAGGCCCATGCCCACTTGGGGCAATACTGAGGAATTAATGGAGATTGATTTCGACAAGGTATGCTACTTCCTGAGGTCATCTGATGAAGCGGGTAGTTCTTGGGACGATGTACCTGATGACATCAGGAATACCTTCGATAGATTGGGAATACCCGAAGCAGAGCAGAAGTGGCTTTCGGGAGTCACGGCACAATACGAGTCAGAAACGGTATACCACAGCATAAGAGAAGACCTTGAGAAGCAGGGTGTGATTTTCTTAGATATGGATTCAGGCCTCAAAGAACATGAAGATATTGTGAAAAAGTACTTCGGTAGTGTCATTCCATACAGCGACAATAAGTTCTCTGCCCTGAATACAGCTGTATGGTCGGGTGGATCTTTCATCTATGTTCCAAAGGGAGTACATGTCGAGATGCCAGTACAGGCTTACTTCAGGATAAATGCCAAGAATATGGGGCAGTTCGAGCGTACTCTCATCATTGCCGATGAGGGAAGTAGTATCCACTATGTTGAGGGTTGTACTGCACCTACCTATTCTACCGATTCCTTACATTCTGCCGTTGTCGAGCTCTTGGCACTTCCGGGCGCTCACATCAGATATACCACTGTTCAGAATTGGAGCAATAACGTATACAACTTGGTTACAAAGAGAGGAGTAGCACATGAGAATGCCAAGATTGAGTGGGTGGATGGCAACATTGGGAGTAAATTGACTATGAAGTATCCTGCCGTTATTCTCAAAGGAGAGGGGGCTCATGCCGAGGTTATTTCTGTTGCCTATGCAGGAAATGGACAGCACCAAGATGCTGGAGCCAAAGTTCACCACATGGCATCAAATACTACTAGCAATATCCTTTCTAAGAGCATTAGCAAAGACGGTGGAAGAGGATCTTACAGAGGGATGGCAAAAATAATGCCTAAAGCAGAGAATTGCAG
>CENX01008254.1_pt1 | contig 17144 bp, 18 predicted proteins | sample 361321 | NCBI WGS metagenome assembly CENX01 (sample SAMEA2619678, study PRJEB7988) | marine metagenome | isolation source: saline water (ENVO:00002010), including | reverse complement strand
CAAAAAATAGAGAAAGAAGATGCTATTAAAAATCTGGTTGCTGCTATCAGTGTAGGAATTTGCAAAGATGAACTTCTATTAGATCTAGATTATGACGAAGATAGTAGTGCTCAATGTGACGTTAATATAGTAATGAATGAAGCGCTAGAATTAATAGAAGTCCAAGGAACAGGAGAAGAGAGTGCTTTTAGTAAAGAACAATTTAAAGATCTTGTTGATCTGGCAGAAAGTGGGCTGAAAGATCTATTTATTTTACAAAAAGAAGTAATTAAGAACGGGTGAAAGACTACCAAGAAAAATTTCTAAAACTAGCTATTGAATCAGGTGCATTCAAGCTTGGGGACTTTACCTTAAAATCTGGTAGACAAAGTCCTTACTTTTTTAATGCTGCCTCTTTTTTAGAACATGGCCATCTAAATCAATTGGCTGAAGTCATGGCAGAGAAAATTAACGATTCTGATATTTCATTTGATATGATTTTTGGCCCGGCATATAAAGGCATATTGCTTGGTTCAATCTTAGCAACAAAACTCAATAAACCTGTCTGCTTCAACAGAAAAGAAGAAAAAGATCATGGCGAAGGAGGATCTCTCATAGGAGCAAAACCAGAAGGCAGAGTATTGATAGTTGATGATGTAATATCTTCGGGTTTAGCAATAAGAGAAGCACTTGAGATTCTTAAACCTTATGATGTCGAAATTGCTGGAGTGCTTGTAACTCTAGATAGGCAAGAGAAAGGTCAGAAATCAGATTTAATGGCTTCTGCAGAATTAAAATTAGAAGGTATAGATGTATTTGAAATTATTTCATTAGATGGCCTATTGGATGCAGGTAATATCATTAGCGAAGATGATATTGGTAGGATTAAAGATTATCGAGAACAATTTAGAGGTAAAGATGTCTGAGATAGTCGGTCTGATTAGAGAAGTTGTAATTACGGGAGATACAAAAGAGATTTTAGTTGAGATTAATAAAGATTTTGCTGAGTCACTAGTTGAAAATATGGAAGTTTCAATCAATGGTCATGTTGCTGCTATAAGAGATATAAATGAAAATAGATTTAAGACTGATTTAACTGCCATAATGCTGCAATCGGAAGAACTTGATAGCTTAATATATGGTTCTGAAGTGAGTATAAACCTATAAAATATTTCTAAGAAATAAGACTCAATAATGCAGCTCTAATATAAAGCCCATTTTCTACTTGTGTAGAAATAAGTGCTTTTTCTGATGTAGCAATATCATCAGTGATCTCTAGATCAACATTAATTGGCCCAGGGTGCATAACTGAGCCACTAAATTTGGTTTTTTTAATAAAAGATTCGTTAATTTGATATATCGACTTAAAAGCTTCCATATCTATATTCTCATTATCTTTTAATCTTTCATTTTTCACTCTGATTACATAAAGAATATCTCTATCTTCCATGCATCCGTCTGTGATCTCACTAAATGATGGCGATAAATTATCATCCAGTAATTCCTTTGGTCCATAAAATTGGATATCGGTACAACCCAGTCTATTTAAAAGAGTAACTTGCGACCCAATAATACGGCAATGTTTAGTATCGCCGATAGCTGCTACTTTTAATTCACTAAAATCTTTGCATTCCTCTCTCATAGTATAGACGTCCAATAATGCTTGAGATGGGTGGGCATAACTACCATCACCTGCATTAATAAAAAATGCCTCTTCAGGTAATAATTTTTCAATTTTTAGTGAGATCTTATCTTCTGGGTGTCGAATGATAAAACCATCAACTTTCAAAGCTAATAACGTTTTAATTGTATCTTCAAAGGTCTCACCTTTTTCTATTGAAGAGCCTGAAGGTGAGAAATCAAGCACCTTAAAACCTAAAGATTTTGCAGCATGCTCAAATGACAGCTTCGTTCTGGTACTAGGTTCCCAGAATAATAAACAAATAGTCTTTCCTTTGCCTATCTGTTCAAGATTTGGCCAAGAATTTTTAATATTTTTTGCAGAATCAAATAGAGATTCTAAAAACTTTTTATCTAGACCATTAACTGTAGAGATTTTATTCATGCTTGGTGTCTCTCAATACTAGTCACTGTCTTATTATTCTTCAGTTGTGATTTTATTAATTCTAGATGTTTGGTATCTTTGACTGCTAGCTTAGCTGTTAATTCAGTAAAATTTTCATCTAGTGTTTTTGTGGTAACTGACTGAATATTTGAATCATTCTTTGAGATAATTTTAGATATATCAGCTAAAGCTCCAGGCTCGTTTTTAAGTGTTAGGATTAAAGAAGTTAAAAATTCAGAATCATCAGATTTTTCCCACAATACATCTGAACATTTACCTGGTTTGTTAAGGAAATTTTTTAAATTTTGACATTCATTTCTATGTATAGTGATCCCTGATTCATTATGAACTGCTAAACAAGGGTCTCCTGAAATTGGATAACAACATTCTGGGAATTTTATTGCTCCGTATTTTTTAGATGAACCAATCTTTAGCTGAGAAATAGATTCATTTTTTTTGCTTGATAAATTTTTAGTAAAGCTTTGAGATACAATATTGCTTGTTCTTCTGCCTGAACCTATATCTACCAATAGATGGTTAAGAGATCTGACACCAAGTACATCAAAAACGTTTCTAAGCTTTTCAGCTGGATACTCTTTCAGCTCAATGCCTGACTCTTGCAATGAACCCTCTAATAAATCTTTCCCAAGAATTCTTGCATCACTTATTTTCATCTTTTTTAGTTCCTTTTTTATCTCTGTAATTGCTCTTGATGAAGCTGCAAAATTTAACCAAGCTGGATTAACTGATTTATTTTTGCTTTTTATTATTTCAATTGTCTGCCCGCTCTGTAGGCTTGTTGATAAAGGAACCATTTTTTTATCTACTTCACACGATAAGCAGTAATTCCCTAAAGAACTATGAACTGCATAAGCATAATCAACTGGTGTAGAGCCTCTTTTAAGTGAAAATATTCTTCCGTTTGGAGAGAAAACATAAACTTCTTTGCCTTTTAAATCAGTTTTAAGGCTTTCCATAAATTCTACCGAAGATGAAGAACGATTATTTGTATCAACAAGTCTCTGTACTAATTGTCTGGATTTAGATTGAATTAAATTATCACTGACTTTTGTCTTATATAGTCCATGAGATGCTATTCCATAGTTTGCGAATGTTTCCATTGCTGATGTCTGTATTTGTACTTCCATTGGTACACCATCAAAAGTCATTACCACTGTATGAAGGGCTTGATAACCATTCATTTTTGGAACAGCTATATAGTCTTTGAATCTTCCTGTAAGTGGTGTGAAAATATTATGTATTAGCCCTAGTGCTTTATAACAATCTTCTCCATTATTTACTAGGACTCTGAATGCAAATACATCATACACATCAGCAAATGAGAACTTTTTCTTTTTAATTTTTTGATAGATGCTAAATACTCTCTTTTCTCTGCCTGTGATTTTAGCCTCAATATCATTTTTCTTAAATTTGGTGTTTAAAGATCTTTTTACTCTAGAAATTAGTGTCTTTTTATCTAAATTGTTTTTTTCTAATGCATCTTGGATTAATTTATACCTGGTTGGATGTAAATTTTTAAATGAACAATCTTCAAGTTCAGTAGCCATCTTATGCATACCGATCTGATGTGCTAAAGGTGCATATAAATCAAAAGTCTCTTTGCTTTTTTTGATTTGTTTATGACGAGGTAAATGCTCTATTGTTTTTAAATTATGTAATCGATCAGCTAACTTAATTATTACTACCCTGACATCTTCTGCAGTTGCTAAAGCCATTTTTTGGAAATGTTCAGCTTGGCTTTGATCTTTCATTTTTTCATCCAGCTGAAGCAATTTAGTTACTCCATCAACCAAATGGCCAACATTATTGCCAAATTTTTTCTTAACTTCTGATAAAGGAATATCGCAATCTTCAACTACATCATGTAATAGGCCAGCAATTACCGTATCAACATCCATTTTTAGTGAAACTAAAATTAAACCCACATTTACTGGATGAGTTATGAATGGCTCTCCACTTTTACGAAATTGACCCTCATGAGCTTTATCTGCAAAGTTTACTGCTTTCTTTATTTTTTCACTGGCAGATGAGCTTAAATAGTCTTTTGACAACTTATCTAGACTTTCGCTAAGTTGCGTATTTTCTGGTTTTTTAAATATATTTAAAGAATCAAACAAAAATTACCTACCCTTCATCTTCATTATCAAGAAAAACTTCTTCGGTGTCATCATCATTACTAGGAGGCACATAATCCTCATCAAGTACACCGTCAGCTATTTCTCGCAATGCGATTATAGTAGGTTTATCATTTTCAGTTTCAACCAAAGGCTCAGCACTAGTTGATATTAAATCACGTGCTCTATCTGCTGCTTTAAGGACGAGGTCGAATCTACTTTCGACCTTCTCAAGACAATCTTCTACTGTTATTCTAGCCATGCTTTTCTCTGAAGATGATATTTAAAAGGTTTTTGAACGCTGTTTCAAGTGAATTGTTAATAATTTGATATTTAAATTCAGAAGATTTTTCCATTTCGAGTTTTGCTCCATGTATTCTTTCTGCTATAACTTCTGCTGAATCAAGACCTCTATCATGTAATCTCTTATGCAATTCTTCAATTGAAGGAGGACAAATAAAAATACTTTGAGCTTCCGGATAAGTTTTTAAAATCTCCATTGCACCTTGCCAATCAATCTCAAGAAGCACTTTAAATCCACTCTTTAAGTGCTGCTCAATTGGTTGTTTTGGTGTTCCATATAAATTTCCATGCACTCTTGCATGCTCTATATAGATCTGATCATCAATGTTGGCCTTAAATTCTTCTTCACTTATAAACAAATAGTCTGTTCCATCTAATTCATTTGATCTTGGAATACGTGTTGTATCTGATACGGACATAAAAACTTTTTCATCATTTGTTTTAGCAAATTCGATAACATTTTTAATCAAAGTTGTTTTTCCAGCACCTGAAGGAGCAGTAATTATAAATAGATTTTCAGCTAAATTATTCGACATTTTGAGCATGCTCCTTAACCATTTCAATTAAACCTTTTAACTCTACCGACTCATTTTTAATTTCAGCAATCAAAGCTTTTGAACTAATTGTATTTGTTTCCCTTTGCATCTCTTGAGTATAAAAATCCAATTTCTTACCAATCGTTTTATTTGATCTAATAAGCTTTGCTACGAGATCAAGGTGAGAATTAAACCTTACAATCTCTTCATTTATGTCTGTCTTATTAAGAGTAGCAAATGCTTCAGATATATTTAATTCTTTCTGGTCTGCTTTAAGTGCAACTTTAAATCTATTTAGTTTTTTATGTGCTTGTTTGGAGTTTGATTTTTCCATTTTTTTAATTGATTTTATTGATTTTCGCATACTTGTAACTAGCCTTTCTAAATCGATCTTAGTTGTTTTGCCTTCTATTTCCCTTGTTTTTTTTAATCTAAGAAGAGATCTTTTAATTAAATCTCTTAAAGATGATTCTTTTAGAACATAATCTTTTTGTATTGAGTCTCTTATTTTAAGTAGTTCAGAATATGTAGATGCAGCAATATCAAACCCATGCTTCTTGATTATCGATTCATTTTCTTTGACAAGCTTGAGAAAATTATCTGAAATTTTTAACTGCTCTTTTGGAGGAGCAGTAAAAAAAATATCCACATCAATTTTTCCTCGAGTAAAGTTTTTCTGGATGTATTCTCTCACCCAACCTTCGTGACTTTTCAAATTTCCAGGAAGTTTTATATTAATCTCAAGAAACCTACTGTTTAGTGATTTTGATATGCATTTAAATTCAATATCATCCTTTAGCAAGGTGGATTCACTAAAACCTGTCATACTTCGCATAAAAAAACTCCAAACACATTCAAAATTAAAATGAGACATATATATAATAAATACATATGTCTTCAGATCAAAAGGTTGATGCCTCATCTTTATTGGTGACTACGATAAAAGGTGTAGGAGAAAAACTTTCTCAATCCCTTTTAAGATTAGGCATTAGAACTGTTGAGGACCTACTGTTTCATTTTCCAATTGGCTATCATGATAGAACAGAGTTAAAAAAAATTGCTGAACTAGTGCCCGAAGAAGATTTTGTTATTCGTGGAGTTGTTGAAAAAGTCTCTCAAACTTTCGTGCCTAGAAAAATGCTATTAGTTAAATTAAAAGATAGTACTGGGCATATTTATATAAGATTTTTTTATTACTTTCCTGGTCTAAGAAATATTTTTAAAGTGGGGGCTGAGTTACAAGTCTCTGGAACAGCTAGATTGGGTAGATATGGTTTAGAAACCATACATCCTGAATATGAGGTAATAAAAAATAATGAGTTTAAGCCTCAGATACTACCTAAATACCCTCTCACTAAAGGCATAACACATCAGAAGCTTAGAAAACTGACAATGGAAGTAATTCAGTTAATTAAAGAAGATAAAATTGAGATTCCCGATCATCTGCCTAAGCATGAATTAAGCCAACTCGATCAATCTATTGTAGATATACATAATCCTGATCCTGGAAGCAATATTGAAGATTATTTAGTAGGTGGAGAGTCGCCTGCTAGAAAAAGATTAGGTTTAGAAGAAATTGTAGCTAATAAAATTAGTTATCTCTCCATCAAAGAACAGAATAAAAATAGAACCGCAAATAAATTTGAAGATGATTCTCTTGCTAAAAAAATTCTTTATGCTCTCCCTTTTAAATTAACAGATGATCAAAACAACGCATACACTGAAATCTATAAAGATATAACTTTAGGTTCTCCGATGCTTCGACTTTTACAAGGAGATGTAGGTTCAGGTAAAACGATTGTAGCTGCTCTTATTGCTGCTCATGTAGCTGTTGAAGGTAAACAAGTGGCTATTCTTGCTCCAACTACTATCTTAGCGAGTCAACACTTTCAAAATTTTGTTGCTTGGTTTGGGAATGATGGCCAAGTTGAATTACTCACATCAAAAATTTCAGCAAAAGAGCGTAGAGCTAAATATGAAAATATTCAAAATGGTACAGCAAAGATAATAATAGGTACCCATGCAGTTTTTCAAGAAGATGTATCTTATGAAAATCTATCTTTAGTTATTTATGATGAACAGCATAGATTTGGGGTTAGTCAAAGACTAAAACTAAAAGAGAAGGCTGATGATTATCCGCATCAATTATTACTTTCAGCTACTCCCATCCCCAGAACTATGGCTATGGGAGTTTTATCTGGTTTAGATATATCAACAATAAGGTCTTTACCGCCAAACAGAATTCCGATAGTCACTACAACACTTCCAAATAATAGAAGAGACGCTCTTATTAATAGAATAAAAAGTGCTATAAGTGCTAATTCCCAAGTTTATTGGGTATGTCCTTTAATTGATGAAAGTGAAAGCGAACTTACAGGTATAGAAGATCTAGAAAAAATTCTCAGTAAGGAATTTAAGCAGGATGATTACGAAATCATTCATGGAAAAATGAAAGATGCTAATAAACAAGCAATACTAGAAGACTTTAAAAACAAAAAAACAAAAATCTTATTAGCTACAACAGTAATTGAAGTTGGGATAGACGTGCCTGATGCAAATATCATGGTTATTGAGAATTCTGAAAGGTTTGGTCTTGCTCAATTACATCAATTAAGAGGAAGAGTGGGCCGTGGAACTAAAGATAGCTTCTGTATATTAATGCATAGTGAGACTTTAACTAGCCTTGCGGAACAAAGATTGCAGATTATTACTGAGACATCTGATGGTTTTGTTATCGCTGAAGAAGATTTGAAGCTTAGAGGTCCTGGAGATATTTTAGGCCTATCTCAAACAGGTTTGCCAAGCTTTACATTTTATGATTTGCTTGCCAATCAAGAATTACAGATAGAAGCTGATAGGTTAGCAAATGAAGTAATTAAAATGCCCCCTGAACAACAGAAAAAGATCGTCGAAAGATGGTTTCCAGCCCATCTTGAGTTGTCAGATGTTTAAGACAGCACAGAATTGATTTAACGACTATAAAATGCAGTCATTTATTTTTTGAGCTTCTTGCACAGCTTCTAATTGTCCTTTAATGCTTGCAAGTTGTGCTGCTGATTCAGCATTACCATCTACCAATAATATTGCTGGAGTGAATAATACCCAAGCCACTAATTCTTTGTTTTTGTCTGAACTATATTCTTGATCAACTAGTGCTCCAAGAATTTCAGCTTCTTTAACAAGGCTTGTTTGCTCTGTTGCAAGTGCTTTACAGTCCATTTTTAAGTATGGAGCAATCGAAACTCTTGTAGGGTTAACTTCTGATGCCTTTTGTGCAGAAGAACAGCCTGCTATGATTATTAAAATTAAAATAATTGATAAGTTTTTCATAAGATCTCTTAGTAATATTCTCGTCCACTTGGACTATATAAGACACATGAAAGTGTAGATTTAGTTGTTAAAATTTGTCTATCAAATCTACAAAACTGTCCTGCAAAAAGATCAATTTTATCTGAAGACATGCTTACTGCTAAATCAAGACGAATACTTAAAATATTGTTTCTTTTACATTCAAGTCCATTAATCTGTTTCAAAACTTGTTCTGAACTATCATCTCTGCCAAAAAGATTTACATCACAGATATAGTCCATATCAGCTTGGGTAAAGCAGCTAAAAAATAACAAAACAAATAATCTCATATTCTTAACTATATAAAAAAAAGGGCTGCTATCTCAAGCAGTGCAATCCAATTATATCAATAAGTTTACAGAAGCGGAGCGATTACAAGACTTACGATAGCCATAACATTTATAAGGATATTCATGGCTGGTCCCGAAGTATCCTTAAATGGATCTCCAACTGTATCACCAACTACTGTAGCAGCATGTGTATCTGTGCCTTTACCACCGAAGTTCCCTTTCTCAACAAACTTTTTAGCGTTATCCCAAGCACCACCAGCATTGGCCATCATCAGTGCCATTAAGACACATCCCAATAGAGCTCCTGCTAACATACCCCCTAAAACAACTGGTCCCATGATAAAACCAACAGCTACTGGTGAGCCAATTGCAATTGCTCCAGGTAATAACATCTTATTTAGAGCTGCCTTAGTTGCTATATCTACGCATTTAGCATTATCAGGTTCAGCCTTACCCTCAAGCAAACCTGGAATTTCCTTAAACTGTCTTCTTATTTCTTCTATCATTTCAAATGCAGCATCGCCAACTGCTGTCATAGTTATTGAAGAGACTAGAAATGGAATTGAGCCGCCAATAAACATACCCATCAAAACTTTAGGATCATCTAATGAAAGTGATTCTACCCCTGTTGCGAGCATATATGCTGCGATAATTGCAAGGGCTGCAAGGGCTGCTGCTCCAATAGCAAAACCTTTCCCTATTGCTGCTGTTGTATTACCTAATTCATCAAGCGAGTCTGTAATTTCTCTAACTTCACTCTTCATGCCGCTCATTTCAGCAATACCACCTGCGTTATCTGCTACTGGGCCATAAGCATCAATAGCCATAGTAATGCCAACTGTTGATAGCATGCCAACTGCTGCAATTCCTACACCATAAAGTCCTGAAAAATGTGTTGATAGCCCAACAATACCAGCGATAACAAATAAAGGTAATACGACTGATTGCATGCCTACACTTAAACCAGCAATCATGACTGTAGCTGGTCCTGTTTCTCCAGATTTAGCAATTTTACCTACTGGTGAGTTTTCTGTATCTCCACCTGTATAGTACTCAGTTATTAAGCCAATTAAGATTCCCCCTACGGCACCAGTAAGAACAGAATAAAAATATTTCATTTCTATAGCAGGAGAATAATAAATACTCATGCCAGCAAATAATAAGAATAAAACTGGTGACAAGAATGTGCCCCATCTGAGTGCAACTGCTGGCGATCTAGAAACTTGCGTTCTAACAATACCAATACCTAGTAGTGAACAAAATAATCCTGAAGCTGCAAGCCACAGAGGCAAAAACATTAAATCGGTATTTCCCATAGTGGCAGCAATAGCAATTGATGCAATCATTGCTCCACAATATGATTCAAATATATCTGAACCCATACCAGCAATATCACCCACATTATCTCCAACGTTATCAGCAATGACGCCAGGATTTCTAGGATCGTCTTCAGGAATACCAGCTTCTATCTTTCCAACTAGATCAGCGCCTACATCAGCACTTTTAGTAAAGATTCCTCCGCCAACTCTTGAGAATAATGCTACGGCAGAAGCTCCAACACCAAAACCTTCTAATGCTTTGGCAAGTTCATTTGGATCTTCTATAACTCCACTAAAATAGAAATAAAGGCCACCAAGACCAACTAAGCCCATAGATGCTACGCAGAGACCCATGATTGATCCTCCGAAAAAAGAAATAGATAAAGCTTGTTCTTGTCCAGAGTTTTCTGCTGCTGTTGCAGTTCTTACATTGGCCTGTGTTGCAGAATACATGCCTATAAAACCTGCAATTGCTGAAGATAAAGCTCCAACTGCTATTGCTATTGCGGTATTCCAACCAAGTGGAGAAAAGCCACAAGCTACTACTAATGCTATGACCACTGGTGTCAAAATTTTATATTCGGTGAACATGAAGACTTTAGCTCCTAGATGGATCTGATCTCCAATCTTAACTACAGAATCTTTGCCTGCTGGATATTTCATGATTAGTCCATACAAAACAAAAGCAAAAACTAGGCCTATTAAGCCAGTAACAACAGGACCCCAAGGAGTCATTGGGCCAATAATAAAACTTTCCATATTATTCCTATTTATTAAAAATTTGTTCGTCTAATTCATTTTCAGATTTAGCTACTATACATGAGACAGCTGCATCACCGCAAACATTCACAGATGTTCTGAGCATATCTAATATCCTATCTACAGCTAAAATTAATCCTATTTTTTCTAATGGTAAGCCAAGAGAACTAAGAATTAATGTAAGTGTAATTATGCCTGCTGAAGGAACTGCTGCAGTGCCAATTGAAGTAATTATTGCAAGCAAGATTATTTGACCATACTGCACTAAGCTTAAATCGATCTCTGGTGTACTTGCCGCAATAAACATTGTAGCTAAACCTTGCATAATTGCTGTGCCATCCATATTTATTGTCGCGCCAACTGGAACCACAAAAGAAGATACATCTTTTTTTACCCCCAAATCATCAGTGACTGTCTTTAAAGTCACTGGTATAGTTGCCGCACTTGAAGAAGTCGAAAAAGCAAATAGAGCCACGTTTCTCATTTTTTTAAAGAAAATTAATGGATTTAAATTGGCAAAGAGTTTTAGTATCAAAGAATAAGTAAATATTAAATGGAAAATCAAAACAAAAATAAGTAACAATACATACTGGGCAAGATCTCCAAATATATCTAAACCGTATTGCATTACATAACTACCCATTAAACAGAAAACGCCAATTGGGGCAAAACTCATAATTAGTAAAACAATCTTTAGAAAAACAATATTGAATTTTTCAAAGGTTTTTGAAAGCCCATCGGTTAACTCATCAGTAAGATTTAGCGCTATGCCAAATAAAATACTTATAAAAACAATTCCTAGCATATTATTCTCTATAAATGCTCCGAACATATTATTTGGAAATATTCTCAATACTGTGTCATATAAACTTGAATCGCCGGTGACTGCTTCATACTCTCTTGTTGCGGTTGATCCAGAAATATCAAAAATCCAGCCAAAAAGTAAAGCTAAACTAACAGCTATCCCGGTGGTGAAAAGATAAAGACCTATTGTTTTTGTTGCAATGGAGCCAAGCTTTACCATGTTTGATAAAGAAGATATGCCTGAGACTAAAGAGAAAAACACTAACGGCACTACTACTAACATCAAAAGATTTTTGAAAATCTGACCGCCTAAATTAAAAATGTATTTTTCTACGCCTGAAAAAATTGAAGAAGGAATTAAATGCTGACCATAATAAAATGCTGAAGCGATCATCACTCCTGTAGCCATACCAATTAGAACATTTCTTGTAAGATTTTTAGGGGCAGAAAGTATACTCATATCTCAATCATATCAAAATCTTCTTTACCTACACCACATTCTGGGCAAACCCAATCATCTGGGATATCTTCCCATCTAGTACCCGGTTCTATGCCGTCTTCTGGATGACCTTGCTCTTCGTCATAGATCCATCCACAAACAACACACTCCCACTTTTTGTATTCCATTTTTTATGTCTTTCTTAAGGGAAGTATTATAATCAATTCCTCATTAATTTATGACACCACAAATAAAAACAAATTGGCAACTTTATAGCCCTGAATTAGATATAACTTTTCCTAAAATGAAAAGTTGGATTGAAGAAAGTGCATCTTTAATGCATAGGCTAAAAAAAAGAGAATCAGAAATTTCTTTAGAAGTCATAGAAGAAGGGATTTGCGCTCATACAGATAAAGAGTTAAAGCTTGAAAATTCAGAGGGCAATTTAAGAAAAATTTATCTTAGATCTCATAAAAACATTGTTTTTGCCGAGTCTTTCTTTAGTAATGAAGTAATAAAAAAAATTCCTAAGTTTGGTGAACTCAACCTAGAGCCATTAGGTAAGTTTTTATTCAATGATGCCAATATTGAAAAGAAAGAAACTTATGTAGCAATGTATAAACAAGGGGGTATGGATTATATCGGTAGAAAATGTATCTATGCTTATGAAGAAGAACTATTTTCTGTCATAGAAGTGTTTTTGTTTCATGAATAAAGTAATCGCTTACCTTAATCTAATTAGATTTTTTAATCCTATAGGTTTTTGGCTTTTATTATGGCCAGGTCTCTGGGGATTGTTTTTATCTGGAAATATGGACATCAGTTATTTCACAATAATTGTTCTTGGCTCATTCTTAACAAGGTCTTTGGGCTGTGCAATAAATGACATTATAGATATTAAATATGATAGAAAAGTAAATAGAACTAAGAGTAGGCCGTTAGCCAATGGTGATTTGACTCTTAAAGAGGCTCTTGTATTCACTTTCATATTAGCTAGTGCATGTCTTTATCTTCTTTCTTTAACAAATCTGCAAACTATTTACTTGGTACTTACTGTTGCCGTGCCAATGATCATAATCTATCCATTAATGAAAAGGGTTATTGCTGTCCCACAACTATTCTTGGGAACAACTTTTGGTCTTTCTTTGCCTATTTCTTTTTCAATTGCTGAAGGATATATAAGTTTAGAAATAATTTTTCTATATATTGGATGTATTTTTTGGATCTTAGCTTATGACAGCTATTATGCTTTGTGTGATATTGAAGATGATCAAAAGATTCACATAAATTCATCTGCAATATTTTTTGGGCCTGATATACAGAAGGTCGTTATGCTTTTTTATAGCATATTTGTTTTGATTGTCATGCTGGTTGCAATTGAAAATAATTTTAAATTAATGTTCATTGGAGCGCTATTTCTGCTATATCAAGGCTATTTTCAAAATCAACTTTCTCAAGAAGGAAGAAATTTAGAAGCTTTTAAGTCTAATAGTCATGTTGGTTTAGTAATTGCTATTATTTTATTTATGGAGAATCAAAGTGGACTCTACAGCTAAAAAAGATCTAATAATTTATATTCATGGATGGAATTCATCTGGTAACGCAAGAAAGGCAGGGCTTTTGAGAGATGAGTTAGCCAATAATACTGAATATGAAGTTGTTTCCTATACTTTAAAATCTCACCCTAGAGAAGCTATTAAACAATTGACTGAAATTATTGAACTAGAGAAAGAGTCTAGAAAAGTATATCTGATAGGAAGTTCATTGGGTGGCTATTACGCTGTGTATCTAGCGGAATCATTAGATTTAAAAGCGGCTATGGTTAATCCAGCTGTCTGGGCTTACAAAATTTTTGAGAATGATAGAGGAGAAAACTTAAATCCCAATACTAATGAAAAATATGTCATTGATCAGGAATGGATTGATAGTCTTGAAGAGATATTTATTGAAACTCCAGATACAAAAAGATATTTAGTTTTATTGCAGACTGCTGATGAAACATTGGATTATAGATACGCTGAAAAATATTTTTCTGGAGCAAAAACTATAATTGATCAAGGCGGTTCACATAGTTTTGAAGATTTAGAATCTAAAATACCTGAAATGTTGAAACATTTTTGCTAGAAATTAATATTTTCAATTGCCAAATCAATTTAAAAAGTCTAAATTTAAATTGCATTAGATTTTGCGCCATATTTTATGGGTAAAAGTTAAAATCGTTCATCTTTATGTAAATAAAGACGGAAGTAGACGAAAGTTGAAGGAACGCGCCGTTAATCGGATAACGTAAATCGTTCATCTTCGAGAGAAGACGGAAGTAGGTGAAAGCTGAAGGAACGCGACCGTTAAACCCAGTCGAGTTTAACTTCTATTGCTGCAATAAGAATGCACAAAAAATTATATTAACTTCTATTTGGGAGAAAAAATGAGTGATATTAAAACGTACGAATACGTCTGGTTAGACGGTTATAAGCCTGAGCCTTCTATCAGAAGCAAAATTAAAGCTACTGACCTTAGAGGAACTGATAAGGGTGAGTTAAATGACAACATGCCACCAAAATGGTCTTTTGATGGATCTTCTACACAGCAAGCTGAAGGAGGTAGTTCTGATTGTTTACTAATCCCTATGCAAATTTATGACAATCCTACAGCCCCAGATCATTTAGTGATGTGCCAAGTGTTGGCTGCTGACGGATCCGTTCATCCCTCAAATACGCGAGATGCTGCTGATAAAGTCGTGACTGATGAATGGTGGTTTGGTTTTGAACAAGAATATTTCTTTACTAATAAGGACGGCTCGCCATTAGGTTGGGAAGAAGGAGAACCTAGACCACAGGGCGATTATTATTGTGGTGTCGGCGCAGATAATGTATCAGGCAGAGAAATTTCTGAAGTTCATCTACAAGCATGTATTGAAGCAGGAATAAATCTAACTGGAACAAATGCAGAAGTTGCTCTTGGCCAATGGGAATATCAATGTTTTGGAAAAGGCATAAAAGCTGCTGACGATTTATGGATGAGCAGATACCTACTATATAAGATTGCTGAAGAATATGGCGTTGGTGTAAACATTCATCCGAAACCAAAAACTGGTGATTGGAATGGATCAGGAATGCATGCAAATTTTTCAAATGAGGAGATGAGAACTAATGGCTCTGAAGAACTATTTAGTTTAATTTGTGAAAAGCTTGGCAAAGTTCATGATGAAGGAATTGCTGCTTATGGTTCCGATAATGATATGAGATTGACTGGTCTTCATGAGACACAAAAGATTACAGAATTTTCATATGGTATAAGTGATAGAGGTGCGAGTATTCGTATTCCTGTCTACACAGTAGAACATGATTGGAATGGTTATTTAGAGGACAGAAGACCTGCTTCTAATGCCGATCCATACAAAATATTAGCGCATATAGTTGGAACTCTAATTAAATAGACAGAATCTTCTTCTGTTGCTCCGGGGGTTAGATGGAGAGACATATAAAAAAGGAGAAATTATGACTGATTTAGAATACGCTTTAAATACATTTTACCTGCTCATGACTGGAGCACTAGTCATGTGGATGGCAGCCGGTTTTACTATGCTTGAAGCAGGTCTCGTTCGAAGAAGGAATACGGCAGAAATAGTAACTAAAAATATTGGTCTATATTCAATAGCTAGTTTTATGTTTCTAATTGCTGGCTTTAAAGCCATGTATCCTGGTGATGATTTTGCTGGACAAATTATGCCTGGCTATGATTTTAGTTTTGGAGCCACACTTGCATCAGAAAAAAAATCAGTCGATGGAGATTATTCCAATGGTTCTGATTTCTTTTTCCAAATGGTTTTTGTTGCTACTGCTGTATCGATTGTTTCAGGTGCAGTAGCTGAAAGAATGAATCAATGGCCATTTTTTGCTCTAGCTGCATTTATTGCTTTCTTTGTTTATCCAGTTCAAGGTTTTTGGAACTGGGGTGGAGGCTTTCTAGCAACTAAAGTAGAAGAAGGAGGTTATGGATATGTCGATTTTGCTGGTTCTGGCACGGTTCACCTAGCAGGTGCTGCATGTGCATTAGCAGCTGCTTTATTTATTGGGCCTAGAGTCGGTAAATATGGAAAAGTAACCGGTAAAGCTTTTGGTATGTTTCCTAAAGCTAAAACAAATAAACTTTATGGCGCCAATATTCCAATTGCTGCTTTAGGTACTTTTATATTGTGGCTGGGTTGGTTTGGTTTTAATGGCGGATCAGCATTGGGAATACATAATGCAGAAAAGGCAAATCAAGTGGCCCAGATTTTCTTGAATACTAATGCTGCTGCTGCAGGTGGAGTAATAGCCTGTTTAGTCGTTGCTAGAGTATTTTTTAAGAAAACTAATATTATTTATGCTTTAAATGGAGCTATTAGCGGTCTAGTTGCTATTACAGCATCACCGGATACTCCAACTGGCTTAGAGGCGACACTAATTGGTGCTTGTGGTGGCTTGCTCTGCTACGGTTCATTAGTCTGCTTAGAGCAATTCTTTAAAGTTGATGATCCAGTTGGCGCAATATCTGCACATGGTACTGCAGGTATATTTGGCGTCATGATTGTGCCATTTACAAATACAGCCGCAACCTTTGGTGGTCAAGCCATGGGTGTGCTGTGCATTTTAGGATTTGGTTTTGTGCTTACATATGCATTTCTAACTCTTCTAAATATCTTCGCCCCTGTAAGAGCTTCTGATGCAATTCAGAAGAAAGGTTTAGATGCCGAAGAAATAGGTATAGAAGCATACCCTGAATTCTAATACTTGAATGTCTCCTACTTAACCAGTGGGAGACTTTCTTCTTGCCAAGAAATAAGACCATTTCTTAGTAGATAGACTTCTTCAATTCCAATTTTTTGTAACTCAACACCAGCAGAACCAGCATCAAGACCATTTTCTGAAATTACTACAACAGCTTTACCCTTCTTTAGTAAATGCTCTTGTTTTTCAAAGCTATCTTTTTGAATATTGATGGAGCCATGTATATAGCCTGTTTCAAATGCATCTCTTTCTCTTATGTCTACAAATATTGCTTTATCTGCATTAATTAAGTCCACAGCTTCACTTGGTCCTATTTTTTTACCACCTTTATTACTCTCATACATCCACCAAAGAATCAGTGTTACAACTAAAGGAAGTGATAAATACCACCTTGAAAT
>CENX01076088.1_pt1 | contig 17145 bp, 9 predicted proteins | sample 361321 | NCBI WGS metagenome assembly CENX01 (sample SAMEA2619678, study PRJEB7988) | marine metagenome | isolation source: saline water (ENVO:00002010), including | reverse complement strand
ATGAAACACAACGAAAAAAGAAGATCAGTATTAAGAAATATCGGAATCGGAATGGCAGCTCTAGTGGGAGCTGCGACAGTCAAAGCTGCCCCTAATAAAAGTAAAAAAGAGGTGGTTGGAAAAATTGTTGAAGACCAAAAAATGCCTTTATTTTCTGGTGCAGTAAGACATGGAAACACATTATATATTGCAGGGAAAGGCGCTCATTTTGATGGCGACATCAAAGCCCACACCGACCATGTTTTAAATGAATTACAAAAAGAACTAGAACGAAACGGTTCCTCTATGGAACAAGTTTTAAAAGTAAACGTTTATCTGGCTGACCTTGCTGACTATCACAAGATGAATGAAGTTTATCGAGGTCGTTTTGGAGAAAATCCACCCGTAAGAACAACCGTAGCAACGTATGGAGGTGTTCCCGGTAATTCTTTAGTAGAAATCGATTGTATAGCTGCAATAGTATAAACATTAAAACAAAAATTATGATCAATAGAAGAAAAGTAATTCAATCACTGGCAACTCTTCCCTTTGCAGGAAGCTTACTCGGTGCAAATACCTTGTCTGCTCAATCCAAAACAGCAGCAGTAGTCTCCAGTTTAAGGAGAGATTTTTTCAAGGAACTTGGATTAAGAACATTTATAAATGCTGCAGGAACTTATACATCGATGACTGGCTCTTTGATGCCCAAAGAGGTCATAGAGGCCATTAGCTACGGAGCCAATGAATACGTCAATCTAGATGATTTGCAGGACAAGGTAGGAGAACGTATTGGCGAATTACTAGAGTGTGAATACGCTACTGTTTCTTCTGGTTGTTTTGGAGCCATGAGTATTGGAATGGCAGGAATACTGACAGGTAAAGACCCAAAAAAGGTAAAACAACTTCCTAATACAGATGGCATGAAAAACGAAGTCATAATGCAAGAGTCTCATACCATTGGCTATGCTCAAGCATTGACCAATGTCGGAGCCAAAGTAGTGAAAGTAAAAACAGCCAAACAACTGGAAAAGTCAATCACTAACAAAACTTGTATGCTCTGGTTCCTTAATGCAAATACCGATCAAGGTGATATAAAATGGGAGGAGTTTATTGCTTTGGGTAAGAAACACAACATCCCAACTTTTATAGACTGTGCTGCAGATGTTCCTCCTGTAGAAAACCTCTTTAGATTTACCAAAATGGGGTTTGACTTGGTCGCTTTTTCTGGTGGAAAAGGATTGAGAGGACCACAAAGTGCTGGATTACTTTTGGGTAAAAGAAAATACATTGAGGCTGCAAGAATGCATACTCCTCCACGTGGAGAGACTATTGGTCGTGGGATGAAAGTCAATAAAGAAGAAGTTTTGGGTATGTTGGCTGCGCTGGAATTATACCTCCAAAAAGACCATGCTGAGGAATGGAAAATGTGGGAGTCACAAATCCAATTGATCAGTGACAGCGCTACTTCTGTTGAAGGTGTAGAAAGTGAGATTCATGTTCCAAAATACGCCAACCATGTGCCTAGCGTACGTATTCGTTGGGACGATAAAAAGGTAAAAATTAATCCAGATGAAGTTCGAAAACAACTCAGAGAAGGTCATCCTTCCATTCAAACAGTGGGTGACGCCAAATCTGTTGGCATAACCACTTGGATGATGGTTCCTGGACAAGAGCGCATTGTCGCCCAAAGAATGAGAGATATTCTGTCATCTGCCGTTTAGATTATGATTATGAATAAACTTTTATACGCACTCGTTTTTACTTTTGCACTGAATCTATTTTCTTGTGATTCTTCAAAAGTGCAAAACAAAACTTATCAAGTAAAATCTGATTATAATCCAGAGGCAAAATTGGACAGCATGGGAATTGTACTCCCTGAACCTCCGACTCCAGTTGCCAATTTTGTAAACTCTGTTCAGACGGGTAATTTACTTTTCCTATCAGGTAATGGTCCCCTTAAAGCCGATGGAAAATTCATCACAGGGAAACTAGGAGCAGATTTAACTATAGAGGAAGGTTATGAAGCTGCTCGCATTACGGGTATCAATCAATTAGGAGTTATAAAAAATGCTATTGGTGACCTCAGTAGAGTTAAAAGAATCGTTAGGGTTACAGGAATGGTCAATGCCTCACCCGACTTTACTCAGCACCCCAGTGTGGTCAATGGTTTTTCTGATCTAATGGTCGCTGTATTTGGTAAAAAAGGAAAACATACACGTGCGGCAGTAGGAATGGGTTCGTTGCCATTCAATATCGCAGTTGAAATTGATATGATTGTGGAAATTGAATAGTATAAAACTGTTATGAAAAAAGTGATATTCCTTTTTTCGATGGTTTGCTATCATTGGCTTCAAGGGCAAGACAGTTTATCAAACCCTCTCAAGGATGCTCTGGAATACAAAATTAACTCCATTGTCCAAAAAGGAATTCAGCAAAAGGCCTATCCCGGGGCCCAAGTATTGATTTTCAAAAACGACAGTATACGGCTAAATAAAAGCTATGGCTTTCACACCTACGATTCCATCACTCGGGTGGAAAATCACCATTTGTATGATCTGGCCTCAGTCACTAAAATTTTAGGCAGTACCTTGGCTTTTATGAAGTTATATGAACTCTACGACATTGACTTAGACGGAAAAGTTGCAGACTACATTCCGCTGATCAAAAATACCAACAAAAAAAACTCCACTTTCCGCGAGGTACTTAGCCACCAAGCTGGATGGTTACCATATATTGAACACCAAAATACCGTACGACGTAAAAATGGAAAATTTAGGACAAGAACACTCTCATCTAATCAAAGTAAACGGTATCCTGATCCGCTTTCCGACTCTCTTTTTATTCATAGAAAATATAAAAAAAAGATAATACGAAGAATCAAAAGAACCCCGGTTGAAAAAATTGGAGAATACCGTTACTCAGGCCTACTGTTTTTTCTTTTACCCGCTATGGTTCAAGAGATGAGCGGACAACCTTTTGATGTATTTTTGGACCATCATTTTTATAAACCTATGGGCATAGAACGGTTGACTTTTAACCCAAGTTTTCATTTTGAAAAGGAAGAAATCGTTCCCACCGAAAAAGATTCACTATTTAGAAAAACATTGGTACATGGTTGGGTGCACGATGAGGCTGCAGGTCTTATGGGAGGTGTTTCGGGAAATGCCGGGTTATTTGCCAATGCTTCTTCATTAGCCAAATTATTAGAAATGTTTCTCAATGTTGGCCAGTTTGGTGGCAAACAATATTTAAAACCTGAAACCATAAACCTTTTTAGTTCACGTGCCTATCCAAAAACTGAAAACCGTCGAGGATTAGGTTTTGACAAACCCACACTTGACACAATTGCTAAAAATCGTCACCCTTCAATAAAATCTAGTTATTCAAGCTACGGTCACGAGGGATATACAGGAAATACCGTATGGGTTGATCCTATTAATTGTTGTTTTATGGTTTTTCTTTCCAATCGTGTTTATCCTACTAGAGAGAATAGAAACATAATTAATCGTTTGAAGATAAGAAGTCATATAATGGATGCAGCCATCCTAACTGAATAGAGTTTCTATGTCTTAACCTCCCTGATGCCAGAGTGATCCATACCCTGCTCCCTCTCCAATTCTACCATTTTTTGAGGCCGAAAATTAAGTATAAATGCCCTGCGATTTTTTGATGTAGAATTCCCGCGACTGAAATGCAGCGTATGTCCGTGGTGAATAGAACAGGACCCAGATTTTAAGGGAACTGCAATACTCTCCTCTTCTGTTCCTTGGCACTGAAGTGCTCCTTTTCCAATAGGCTGGTAGTGATCCCTCAATGGAAACTTGTGTGACTTTGGAGTGTACCACATACAACCGTTTTCAAGTGTAGCCTCATCAATGGCAAACCAAATACTCAATGCCCTTTTATCAGGCATATCAATCCAATAGGCTGCATCTTGATGCCATGGTGTGGGTTGATTGGTAAAAGGTGCCTTGTTAATCAGCATATCAAAATCCAACATCATATCATTCCCCAACAAATTTTGAGCAATAGCCAAACTCGTTTTGTGCATAGGGTAATCTAATAAGTCTGGATATACACGGGAGGGAAGCATGATTTGAGTAATTAGCTCACTGGCTTGATCCTCAGAGCCAGAAAGGTCTGATCGTAAATCACTGGTATCAAATTCATCGTTAATAAAGGCGTTGTAAGTTTTGGAGTAGAATTCTATATCTTGATTGTTGAGAATATTATCTAAGGCTAGAAAGCCCTCTGTCTCAAAAAATTTTATCTGTTTAGGGGTAATCATGAAGCATTAATTTAAAGTAGTTTTGTAAAATTTTGGAGTATCATTGTTTCTAGTAAAGACTAAATATTGCTCTCCACTAGGTGAAATTATCTTTTGTATGTCTCTAACCTCACCAGAGACCATCAAGCCCGATTCTGAGGCATCTAGATAACTAAATTTACCACTACCGTCTCCTAGAAAACAAATACCTTTGATTGCATCATAGTTGCCAAACTTTACCCTTGAGGCGGTGAAATTTCCTCCCATTACAATATCAATATGTCCATCTTGATTGAAATCTCCTGTACTTAATCCATAAATGGGTGAAAATTGGGATTCCTTTGGTAAGGCGGTTATTTTGAATTGACCACTACCAATATTTTCAATATAACTTGTTTCAAAATTTTTGGCATATAGAACTTTAGATCCTTCTAATTCTTCAGAAGTAAATACTTGATCAATCGTCAATCCAGCATATTCACTATACTTTACAAATCTATTTTTAAGTATCGTCAATTGTTGTTGAATATCGTCTTTGGAAAAAACGGGATAATTTTTCCCTTCATCATAACAGGATAGTATTGGGTCTACAGAGCCATTGTTATCATAATCTTTGGCATATATTCCAATGGGATAATCAATAGAAGTTTTTAGTTGAGAATTAAGTCCAAAATTTCCAGCAACATAATCCATATCACCATCCTTGTCAAAATCAGCTTGGGCAATCGTATTCCACCATCCTTCAGAGTTTTTAAAACCTACATTCTCTGATATATTTTCAAGATTTCCATTTTCATTTACAAATAAGGTAATTGGCATCCACTCACCAACCAATATAAGATCAGGAAAGCTGTCCCCATTAAAATCGGTCCACAATGCATCAGAAACCATTCCTATATTTTGAAGTCCGTTAGCTTTATTTTCAGTAATGTCTTCAAAGACCCCTTTACCATTATTTTGAAGTAGGAAACTCTGCGGTGGATAGGGATACTCATTGGGTAAAATTCTTCCTCCAACAAATAAATCCATATCGCCATCATTATCGTAATCTGCAGATTTTATGACCGACCCACTGGATAAATAGTCGGGCAGATTTCCTTTTGATTTAATAAAATTTCCTTTCCCTACGTTAATGTAAAGTCTGTCTTTTAGTGCAGATGCCGTTTTATCAAATTCATTACCCCCACTCACCACAAATAAATCTAAATCTAGATCCCCATCAGCATCAAAAAATAAAGCACCCATATCTTCAGAAGACGCATCTGGCTCAAGATCGATATTATTGGATTTTACAAAAATTCCTGATCGATTTTGTAAGAAAAGTCCTCCAACCGACCCCTTCGCACCACCAATGAAGGCATCCTCAAGTCCATCGCCATTGACATCCCCCACAGCCAACTTTGGCCCCAGAGTAGAAAGCATATGGGGCAGCATGATCTCTCTTTTAAAATCATTGTAATTATTCTCCTTATGAGTAAAATTAAGTGGTGTTACTTCTTCAAAAAGATCTGTTATGACCTCTTCCTTTTCCGGTTCAGTAGCGGTAGCATTTGTTTCTAAAAGTATAATTTTTTGGTTAGGCTCAAGATCAGTAATGATTTGCTTTTTTTGATTGGGCCAAATAACCTCAACTTGATCAACTTTGGGAGATTTTCCAATACCAAAAATTAAATTAAAATCAACGGATGACTGATAACCCCTTGTATTTAATAACTCTTGGGTTTGCATCATTCCTCCAGAATTTACATTCACTTTGGCACCAATCCCAAATTTATTTTTACCCGTCCCCTTTAGAGCAATTTTTAAATAATTATTCTGAGTAAACTTTTCTGCATTATTTCTGTAAATAAAAGCCTTTTCATCGATGTTGTTTACAACCAAATCCATGTCTCCATCATTATCCAAATCCACATAAGCTGCACCATTCGAAAGCGTTTTTTGGTCAAGGCCCCAGTCTTTATTCACCTTGGAGAAAGTCAAATCCCCATTATTTTTGTAAGTGTAGTTTTCCTCAATAGTGGAGGGCATTTTATCAATTAATTCCTTGAGTTGAATTTTCTCTTTAGTTTTCCTCTCATTAATTTTTTCCTGGACCACATAATTCATAAAATCCATATTGGTATAATCTTTTCGATAACCATTGGTAATAAAAAGGTCCTTAAATCCGTCATTATCAAGATCGGTAAAAAGAGAAGCCCAGCTCCAATCTGTATTTGATACACCAGAGAACTGTCCAATCTCAGAAAAATAATCTCCACCGCGATTGAGTTGCAACATATTTCTCATAGTTTGATTGTAAAAACCGTTCTTTTCAAGATGACTTAGCTTTTCAAAATTATCAGGCCCTGAGGTCATTTTTATTCTATAATTTCCCTCAGGCAACATGTCCAGGGTCATGATATCCGTTAGACCATCATTGTTGATGTCTGCAATATCCGATCCCATCGAATAAAGAGAGACATGGCCAATATAGTCTTCCAATTGCTCAGAAAAAGTACCGTCACCGTTATTTAAATAAAGATAATCTTGTTCGTTATAATCATTGGATATGTACAAATCCAGCCAGCTATCGTTATTCAAATCAGAAACCGCAATACCAAGACCAAAACCAAGTATATTGGATACCAATCCAGCCTCATCGCTAACATCAACAAATTTTCCATTGTCGTTTCTCATCAACTTATCAGAGTAAGATTTATTTTTTTGTTTTTTATGATGTCTTGATATTTTTCCCAATCCAGCATATTCCTGAGTAGAATGATTTAGAACATATAGATCTAGATCACCATCCTTGTCATAATCAAAAAAAGCACCTTGTGTACTATAACCGGAGTCGTCCACGCCATATTCTTCTCCTTTTTCTGTAAAAGTTAAATCTCCATTATTAATAAAAAGTAAGTTTTTTCTTTTATTGGAGTCTTTTGCAGCAGATCGGCAAACATAAATATCCATAAAGCCATCACCATTAACATCCGCCATAGTCGTTCCAGTATTCCATAGTCCACTCGCAAAAACACCTGCTTGCTCTGCTATTTCCTTAAACTTAAAATTCCCTTGGTTGAGGTACAATCTACTGCCCACCATATTACCAGTGAAGTAGATATCAGAAAAACCGTCATCATTAATATCTCCTATGGCTACTCCACCGCCATTGTATAGATAACCATAATTGAGAACATTAAACTGTTCTGTCTCCTGTAAAGGGTTTCTAAAATCTATACCAGTTACACTTGAAGGCATTAGGGTAAACATTTTATCAGCCTGGGGAGTACAAGAAAAAAACACCATACTTAGAAGAGACAGAATTTTTAACACGGAAGTAGATTTCATATTGGAGTTTTAAGACAATGAGAATTACAAGTTAAAAAAAAAAGCCTGTAAAAATACAGGCTTTTCTTGATAAATATAGTGAAAGGCTAGAAGTTTGAAGCTCCTGTATCCCAATACAGACGTGTACCAATTTCATCAGCACCACCAAGTTTTGAAACTGCATCGGCATATCCAGAAGGATTGTTGGTTTTCTCAGGAATTGGGAAAACCATTCTCTTCATAAAGTCATCAGCAGCAATTATTCCAAAGTCAGAGTTACTGTCATTCTTGTAATTGTACGGAAGCTTAGGATATCCGGTTCTTCTATGATCTACCCATGCTTCAATTGAGTTAGTGTATGCAGCAATCCATTTTTGAGTAATGATTTTTTCGAGTTTATCTTCATTGGACCCTGCTGCATTCCATGCAACGGTAGAAGTAATTCTACTGGTAAAATCATTTACATCACCAGTTTCAACAACATCATCATAATCTAATGGTGTACCGGTGCTATTGGCCAAATAGGCATCAACTCCACCTGCGCCCCAATAAGCAAAGGATTGTTTCACTCCTTCTTCATAATGACCTTGAGCTGATAAAGGTGTAGACCATCCTCTTAGGTTTGCCTCAGCTAAGATCAAGTGCACCTCAGCAGCATCAATTAGTTTTCTATCACTAGCAGACTTAAAGTCTTCACTAATAGTTGAGTAAGGTAAATGAAGTGCTTTTGAAGCTAGGAAAGCACCATTTAAAATTCCTTTGTAAGGGAAATTAGGATGATCAGCAACTAAGCTTGCATCAGCAACAGGAGCCCAGTACTTAGATGCTCTAGGATCATCATATCCACCAAGAATTGACTCCATAGAAGCACTCATACGTGTATCATTCCAAGAGAAACAAATGGTAACTTCATGGAAAGGTTCTCCATAAAGACTTAACATTAAATTGTCTGCATTTGTTGTGATCAATCCTCCTGCATCGTTGATGGCTTTCTCTCCTTGAGTTTTAGCCAAAGAAGGGTTTGCTTTTGAAATTCTCATGGCTAATCTCAACCTAAGTGAATTTGCCATTTTGATCCAGTGGGGGACACTTCCACCGTAACTAGCGTCAAAATCTTTAAATCCTACATAGTCAGTATTCGCTGAGAAAGTAGAAACAATTTGATCCAACTCAGAGAACCAAGTGTTGTACAAATCTGCTTCAGAATCATACATTACATCACCTGATGATCCATAATTTGAATAAATTACCGGACCATGATAAGCACTAAGTCGGGATGTACCAAGAATCTGAATTAATTTTGTCCATTGGACAAACATATCAAATCCGCCTTCTTCAGCAATCTGAATTACCTGTCTCCCAGGAGCCATAACACTTCCGTAAATACGATTCCAATATTGATCAATCCATCTTGGATAATAAGTGGTATTGTTTACACCACCAACAAATGGCGTTGGGGTGGCATAATGCTTAACCCATGAATCATTGTTTAGGTTGTGCATAACTTGATTCCCACTCAGAGCTTTTAACATAGATGGAAAATAAGCTCCAACATGGTTAAAGTTTTGTTTAAGGGATTCAGTAGTTATTTGGTTTGGATTGGTGTTCAACTCCGCGAAATCGTCTGTACAAGAGTACATCGTGACCAATCCAATTAATAATACGTATAAAAAGTTTTGTCTCATTTTAATTATAGATTTAGAATGTTAATCTTAAGTTCATACCGATTGTTCTAGTAGATGGAAGATTGAAATTATCAATCCCCTGGTTACTTCTGCTAGTACTCATCGCCACCTCAGGATCGAATGGCGCTTCCGCACTGTAAAGAAGATTGTTTCCAATTAGAGAAATGTTAGCACTTTCGATAGGAAGTCCCAATGTAGAGGTGTCTAAATTGTAACCTATTGAAAGCTGGGTAAGTCTGATATTGGTTCTATCGTAAACATAAGGTTCTCCAATACCATTTCTGTCTCCAAGTGCAGTATACCATTTTACCGGATCAACTGAACTTACAGCAGCTCCTGTACTTTCAGTAGCAGCATTAACAGATAAACTACCAGCATCTCTGGCAGCTCCAGATCGAGCTGAAACTCCGAATCCATTCAACATGGTTTCAGTGTGAGAGTAAACTTCACCTCCAAATTTACCGTTTATAATAAATCCAGCAGTGAATTTATCTCCTAAAGTAAAATTGTTAGCCCATCCGATGCTGAAATCTGGTTCTGCATTTCCAGCAAGCATGTGATCTGTACTTAAAGGAGTACCACTATCATCAAGCAAAATTCTTCCCTGAGCATCTCTTTTATGCATTCTTATGTACATGTCGCCAATGGATCCGCCAGCCACAAAACGCGACTGAACAGCATCACCACCACCTGTACCAAGACCTGAAATCTCTGGATGGATTTCAACAACTTCATTATTATTTTTAGTAAAGTTGAATGTTGATGTCCATGAAAGATTTTGTTTTTCAATAATTTTTCCACTAAGACTCAATTCAACTCCTTTGTTTACAATTTCACCGGCGTTTACAAAATAAGTAGTAAATCCTGATCCAGAGGGTGCAGCAAGACTTAGGAACTGATCTGTACTCTTAATATTATATATCGCTAAGTCAACACCTATCTTGTTGTTCAAGAATCGAACGTCAATACCAAATTCAGTAGTTTCAATTAATTCAGGCTTCAAGTCCGTAAATGGCTTTTGTGTGTTTCTGTTAACCGCACCGGCAGCAGTTACTGTATTTTGAGGATTAATTCGGTTAAAAGGAACCTCATTACCTACAGAGGCAGCAGAAGCTCTAATCTTAGCAAAACTAATTATCTCTGGCAACTCAACCATTTGCGAAATGATCGCTGAAAGTCCATAAGATGGATAGAAATAAGACTCATTTCCAGTAAGAGCCAAGGTAGAAGCATAGTCATTTCTTCCTGCTACATCAAGGAATAGATAATCTTTGTAGCCAATTACAGCGTTTGCAAATAAAGCTTGCTTTTCAATTCTACTGCCCAAAGCCGACTGAACTTGAACATTGGTTGGAAGATTTTGAAAGTTGAACTCATTGGCGTAAAATAACAAACCGTCGTTACCAGAGGTTACATTCACCCCTTCACCAAATTGTTGATGTTGGATAGATGCTCCGGCGATAAGTGTTAGGCTAATATCATCAGAAAGGTCATCAGTATAATTTAATATCCCATCAGCATAAAATAATTCGTCGTTTACCCTTTTGTAATCCCATCTTCCATTGTCACCAGTATTGGTAGGATTGGAAGTAGCTGCATGCTGCTGCTCATAGGTTTTATTTGAGTAGTCATACGATGCTCTGGCTTGAAATGAAAGTTTTTCAGATAGCTGGTAGTTAATATTCAAACTTGAAATTGCTCTTTTTATTCTGTCATCTTTGGGTTGCTTATTTAAAACCCAATTAGGATTGGACAAGAAGTGATAATTAGCGTAAATATTTTGCTCCATCACATTGTTAGCATTAAGGCTTTGATAATTTGTCATAAAATCATTAAAATCCATCTGTCTTGGAAATGTATAGAGAGCGACCAAAGGATTTAAATAATATCCTGAAGGAGTTCTGTTATGAGTTTTCTCGTCTGTCAATATAATGTTTGAAGTAACGGTCATTTTATCATTCAATAACTTAGTAGACTGCTTAAATGAAACATTATTCTTCTGGTATTTAAATGTTGGCATAACACCATCTGAGGTAGTATTATAATAAGAAAAGTAAGTCTTAGTTTTGGAATTTCCTCCACTAACACTTACAGAATTTACATAGTTAGCTCCTGTCTGAAAAAAATCTTCAGCATAACCACTCTCATAGTTACCTCTAGTAGTTGACCAACTATTTTTATCTGCACCAACTGCTCCATAATCATATTGAAGATCAGGAATACTGATAATACTCTCAAAGGTTACACCAGAATTTACGGTAACTTTAGTTTTTCCTTCTTCACCAGACTTAGTTGTAATCATGATTACACCGTTCGCTCCTTGACTACCATATAATACTGATGCATTGGCACCTTTTAGAATTGTGATGTTTTCAATGTCGTCTGGGTTTACCTGAGAAAGTCCATCACCTTCGTCAATACCACCCCAAACACCGGGTTGATTTCCTCGATTGTTAACCATGGGAATACCATCAATTACAATAAGAGGCTGACTGTCTCCACTCAAAGATTTATTTCCTCTAAGTACAATACGAGTTGATCCACCTGCACCTGAACTACTTTTTCTAATTTCAACACCTGCAGCACGACCATTCAAACTATTCGCAAAGCTTACATCTCTAGCTTGAGTCAAGTTATCAGAGCTAACAGTTTGACTTGAATAGGTTAAGGTTTTTTCCTCCCTCTTAATACCTAATGCAGATACTACTATCTCGTCAAGAGCATTACCCGCTGCTAGGGATGCGTTGTACGTAGAATCAGCACCAACCACTATCTGTTGTGATTCATAACCTACAAAGCTGATTTCAAGAGTCAAACCTTCAGATGCAGAAATAGAATAGTTTCCATCAAAATCAGTTGTTGCTCCATCATTGGTTTCAATTACCACGACAGTAGCGCCAGGTAGTGGGACTCCGTCTTCATCAGTAACTGTACCATTTACAGTTTTTTGAGCAAATAAAAAGCCGCTTAAAAGAAAGCAAAGGCTCAATACCGCATGTTTAATAGTTTTTTGTTTCATAATTAGTTTGAATTTGTTTGTAAATAGTTCAATTGTTAAAAAGAACTAAATTATTGTAAAAAAAAAATTTTTGTTTTGACAGTCAGCAAATATAGTTAATAAATTGTTAATTCTTGTGTTTTAGAATAATTTTTAATTTTTTAACATTGTTATAAAATTAAACAATCTTAAACAGAGTAAAACTTTGAATTTTTTCTCTGTAATATAGTTTATATTAATAATTTGGGTATTCTTTTTCTACCTTCAAAAATAAAACAAATGAAACTGGTATTGGTCTATATTACAAGTATTATTTTCTCCATTTTTATCTTTTTATTCCCCACACTAATTATAGCACAGGAGAATAGTATCAAGGAAGAATTGGTTAGTTATCCAACCTATTACTTTGGGGATCCCAATCCACTCCCAGCTTTTATTTTTAATCCCAAAATTTATCCTTACCACAAGTTTCAGGGCTATGACTTTGAAAAAGCGAACAAAAAATTTAAAATAGTTAAACTTGAAAACAACTGGATTGAAGTCCAGGTATTCCCAGAGGCTGGTGGAAAAATTTGGAGTGCTGTGGACAAAAGCAATGGCAACGAATTCATATACAAAAATGAAGTTGCAAAATTTAGAAATATCGCTATGCGCGGACCTTGGACCTCTGGAGGTATAGAATTTAATTTTGGAATAATTGGTCATCATCCTGGTACCGCTACCCCAGTAGATTACCGACTAGATGAATTGACTGACGGGAGTGTAGTTTGTACAGTAGGCGGAATAGATTTAGCTTCAAGAACTCAATGGCGGGTCAAAATTATCCTGCCAAGAGACCAAAGTGCTTTTAAAACCGAAGCCGTTTGGTACAACCCTACTGAAATAGAGCAATCTTATTACAATTGGATGACCGCTGCAGCGGCGGCCCAAAAAGATTTAGTATTCTACACCCCCGGCGATCAATACCTCAATCATGGAGGAATGGTAAAGCCATGGCCCACAGACCTTATTAACAGAGATTTATCTCAATACAAAGAGAATAATTTTGGGCCCAGTAAATCTTATCATGTCATCGGAGAATACAATGATTTTTTTGGAGGATACTATCATAATAGTGATGTAGGTTTTGGCCATTGGGGACGTTATGATGAAATCCCTGGACAAAAATTATGGCTATGGAACCTCTCCAGAGCAGGAGGAATTTGGGAAGACCTTCTCACCGACACCGACGGTCAATACATTGAATATCAGGCAGGCAGACTATATGTACAATACTTTCCAGGTGAGGAAAACCCAATTAGCCAAGCTACTTTCGAACCTCATCTGACCGATCAGTGGACTGAAGTATGGTTTCCTGTAAAAGGAATCGGAGGTATTAAAGAAGCCTCTCGCTATGGGGCCATGAACATAATGGAGGAAGGAAACAGTATTGAAGTAAAAGTCAACGCTTTTAGAGGAGTCTCCACTCCTGTGTCAATCTCTGCATTGGGTAAAACTCAAAGTCAATCTATAGAAACTTCGCCCAACGGCACCTACACTTTATCTTTTACCAAACCCAAAGGAGACTACTCTATTAATGTACCTGGCTTGGAATTACATTATAATGTCAAGCCGGCTCTGATCAAAAGAAACTTTAACAACCCCGCTGTGATTACCCAAAATACCTTGGAAAAAAAATTTCTAAAGGCCAAAGATGCCCAACGATACCGAGATTATCCCCTTGCAGAAAAACTGCTAAATGAAATTCTTGAGGAGGATCCCATACACCTCGAAGCCAGAAAAGAATTATCATTTCTAAATTACAGAAATGGCGACTATGAAAAATCGCTCTCCATTGCTAATTTAGGTTTACAATTCGACGCCTATCACAATGGTCTAAACTATACCGCGGGCATAGCCTATATGGTTAAAAAAGACTGGATCAATGCAAAAGAGCACTTGGGTTGGGCAGCAAGATCTGTAGCCTATCGCTCATCAGCCAATACCTTACTTGCCCAAATCCATATCTCTGAAAAAAAATTTAATGATGCTAAACACTATAATGACATAGCACTAAAATTTAACAGTGAAAACATCAATGCCCTATCTCAAAAAGCAATGCTTTACAGAATCATGGGCGATAAGAAAAGTGCCTTAAGCACACTAAAGGAAATTGAGGCCATCGATCCTATCAATCATTTTATAGTTTATGAAAAACTATTGCTTGGGGTTAACAATCAAATGGATGTTATCAATGCTCACCGATCTGAATTTCCTTACCAAACCGTGTTGGAATTGGCTTTGTTTTATTACAACAGAAACAATAATACTGAGGCCATTCAAATTCTTGAATTGGGTCCAAAACATTTACTCAATTCACTTTGGTTGGCTTACCTTAAACAAAATACCAATGCGCTTAAAAAACTGGATGACCAATCCATTAGTTTTGTTTTTCCTTTCAGAAATGAAAGCTTAGAAATGCTAGACTGGGTTGGGTCGAACTCTTCCTCATGGAAAGCAAAATATTTTAAAGGGTTGAATCTACTAGGCCGAGCACAAATGGATAAAGGGATTGAAATTTTCAAGACTTTAGGCCAAGTTCCAAAGGATCCACTGTTTTACTACATCAGAGGAATGTTGTTCAAACAATACCAAATACCAGGCTATGAAAATGATTTACAATACGCATATAGCAAGTCCCCAAAAAATTGGCGATATGCTTTTTCATTGGCTGAGAATCATTTTAAAGCGGGCAGGGCTTTGGCTGCAATGAAGATCATTCAAAAAACCTACAAACAAGACAAAGACAATTATTTTGCCGGAATGCTTTTGGCACAAATCCTCAATGATCTCCAACAATACAACAAAACAATAGACCTACTAAAGGACATCAAAATACTACCATATGAACACGCTACTGAGGGCCGTCAAATCTATACCAAAGCCTATGTAGGTAGCGCATTACAATACATTGAGAAGAATCAAAATAATAAAGCGCAATCGAGGGTAACAGAGGCTTTACTTTGGCCTGAGCATATTGGCGTAGGGAAACCTTTTGATCCAGAGGAACGCTGGGAGTATTTCCTTCTGGCCTACATTTACAAGAGTAAAGGAGAAAACAATAAAATGCAGTCTACTCTTGAGTCAATAGCTCAATTCTCCAAGGAACAACTCTTCCATTCTTCCAAAAATCACCTGTTGGGTATTTATGCACTTCAACAAACGCAAGGGGATAATGAGGTTCAGCAATTCATAGAGCAACTTCTTAAAACAGATCACGGTTCTTCAGACACTACAAAAGGGTTGATTCAGTTTTATTACAATAACACCGTATTAACGTGGGATAAGGCTTTTATTAAAAAATTGGCGTCCTTTTTTAAGGGCTGAAAATTTAGATTAGAAGTTTAGTTTACTTTTGCAAACCCAACTTTTTACTCACAAACTTTCCTACATCTCGACCTTGTTTAAGGCCCTCTTCTATTGCCTTTCGATAATGAATTCCACCATACATTCTGCTAATGGCGGCTTCCTCTGCAGCATGATTAAATGAGCTATAGGAGCGAATGGGCAAGTCATAGGGTAATTCCGTATTATCTTCAAAGGCAATATTATTCCCAAAGAAATTCGTTAGAATTACAGATGCGGCTCCCGATACGACAGAATGTCCACTGGTATATTCTGGAAAAGGCGGGGTCTGAAGTACTGGGTACCAATTTTCATCCAGCACTTTATTAATTATGGTTTCGGGTCGGATCAAGTTACTCCTATACTTCTCATCCCAGCAGCTAATAAAACCGTCTGCTAGGGCAATAGAAACCTTGGTGTAAGCGGCTACTGTGGTATGAACATCGGCATTGGTTTTTCGAGAAACGATTTTGGTGATACCTATCCAATGGGCGCCTGGACTGATTTTTTTTAGGGCAAACATTACATGACCCTTGTGGGTGGAAACATAAGGATTACAATCCCAGAATTTGGCGATCTCTTGCCTTTCGTCATACGATTCACTTTCCTGAATTTCCTTAACTACCTGATATACTTCCATCAACTCTTTATAAAATTCTGAATCGGGTTCCATCGAAAAAGGGGGTGGAGGTTCAGGTTTAAATTGAGAAGAAGAGGTTAACACAAAAGGTCTTATTTTACTCCAATGAGGCTCTATACCGTCCATATAGTCTGGAGGTGTGGGTTGCCATCGAGAGGGACTATCGTAGTCCACATAAAACTTTGGAAAGGTTCGAGTTTGATTGTAGTTGTCTTTATCATACCAGACTTTGATTTCTTCTACAACCTGCTGGGCGTACTGCTGGGAGGCATTATAAACTTCTGTATTTTGTTCTTTCCATTGTGTGGATAAATTACTAATGTAATCAGTCATCCTGTCCACCGAAAAAATAAGATTTTCACCTACTCCAATATAGGCCATAAGTGCGGCGAGCTTAGGATTGACAAGACTGTCCTTAATTGGGGGGATTCCTTTAAAATCAGTTAATACTCCAGACAAAGTAGTATGCTGGTTCCCCTCCTCTTGGGCTAGGATTTCATATGCTGCAATATTAGAATAAACATATACCCTACTAGCCGCTGGAGGTGAAAAAATATCGTGAACCATCACTGAAGTCAACTGATCTTGTGCTTGGTGAAAGTCCTCTGCTGATATTTCTATGGATACATTTGGCTTTTGACAATGAGTAAATACCCAAAGTAAATATAGGAAAAGCAAAGACTTTGATTTGTCAAATTTCATAGTATGAATAGACTATTCTATCTTTAATAGCACTCCAAAATTAATTAATTTTTTAATTCTATTTTTTTGTTTTTGGTTATTAAGAGTTTAAATTATAATACATCAAAGTATAATTCAAAAAAAGTAAGTATCATATACAGACTTTTTTTCTAATTAAAGTTAGAAGATTGATCAACCGACA
>CENX01100494.1_pt1 | contig 17200 bp, 16 predicted proteins | sample 361321 | NCBI WGS metagenome assembly CENX01 (sample SAMEA2619678, study PRJEB7988) | marine metagenome | isolation source: saline water (ENVO:00002010), including | reverse complement strand
AATGGCTCAGATTTTCATGGTTGGCAAAGTCAACCAAATGCAATTACAATACAAGAAACAATTGAGAATTCTTTACAATTAATATTAAAAAATAAAGAATTAAAAATCACTGGGGCAGGAAGGACAGATAGTGGAGTACATGCGATACAGATGTTTGCCCATTTTGATTTTGAAAAAAATTTTGAAAAAAATAATTTAATTTATAAGCTTAATTCATTCCTTGGTAAGAATATTGTAATCAAAAATATTAGAGAGGTCTCTAAAAATGCACACGCTAGATTTGATGCAACATTAAGACAATATAGATATTACATTACAATGACTAAAGACGTATATCATCAAGAAACAAAATTTTATTTTTCAAATAAATTAGATTTAAATAAAATTGATAAAGCAATTGAAATTATTAAAACAAACAAAAATTTTAGATCATTTTGTAAAACAAATACTGATGTGGCAAATTATGAGTGTGTAATAAATGATTTTAAGTATGAAATTATTAAATCGGAATTAATATTTACAATAAGCTCAAACAGGTTTTTAAGAAATATGGTTCGTTCGATTATCGGAACAATTTTAGAAATAGGGCAGTTGAAGATTTCTATCATTGAACTTATTGATATCATTAATAAATCGGATAGAATTTATGCTGGACCCTCTGTACCTGCACACGGATTATTCTTAACAAAAGTTGAATACCCTGAAAATATATTTGTTAAATGAGTAGTAAATCCAGAGTATACAATTTTAGGCTCTTCAACAGGCTATTAATCTATATTAAATCTTACAGTAATATTTTTTTAATCTCAATAATCTCTGTTTTTGGACTTTCGATATTTGGTGCCTTAAGGCCCGTTGTATTAGAAAAAATAGTTGATAAAAACCTTACCGCATCAAACTATGATTTTTTTCTTGAGTACATAATTATAATGCTTGTTTTATTGGTTTTTGAGGTTGCAAGTAATTACTTATTTATATTTAATGCTGGTCTACTTGGTCAGTCTGTGGTAAAGGATATAAGAGTAAAGCTTTTTAATCATATACAGGATTTTAAAATGAAATATTATGACAAATCTTCAGTTGGCATACTAATTACCCGAACAGTTACCGATATGGAAAGAATTGCAGATATTTTTGGGCAGGGTCTTTTCATGATTATAAGTGACATAATTAAAATGTTAGTGGTTGCAATTGTAATGATAAACATGAATTGGGAACTAAGTATAATTGTCTTTCTTTCCTTACCACTTATTTTGTTAGCAACTAAAATTTTTCAAAAATATATGAAGCTAGCATTTGATGAGGTTAGGAATGAAGTTGCAAATTTGAATTCATTTGTTCAGGAAAGGGTTACAGGTATGAATGTATTACAACTTTTTGCTAGAGAAAAAATTGAACTTGAAAAATTCAAAAAAATTAATGAACGTCATAAAAAAGCATGGCTTAAGACAGTTTGGTATAATTCCATTTTTTTCCCTGTAGCAGATATACTTTCATCCCTGACGCTTGGATTAGTAGTGTGGTATGGAGGAATGAATACTGTCTTAGATGGTACTGCATCAATTGGAGAACTAACAGCATTTATAATGATGATTCCAATGTTATTTCGCCCCCTGAATCAAATAGCCAATAAATTTAACACCTTGCTCATGGGTATGGTTGCTGCTGAAAGGGTATTTAATATTTTAGATACAAATTCTGTTATTAAAGACACTGGTCCTGAAATAGCCAATAAAATCAGGGGAAAAATTAATTATAAAAATGTTAATTTTTCATACAAAAAAGGGGAAAAAGTTATTGATGATTTATGTATTGAAATCAATGCTGGTAAAACAACGGCAATTGTTGGGTCTACTGGATCTGGTAAATCAACAATCATTAAGCTTTTAAATAGATTTTATGAATTAGATTCTGGATCAATACATATTGATGATATTAATATTGAGGATTACTCGCTTTCCTCATTACGTGAAAATATTGGTTTTGTTTCTCAGGATGTTCATCTTTTTTCCGATACAATATTAAATAATATTACTTTACAAAACCCAAATGTTTCATTTTTGAGTGTCAAGAAAGCTGCTATGGATATTGAATTAGACAATTTTATTAGTTCATTACCAAACGGGTATAACTATCAAGTTAGCGAGAGGGGGTTGACTCTGTCAACCGGTCAAAGACAATTAATTTCATTTTTAAGAGCATATATAAAAAATCCTCAAATCTTAATATTAGATGAGGCAACTTCATCGATTGACACCGACTCAGAATTATTAATTCAAAAAGCAACAGAAAAAGTTACCAAAAATAGAACCTCAATTATCATAGCTCACCGATTAAGTACCATTATGAATGCTGACAGCATAATAGTTATGGATAATGGTAAAATCGTTGAGGTTGGCAATCACTTTGAATTAATAAAAAATAATGAAGGGCATTATCTAAAATTATATCAGGCTCAATTAAAAAAAGAAAAAAAATATTTACTTATTTAGGAGATATCTTCTTTTAATAAATTATGTAAATTATTTTCTGATTCAAATGAGATGAATTCACCATTTTTTATGTAGGATATTTTTCCATTCTGCTCTGAAACAACAATTGCAATTGCGTCGGTTCTTTCTGTTATACTAACTGCAGCTCTATGTCTTAACCCATATTTTCCAGATATTTTTGTTTCATTATTAATAGGTAAAACAACTCTGGTAGCCCTAATAATATTATCAGAAATAATTATTGCACCGTCGTGCAATGGGCTATTTTTAAAAAATATACTCTCTAAAATTGGTTGGCTTACAGTTATATTCATTTGGTCTCCTGAGTCTCTTAAAAAGTTTAAATTATTATTTCTTTCTAAAACTATAAGAGCTCCAGTTTTTGATTTACTCATATTATAACATGCAGAAATTATGGAGTTTATATCCGTTGAATCTTTTTGTAATTTTTGATTTTTGAAGAACTTAATTTTTTCAAAAAAAGAACCCTTATTAGAAATGTTAGCTGATCCAATCATTAATAAGAACTTTCTGATTTCTGGTTGAAAAACAACTATTAGTGCGATAATACCAACACTCATAAAACCACCAATAATACTTGAAAGTAGCTCCATTTCTAAAATCAAAGTACCTCTCCAAAGTACATATATCAAAATAATACCAATGAAAATATTTATTGCAACTGTTCCTCTCAATAATTTATAAGCATAATATAAAACAGTTGCAACAAGAATAATATCAAGCAAATCAACAATAGAAAAATTAAGTATTTCACTGAAAAAATCCATAATTCTTTTGTACAAATATAGGACTAAAAATTTTTAGCCATTTAATTCATTTACTATTTTAATACATTCAGCAGCTTCTTTAACATCATGAGTTCTGAGGATATTAGCACCCTTAATGAGTGAAATTGCATGTAAAACGGATGATCCATTTAAGGCCTTTTCAGGTGTTGTATTTAAGGTTTTATATATCATTGATTTTCTTGAAACTCCAACAACCAATGGCTTATCAAATTGTTTCAAAAATTCAAGATTATTTAATAACTCGTAATTTTGTTTGATTGTTTTTGAAAATCCAAATCCAGGGTCAATCATTATATCATTTATTCCAAAAGATTTTGCTTTAGCGATTCTTTCTGAAAAATATTTGCACACATCTTTGGTCACATCTGAATAATTGGTTTTACTCATCATATTTGCAGGTGTTCCTTTCATATGCATCAAAACATATGGTGTTTTATATTTTGCAACAACTTCAAACATACTACTGTCCAAATTACCCCCTGAAATATCATTGACAATGGCCGCCCCCGTTTCGATTGCTTCATTTGCAACTTTACCTCTAAAAGTATCGATTGAAATTATTGCATTAGGATATTTTTTTTTAATCAATTCAATCGCTGGTATTACACGATTTAATTCATTCTCGATACTCACATCTTTTGCACCAGGTCGTGAACTGTACCCTCCAACGTCAATTATATCTACTCCAGAATTAACCATTTTTTCGATCTGTTTAAGAATTCCACCTCTTTTATTGAATTTGCCACCGTCGTAAAAAGAATCAGGGGTAATATTTAATATTCCCATTATTTTAGGAGATGATAAATTAATTATTTTGCCATTGGTATTTATAGTCATTTTAAGATGTTTAAAAATTTAAAGATGTTTCTTTGATGGTTAAAAATATTTAATCGAAATTTACATAAAATTACTCCTAATTATGCAAAAAACCCTAAAGCAATATGATTATGTTACATCAATTTGTAAATCGCTTTTTGAAAAAAAAATGCTTGACTATGGAAGTGCGTGGAGGATTTTAAGATTATCATCATTAACAGATCAAATTTTTATTAAAGCCCAACGAATAAGGGGACTTCAAAAAAATTCTGTTCAAAAAGTTGATGAAGGAGAATCTATCGAGTTTATCGGAATAATTAACTATTCGATAATGGCATTAATTCAAATCAAAAAGGGTATATCAGAAATACCTGACCTGAATGAGAAAGAATGTGTAAGTCTATATGATATGATGATGAATAAAACAAGAGATTTAATGATGGATAAGAATCATGATTATGGTGAAGCCTGGAGGGAAATGAGAGTAAGCTCTCTTACAGACCTTATTCTTCAAAAAATTCTAAGGATAAAGCAAATTGAAGATAATCAGGGAAATACTTTGGTTAGTGAAGGCATTGATGCCAATTATACAGATATAATTAACTATGCAATTTTTGCATTAATACATTTAAAAATATGATCAAAATATTAACAAACACGTTCAGGTATTTTGTTGGAGCATTGTTTATTTTTTCTGGTCTAATAAAATTAAATGACCCAATTGGTTTTTCATTTAAACTTGAGGAATATTTCGGTCCTACAGTTTTTGCTTTAGATTTTTTAATTCCGTTTGTACTTCCAATGGCAATTTTTATTGTGATTTTTGAAGTTATTCTTGGAATTTTTTTAATAATTGGTTTCAAAAGGGACTTTACATTATGGAGCTTACTATTAATGATTGTATTTTTTACTTTTTTAACATGGTATTCCGCATATTTTAATAAAGTAACTGACTGTGGTTGTTTTGGTGATGCAATTAAATTAACCCCTTGGGAATCATTTTTCAAAGATATTGTTTTACTTGTAATGATTTCCCTTTTATTTTTAAAGAAGGAGTTTGTCAAACCTCTACTAAATTCAAATAATCAAAAATTAATAGTTGCATCTTCATTAATTATCTGTTTTTATATTACCTATCATGTTTTAAATTATCTTCCAATACTGGATTTTAGAGCCTATAAAATTGGTGATAATATAATTGAAAATATGAACGTACCTGATGATGCTCCAAGAGATATTTACGAATATGAATGGTCATTTCTTGAGGATGATAAAAAAATAAAATATATTACAAATGGCGAATATCCTCAGTCGAACGGTGATTTCATTGGAGTTGAAACAAAATTACTTCAGAAGGGATATGAACCTTCTATATATGATTTCTCGATCGAATTTAATGGCATAAATCAAACAGATGAAATATTAAATGAAGAGAAATTAGTTATTTATATTTCATACAACCTTGAAAAATTTTCTACTAAAGCAATTCAGAATATGCAATTATCGTCAGAGAATGCAAAAAATAAAGGTTTTAAAGTAATTGGTTTAACAGCTTCATCTGAAGAAGACAGAAATATATTTATAAAAACAAACAAACTGTTTTTTGATTTTTACACATGTGATGAAACAGCCTTAAAAACCATTGTAAGGTCAAATCCAGGTGCTATTGTATTGAAAGAAGGAAATGTGATTGATAAAAAACACTACAATGATTTTTCCGATTTAAATTTTGATTAATTGCTAGGTTATATAATAGATAAAATATTTTACTCTTCTCTTACGATATTTGGAGTTGTAACTGTCATATTTTTCTTGTTTAATGTTCTCCCTGGAGACCCAGCTCAAATGATGCTAGGTCAAAATGAGAATTCTGAACAAATAAAATTAGTTAAAAAAAAATATGGATTTGATAAGTCTTTACCCGATCAATATCTACTTTACTTAAATGATTTATCTCCAATCTCAATCCATTCAAAAAATAACTCTGATTATTCTTTTTTCCACAAAAATTACACCGGTATTCTATTATTTGAAATTGGAAATTCAACAGTAAATTTAAAATATCCTTATTTAAGGACATCTTTTGTTAACCAGGGGAAAAAAGTTTCATCCATTATATCGGAGACACTACCTAACACTTTCATTTTGGCATTTTCAGCAATTATAATAGCAATTTTTATAGGTTTGATTTTTGGTATAATTTCCGCCCTTAATAAGGGAAATTCTATTGACATTTTAATTCAGTTTATTAGTACAATAGGGATGAGCGTACCTTCTTTTTTTAGCGCAATTGTTTTTGCTTGGATTTTTGGTTTTTTATTAAAAGACTACACCGGTCTTGAAATGACTGGAAGTTTATTTGAGCTTGATGATTATGGTGAATCATTTGAATTAAAATTAAAAAATTTAGTACTTCCTTCAATTGTTTTAGGCATTAGACCACTAGCTGTTATTAGTCAGCTAGTAAGAAACGAGCTGTTAAATGTTTTAAATCAAGATTATATTAGAACTGCAAAAGCAAAGGGATTATCAAAGTTTTTGATAATTAAAGATCACGCTTTAAAAAATGCTTTGAACCCTGTGGTTACTGTAATTTCTGGATGGTTTGCCTCTTTATTGGCAGGAGCTGTTTTTGTTGAATTCATTTTTGGTTGGAATGGCATTGGAAAAGAAATTGTTAATGCTTTAAATCTTCTTGACTTGCCTGTTATAATGGGTTCAGTACTGGTTATAGCATTTATATTTATATTAATAAACATAATAGTTGATATTATTTATATAAAATTAGACCCGAGAATTAAAATTAATTAAAATGAGTAGAAAAAAAATAGTTGCTGGTAATTGGAAAATGAATATGACTCAGGATCAATCTGTAGACCTTATTTCTGAGCTAAACCAAATTACCTCAAATGATGTAGAAATTAAAATTGCACCAAGTTTTACAAATTTAAGTAAAGCAATTTTGATACTTGAAAATTCTGAAATTGAAGTTATTGCTCAAAATGTACATTTTGAGGAAAGAGGGGCTTTTACAGGTGAGATTTCTGTTGAAATGTTAAAAAGTATAGGGGTCAGCAATATTATTATAGGGCATAGTGAAAGAAGAAAATATTTTAATGAAACAGATATAATATTATCAAAAAAAGTAAAAGTAGCAATTGATAATTCTATGAAAATTATTTTTTGTGTAGGAGAAGAGTTGTCTGAAAGAGAAAAAGGAAACCATTTTGAGTTAATTAAAAGTCAAATAATTAACGGCCTATTTGAACTTAGTACAGATAAAATTAAAAGTGTTATTGTCGCTTATGAACCTGTTTGGGCAATAGGTACAGGAAAAACTGCTGAAAATCATCAAATTCAGCAAATGCATGAATTTATTAGAAAATTATTTAAAGATAATTATGGAAATGATATCTCAAATAAGCTTAGAATTCTTTATGGAGGTAGTGTTAAACCTAATAATGCTAAGGAAATATTTTCACTTGCTGATGTAGATGGAGGCTTAATCGGCGGTGCATCTTTGAATTTTTCAGATTTTAAAGCAATTGTTCAAGCAGCACATGGATGATTTATATCTTTCTGTTAAATTTAATGTAAGACCTATTTATGGAGTTGAAATTCTTATGGCTGAACTCAGCTACTTAGGATTCGAAATGTTTGAAGAAAATCAAAATAATCTAACAGCTTATATTAAAGATTCTAATTTCACAGAAAATATATTTAATGAGGTTAGGGTTTTAAATTCTGGGGAATTTAAAATTGGCTATAAGATTTCAAAAGTTCACAACAAAAATTGGAATGAAAAATGGGAAAAAGACTATAATGTTGTAGATATCAGCAAAGATTGTACAATTAGAGCTCCTTTTCATAAACCATCCAAAAAATTTTTTGATATTATTATAAAACCTGAAATGAGTTTTGGAACTGGACATCATGAAACTACACAGTTAATGATTGAGTATATTTTAGATCAAAATTTAATAAATAAAAAAGTTTGTGATGTTGGTTGCGGAACCGGAATTTTATCAATTATCTCTGAAAAAAAGGGGGCTAAATTTGTTGATGCGGTTGATATTGATCCAAATTGTTGCAAAAATACACTTGATAATCTAAAAAGAAATAATTGCAAAAATATTAATACAATACATTCGTCATCTGATAAATTAATCGGAAATTATTATGATTTAATTCTATCGAATATTACTCTAAACAATTTGAAAGATAATTTTGAAAACTTTAAAAAAATATCAACCCAGAAAACAATTATAATTATAAGTGGTTTTTTTGAAAAGGATTTGATTGATATAAATAAAATACTTAAAAAGTTGCAACTTGAAATTAAAGATTTTAAGAAAAAAAATAATTGGGTAGCTGCTAGATATTATTACAAATAGGTTCTGAATCAGAATTGTAGCAATTATCATTTAAGTTAGATTGTTGTATTTGATTAAAGCCTCCCTCAATATTTATCATATTACTTAAACCTACTTTTTTTAGGATTGAAATTGCAATCAAGGATCTATAACCTGCAGCACAATGAATATATAGTTTATTTTTATATTTAATCTGATCATATTTCGTTGCTATTTGACCCAATGGTAAATTAATTGCACCTTCAATATGCTTAATAAAATACTCAGACTCAAGCCTTACATCTAAAATATCTACTTTATTCATCTTAAGAACATCAACAAAGTTTGCAGATTTTATCGACTCTAAACTATAAACTTTATTTCCAGCCTTAATCCATTTTTTAATACCACCATCCAAATAACCAATACAATTATCAAAACCTATTCTTGATAATCTTGTGATTGCTTCAATTTCTGCTCCTTTGTTACAAATTAAAACTAATTGAGTATTAACATCTTTAAAAATTTCACCAACCCATGGGGCAAATCTCCCTTCAAGTCCTATGAAAATAGAGTTTTTTATATGTGATTTTATAAAATCTTTCTTGTTTCTTGTATCTAATAAAACAACCTTTGGATTTTTGATAATTTCTTTTAATTCATCAGGGTTAATTTTATTTAGTGATTTTTTTAATACCAAATCGAAGTCTTCATAACCCATTTGATTTAATTTTACATTTGCAGGAAAGTAAGACGGTGGCTCTGGTAGATTTTCGGTTAATTCCTTTACAAATCCTTCTTTACTAAAACTACCGTTGAGAGCATAATTGTTAATTTTCTGATTTTTTAATACATCCACTGTTTGTTTCATCATGTTTTTACCGCAGGCAGATCCGGCACCATGACCAGGGTATACAATTAAATCATCATTTAAAGGTTTGATTTTTGTATTGATAGAGTCATATAAAATTGAGGCTAATTCTTCTTTTGAAGTTCCTTGATATCTTTGAGCTACATCTGGAATCCCAACATCTCCTAAAAATAAAGTATCTCCAGTGAATATAGCGTGTGGTTCATTATTTTCATTATAAAGTAAATAAGAGCAGCTTTCCAAAGTGTGTCCGGGTGTATGAATAACTTTAATTTTTAATTTTCCAATTTTAAATAAATCACCTTCAGACGAAACAATACAATCGTAGTCAGGTTCAGCATTAGGGCCATAGACAATTGGAGCAGCAGTCATTTTAGAGAGTGTTAAATGACCACTGACAAAATCAGCGTGAAAGTGGGTTTGAAAAACATACTTAATTTTTGATTTACTATAATTTGCTTTATCAATATATTCATCAACTTTTCTGATTGGGTCAATAATCGCTGCTTCACCGCTATCTTCAATAAAGTATGATGCTTGTGACAAGCAAGAGGTATATATTTGCTCAATATTCATAACAACTCTAATTTATGAAATTATTAGCATTATAATTCCACCAACTGCCATTCCCTCAATATATGACAGCCATAATGCATCAAATGTTGATATTTTGATCGATTTTAACATCGAATCAATTTGTTCTTTATATGGCTTTGTCAACAAATAGACACACCCAGCAATTAATATATATATTGAAATTATTTTCATATTATAAATTTACAAATCTTTGCCAATGAAGATTTAATATCTTTACTTAAAATAAAATAATGTATTCTATTAATTTTGATAAGAATTTAATTAAAGGGGTCAAGTTAGTTGATATTAATAAGCTAAATCCACATGAAAAAATTATTGAAAAGAAAAAAACTTCACTTGCAAAATTTATTAAATCATATAAAGATTACTATATAATTTCTTCAATTGTGTGTTGTCATAAAAGTATGTTAATTGTTGACGGTCATCACAGATATTTTGCATTGAAAGAATTAGGCTTTGTAAAAGCACCGGTTACACTTATTGACTATCAAAGCAATTCTGTAAGAACTGGGAAAACAAATCCACTTGATAAAAAATATATTATTGAAATTGGTAAAAGTTCTGTTCTATTAAATCCAAAAAGTACAGAACATGCTGTATATTGCAATAAATCAAAAAAATGGGAGCCGATAATTTTATTATCTTCTATGTTTAAAATTGAAACTAAAGAAATTCTTAAATAAAATTTGAAATGATAACAACAACCACAGACTCAATTCCAAATAAGGAAATTGATCAAATACTTGGTATCGCAAGAGGATCTACCGTTAGATCTAGAAATGCCGCGAGAGATCTTGTAGCTCAACTAAAAAATATTATTGGCGGTGAGATTGAGGAATACACAAAACTACAAGCTCATGCTAGAGAACAAGCTTTGGAAAGATTAATTACGGATGCAAATAATTTAGGTGCTGATGCAGTTTTAAATATAAGATTTACTACATCTGTAATTGCACAAGGTACTTCTGAAATTTTAGCCTATGGAACTGCTGTTTCTTTAAAATAATATTAGATGATTTCTTCAATAATTTGGATAGCTTTAGTAATTTTAATTGTGTGGCTAATAATTAACAGGGTCAGGCAAACAGATAATGAAAAATTCGATAAACGTAAAAATTAATTAAATGGTAACCTATAAATGCAATAAGTGTGGTATGGCTGTTAATGCAAGCTGTGCCTCTTGTAACGAACAACTACAAAATGATCATTTAACACTTGATGATGGGTCATTAGTTCAGATTTCGATTTGCCCAAGTTGTAAAGGAAAAATAAAATCACCTCAATGTTGTGGAGAGGATATGTTTTGTGAAGTTTAAATAAAATTACTTTTCAAATGAGGGGTTGGCTTTTCTTATTATTCATTTCTATACAATTCTCTTTTTCTCAACAGTTTAGAAGCGTCAATCAACTTTCTGGCTTAAATCATATTTCAAATAATAATGGGGTAGCGGTAGCAGATTATGATTTAGATGGAGATTTAGATTTGTTTGTGGTTTCATGGTTGTCTGACGGTTCTCCGCAAAACTTTAACAGATTATTGCAAAATCAAAATGACGGTAGTTTTACAGACGTCACTGAAAACTCTGGAATAGATCAAAATCTGAATCATGAAATAGATCTTGTTAGGTTTGATGAAAACGGGGAATATTCATTTAGTGTTATAACTCAAGGAAATAGACTATGTGCATCATGGGGTGATTTTAATAATGACGGATATCCTGATATTTTTTTAGGAAATGCAGTTCAAAGTCAGCTCTATAAAAATAATGGTGATGGAACCTTCACCGATATAACTGAATCAGCTGGCTTTCCAGCAGTTTGCGAAGATTGCTATATTGCTGGTGCTCTATGGTTAGATTACGATCTTGATGGCTATCTAGATATTTTCTTATCCGATTACAATCAACCATCTCCAAATAAATTGTATAAAAACTTAGGTAATGAAACTTTTGAACAAATTGATTTAACTAATATAATTGATGATGAAAATTCATTTTCTGCGATACCAATTTATGTTAATGACGACATGTATCCTGATATTTATATTGCCAATGATTTTGATTTCCATAACCAATTACTGATAAATCAAAATGGTGAGGGATTCGAAAATATGGTTTTGGATTATGGGTTAGAAGATCCATATGATGGTATGGGGCTAGCAACATGTGATTATAACAATGACTTAAAAACTGACTTGATGGTAACTAATATTCGGCAAAATAGTTTTTATGTAAGAGACCTTGAGGGTAGTTTTTTAACATACACAAACTATTCGGATGTGTTAAATATAATAGATACAGGTTGGGCCTGGGGAGCAATTTTTTCTGATTATAATCATGATGGATTTGAAGATTTATATGTGGCAAATGGTTTTTTTAATGCTGAACCAAACGAATATTACATAAATGTTCAAAATGAATCTGGGAACTTCTTTGAATTAGGTTATTTTTCTGATAATGCAATGGGGAATGAGTTTACAAAAAGTAGGTCAGTAAATTCCTTTGACTATGACAATGATGGAGATTTAGATTTAATTTATACCTCTGTCAATGATAATGGAAGTTTTCCAAATATTAACTTGTGGGAGAATAAATCTATAGATTCTTATTACACGGATGAAGTTTCTGGCACCTGGGTGAAATTCAATCTTGAAGGAACAATTTCAAATCGTGATGGATTAGGCTCAATTATTCAGGTTACTTTTGAAGATGGTTCAAGTCAAATGAGACATTATACGGGATCAGGATATCAACACCAATCATTACAATCACTTCATTTTGGTGGAGGTGAAAATCTTAATATTACAAGTGTTTCTATTAAGTGGCCAAGTTCGAGTGAAGAAATTTATTACAATCTTTCTATGAATTCAACTTATAAAATTGTTGAAGGCCAAGGTATAGAATTAATTGATAATAACACATCGGTTAGGATAGAAGGGTGTACTAGTTCTATTTCTTGTAATTATAATCCTGAGGCAACGATTGATGATGGTTCCTGTGCATTTATTTATGCTGAAGAAATTTTAGGCGAAGTTATCGCTGAACCATTATTGTCATACACATACAGCTATGATGATGACTCAATAATTTCTTTTGAATGGGATGTTGAAAATGGTATTATTCTTTCGGGAAATGGTACATCTCAAGTCACAGTGCAGTGGGATATTGCTCAAACGGCAACTATTTCATTGATTGCTACAGATCAAAATTGTTCAACAGACATCATTAATCTTGGTATTAATTTAGAACTTCCAGACGATGACTCCGATTTTAACTATTCAGTTGCCCGACTGTGGAATGAAGTTTTACTGTTTTCTATAAGAAATGATTTAGCCAGGCCTACCGTCCATGCTAGAAATTTATTTCACACAAGTGCTGCTATGTATGATGCATGGTCAATTGTGAATGATTTGGGTTCTACTTACCTGATTGGAAATAATATAAATAATTACAATTCTGAATTTCCTTTATTTTCAAGCTCAGAATCATCAAGTTTCAATAACATAAATTCGATAAGCTATGCTGCTTATAGACTTATTAACCACAGATTTTCAGAATCTCCGGGATATGAAAGGATAATTGAGAAAAGTAATGCTTTAATGAATTTGTTAAATCTAGATATAGATTACTTAGATTCCATAGATTTTGAAAGTAATGCCGCATCTCTAGGTAATTATATAGCGGAAAACTATATTCAATATGGGTTAATTGATGGGTCTAATGAAAATTCAGATTATATGAACAACTATTATCTTCCTGTAAATGACCCTATGTCTGTAAGTGATGAAGGAAATCCAAATATGACAGACCCAAACAGATGGCAGCCACTTACATTTGATCTTTTTGTAGATCAAAGTGGTAACGCATTAGAAACTAATACCCCTGATTTCCTCGGAGCTGAGTGGGGTAATGTATGGCCCTTTGGTTTGAATGAAGATGATATGACTCAATATGAGCGTGATGGAAATTCTTTTAATGTATATCATGATCCTGGGCTTCCACCAATGATTGATGATGATTCCGTCACAAATCAATTATTTATTGAATCATTCTCAATGGTTCCAATTTGGGGTTCACATTTAACTCCAAATGATGATACAGTTTGGGACATTTCTCCGAATTCTCTAGGAAATGTTGATGATGGTACTTATCCTACTGATTTTAGTAATTTTACTTCTTTCTATAACTATTTTAATGGTGGTGATACCAGTCAGGGTTATAGCTCAAACCCGGTAACAAATGAAACTTATGAGGTTCAAAATGTTTTGCGGGGAGATTATGCAAGGGTCTTAGCAGAGTACTGGGCTGATGGTCCTGATTCTGAAACTCCACCTGGACATTGGTTTGTTTTACTTAATTCCATTAATGATAACCCACAATTAGAAAAAAAATTCATGGGTCAAGGGGATGTATTATCTGATTTAGAGTGGGACGTCAAATCATATTTTATTCTTGGAGGTGTAATGCATGATGTTGCCGTTTCTGTATGGGGAATAAAGGGTTGGTATGATTACGTCCGACCGATTTCGGCAATTAGATATTTTTCTGAGTTAGGGCAAAGTACAGACCCATCATTGGATAACTATAATGAAAATGGATTTACTTTAATTGATGGATTAATTGAGATAGTAGAACCTGGTGACCCACTAGCAAATGACAATGAAGAAAATATTGGAAAGATCAAACTTTATACATGGAAAGGGCATGATTACATAAATAATATTGAAAATGAGTTTGCAGGGGTTGGATGGATACTAGCAGAAAATTGGTGGCCATATCAACGCCCCACTTTTGTAACTCCAAATTTTGCTGGTTATGTTTCTGGTCATTCCACATATTCTAGGGCTGCAGCAGAAATGCTTGAAAACTTCACAGGGAGCCCTTATTTTCCAGGTGGATTAGAAACCCAGTTAGCAAAACAAAATGAATTTTTGGTTTTTGAAGATGGTCCAAGCCAGGATATCGAACTTCAATGGGTTTCATACAAGGATGCAGCTGATCAGTGTAGTTTATCTAGAATTTGGGGAGGTATCCACCCATATATTGATGATATTCCAGGAAGACTAATCGGTCAAATTATTGGAAACGAAAGTTTTGAATTTGGGGCACAACATTTTTATGAAAATTTATCTAATATTGAAACACAATTGCCAAGGATTAGACTTCTAAAAAATCCAATTGATATTAATGAGCAGATTAAGTTGTTAAATACAACAGGGAATGAAAAATTCAGATTATATGATATATCTGGAAAAGAAATTTCAATAAAAGTCCAAAATGAAAATAGAAAATCGATGATCTCTTCATCTTCAATCAGTCAAGGTTTTTACATATTGCAGTGTGACTCACAGGCCTTCAAGATTATAATAAATTAGCATTAAATTTTTCTTAACTTGTAAGAAAAAAATCAAGCATAATTTATTTATCAAAAGATGTATCAATGGATTATGTTATTTACAATTCTATTGGTCAAAGATTAGGTCAAGGCATTACATTAGGACAAATAGATATATCTCAGCTCGCAAACGGAATCTATTACATCAAACTAGAAAAAGATAATAAATCAATAACCCAAAAAATTATTAAAAATTAAATATCCTTTTATGAAAACAAAAATATATATAACAACAATTCTCTTTACTTTATTATTCAATTTAATTTCATACTCGCAAAATAATCTAAATTTAAAAAATTCAAACTTAGAGGGTATCAGTCCTGAGGGCAAGTTTTGGTGGTGGAATAATGTTGCAAAAAATGGTGCTGACGCAACTTTTTCAATTGAGGATTTTGACACAAATCCTGGTAGTGAAAAAGCGTTAAAGGTGAAAACAAATAGATTGGGTGAAAAAGGATGGTTTCTAAGTACTCAATACAATCAAAAATTTAAAGCAAAAGAAGGTGATGAAATTTTAGTTTCCATACACGCGAAAAGTAAATCTCAAGGAGGTAAAATTAAATTGGTTATTCAATCAGATATACAAGGCAGTTTTCAAGGCAAAGATTTTATTCTTTCTGAAGATTGGACAAAATATTCACATGAATTTAAATTAAAATCTACTAGTAACAAACAAGCGATTAGAATATGGTATATGACAGAAGATGTTGAATTTTATATTGATGATCTTTCAATCTCAAAATAAATCATTAAATTTATCCTTAAACAAACTAAAATTAGGATTATGAATAAAAACTACTCTATAATAACAGCCATTATGCTGTTTTTTACTCTATCTTTTTACTCTCAGCAAGGGCCTCCCTGGGATTTTAATGGCTCTACAGAGGGCTTTGCCGCGTCTAATTATTCCCAAATTGTTGGAAGTGGAACTGATGCAGATGGTAATTCTGTTGAATGTGGAATTGGTGTCGCTGGTTCACCTGAAGATTGTGCAATTGACCCTAATCAAACATACTTAACTTACAGGATTATTGGTCAATCTGCAAATCCCAATTTTAAGAATGAGAATGCCAATATTGATACTTCAGCTGGTAATTATATTGCGATTACAATGCAAAATTTAACCGGTAATACCAGGCTACAAGTTATTACTAACAGTGGAAATAATGCTTTTACAAATTATGATCAATTGACTGCAAATGATGCTGAATTTGTTACTCATTATATTAATATGTCTTCTAATTCAAATTGGGCAGGAACACTAAATAATATTAATTTCAGGTTCAAGGAGGCTAATGGTGTTAATGCTGTATTGGCAGGTGATGTTTTAATTGATCACATTGAGGTTGTAGACGCGATGCCAGCAACTCCAAGAATTGACTATACATTTGATAGTACTGACGATGCTGAAGGCTTTATTGGAGCAAATGGTGTAACTTTATCACAGCCAGTTGCTGGTGAATTACACTTGGAAATTACAGACGCACAACTTTACCCTAAATTAGAACAAGGCGGTCTATATAGCGTTGATGCTAATACATATAAATACATTCAGGTAACTCTTGTAAATAATTCACCAAAAAATAAATTAACTTTTGTTTCTCCAAGTGGAGGAAACCAGTTCTCAACATCTGATATTGCTGCAAATTCTGGTGATGCACAAACGGTAGAAGTTGACTTATCTGAATTAACAAATTGGTCTGATACACAATCAAGTTGGTGGTTTCAACTAGTTGATAACCCTGGAGACGGAGCCGTTGCTTCTGCAGGTTCAATGGATATTCAACAAATTTTATTTACTGAAGAATCAACTCAGGCCTCTACAGTTCCTGTTACTTTTAATGTAAATATGGCTTCTTTTATTGGTGA
>CENX01007136.1_pt1 | contig 17201 bp, 18 predicted proteins | sample 361321 | NCBI WGS metagenome assembly CENX01 (sample SAMEA2619678, study PRJEB7988) | marine metagenome | isolation source: saline water (ENVO:00002010), including | reverse complement strand
TATGACCATCTATATCGGTTTTTAAAAATTCATAATCTGTTTTCATATTTTCTCCCAAAAAAGTGGACGTTAATATTAATGAAGGAATTCGCATGAGTCTAGAGGGAACTCATTACTTTATTTTTTTTTCAGAACTGCAATAATGCTATTCCACTTTTTAGGAGAGCTTATGAACATACAAGATAAAGTTGCAGTCATTACTGGCGGCGCATCCGGCTTAGGTTTGGCTACGGCAAAACTACTTGCCGAAAAAGGAGCGAAGTTAATGCTTCTTGATTTAAACGAAGATAACGCAAAAGCTGCGGTCAAAGATCTTGGTGAAAGTTCAGATTACTGCATTACGAATGTTATCGAAGAAGATAGCGTCAAAGCTGCTATGGACAAAACGGTTGAAAAATTTGGCGCCATACATATTTTAGTTAATTGCGCGGGTATTGGTAGCGCTTCTAAAACAGTTGGCAAGCAAGGGCCTCATCCTTTAGATTATTTCAAATTAGTTTTAGACATTAATTTAACCGGTACTTTCAATGCTATTAGATTAGCTGCTGAGGCAATGGGTAAAAATGAACCAGAACAAGATAACGAGTGCGGAGTCATAGTGAATACAGCTTCAGTAGCTGCTTTTGATGGCCAAGTTGGACAAGCAGCATACAGTGCCAGTAAAGGTGGGGTAGTTGGAATGACGTTGCCAATTGCCAGAGATTTGGCTCGAATGGGAATTAGAAACAATACCATTGCTCCTGGAATTTTCGACACGCCAATGATGGCTATGGCTAGTGATGAAGTAAGAAATCCACTGATTGAAATGACTCAATTTCCAAAACGTTTGGGTAACCCCGATGAATTTGCGATGTTGGCAACACAAATAATTGAAAATCCATTCCTCAACGGTGAGACGATTCGTCTCGATGGCGGAATCAGGATGCAACCGAAATAACTATGAAACTAGTAACCTACTCCAACAGCGATATGCCGGCTATTGGCGCTTTGATCGAGGACAGTATTTGTCCATTTACCAATGATTCTTCTTTACCAACCGAAATGAAAGCATTTCTTGAAGGTGGGGAAGTGAACATGAACAAAGCGACAGACTTACTTGCAAAAGCTGAAAATTTAATCCCTGTTGATTCAGTTAGTTTGTTGTCTCCAATCCTTAATCCACAAAAGATTCTGGCTATCGGTCTCAATTACGCTGACCACGTAAAAGAATCCGGGATGGAAACTCCTAAGATTCCCATGGTTTTTAATAAGCAGTCTTCGTCAGTGACCGGTCACAATGATGTTATCCACTTGCCAAGGGCTTCAGAAGCTTTGGACTATGAGGCAGAAATGGCGTTTGTGATTGGTAAGCAATGTCGTCACGTTTCTAAAGATGAAGCAGCGTCTGTGATTGCAGGTATTACCATTTGCAACGATGTCAGTGTCAGAGATTGGCAATTAGCAGTACCTACTTTTACCATGGGTAAAAGTTTCGATACGCATTGTCCTTTGGGACCTTGTTTAGTAACCATGGATGAAATTGGCGATCCGCATAACCTGGATATCAAACTTTTCTTAAATGGCGAAGAAAAACAAAATTCCAATACCAAGGAACTCGTTTTTAACTGTTACGATTTAATCGAACATTTATCTACAGCCTTTACGCTTATGCCGGGCGATGTTGTGCCTACTGGAACTCCTGGCGGTGTATTGGGTGTAGAAGTCATGGCAGGAAGAGCAAGTTGGCTCCAAGAGGGCGATGAAATCAAAATTGAATTGGAAAAAGTAGGAACTCTTAGCAATAAAGTTGTTAAAGAACCGGACTCAACCAAATTCATTGCTTAGTATTTGAAACTTTTCTTTTTAAGGCACGCTAAGTCCGATTGGGGTAATCCCTCATTGAAAGACTTTGACCGACCTCTTAATAAAAGAGGCTTGAGAGATGCTCCTCTAATGGGAAAGAAATTACATAATTATCTTCCAGATATTCTAAAAGTAATTTCCAGTCCTGCTAAAAGAACCAAAGAAACTTTGGAATTATTTTTTTCTGACTATGACCGAAATTTTTCCATTGAATTTGATGACTCTCTTTATCATGGAGTTCCTTCTGATTACTTAAAAAATATTATTTCTTTAAGCAATGAGGATGCCATTATTTTTATAGGTCACAATCCTGGAATTTCTGAAGCTGCGTCAATGTTTTCAAGCCGTGATATCTTTTTTCCAACCTGTGGCTGCATGGGTTTTTCTGTTGAAAAGTCATCAATTGATTCTAATAATTTTCATGATGCGATAGAGACTTTTTACGAATACCCAAAGAAAGCGTGAACTTTTTATAAGGTCTGTTACAGAATTGAAAATTTAACGAAAAATCAGACTATTTGAAATGAAATAGTATTGAATTAAAAATTTTAAAAGTTCTTAATTGCCCTGTTGATGGAGCAAAAAAAATTCAAATCTATTTGGTTGTCAGATATTCATTTAGGCACTAAAGGCTGCCAAGCCGAAAGACTTCTTGATTTTCTCTACAACCATTCTTGCGAAGAATTATATTTAGTTGGAGATATTATTGACGGCTGGCGATTGGAACAAACCCTTTTTTGGCCTCAAGCACATACCAATGTTCTAAGACGTTTTCTGTCTTATGCAAAAGATGACACAAATGTAAATTACATCACAGGAAATCACGATGAGTTTCTTAGATCGTATTCACCTATATTATTAGGAAACGTAAAGGTTAGTGATCGAGATACTTATACATCTATAAGCGGAAAAAAATACTTAGTCATCCATGGCGACCAATTTGATCTGGTTACTAAATACAATAAATGGATTTCTAAACTAGGCAGCTGGGCTTATGAACTCTTGATGGCAATCAACAGGGTAATAAATTTTTTCAGAAAAAATTTCAATCTCGGATACTGGTCCTTCTCAGCATATGTAAAACACAAAGTTAAATCAGCAGTAAACTTCATAAGCGACTTTGAGAGTTCTCTAGCCTTTGCATGCAAAAAGGAAGGATTTGATGGAGTAATTTGCGGTCATATTCATTCAGCTGCAAATGAAATGATAGATGAAATACATTATCTGAACTGTGGTGATTGGGTTGAGTCTTGTACTGCATTGGTAGAAGATTATGAGGGTCGTTTTCACATAATTGATTACTCCAAAGAAACATACAATCAAAATTCTCCAGAAGAAAAGGTTGCATGAAAATTCTGTTGGTCACTGATGCTTGGAAACCTCAGGTTAATGGCGTAGTAACTACTCTTGAAAATTTAGTAAAGAAATTATCATTAAACAATGAAGTAAAAATCATTGAGCCAAATAGTTTTGTTTCTGTTCCTATACCTTTTTATAAAGAAATAAAACTTTCGCTGAATGTTTTTAAAATAAAAAAAATAATTAAAGAATTTCGTCCAGAATTGATTCATATTGCGACAGAGGGACCACTTGGACTTTATACAAGAAAAGTATGTTTGGTAAAAAAACTTAATTTTTCAACTTCCTATCATACAAATTTTCCCTTATACCTAAAAAAAATGTTGGGTATACCAGTTCATTTAACAAATAGATTTGAAAGATGGTTTCACAATGCAGCTAGCATTACTTTTGTTAATACACCGTCTCACAAAAAGGAACTAGAAGAGATTGGAATTAAGAAATTAGCCTTATGGTCAAGGGGGATTGATGAAAGCATTTTTTTCCCCACGCCAAGTAATAATAATAATAGCTACTATCTCTATGTTGGCAGAGTGTCTAAGGAAAAAAATTTAGAGTCTTTCCTAAGTTTAGAACTGGATAAGAAAAAAGTTGTAGTAGGTGATGGTCCGAGCTTAAAAAGCCTCAAAAAAAAATATCCAGAGGTAGAATTTCTTGGCTATAAATTTGGTAGAGAGCTAGCTGAAATTTACTCAAATGCGTGTGTTAAGGTTTTTCCTTCTAAGACTGATACCTTTGGAATTGTCATGATAGAGGCAAATGCCTGTGGAACACCTGTAGCAGGATATCCAGTAACTGGACCAATTGATGTTGTTAGAAATGGCGTAAATGGCTTCTTGGATAACGATTTAAAACAAGCAATAGAACAAGCAAAAAAAATCGATCCTAAATCATGTATTGCATATTCAAAAAAATATTCTTGGGACGAAGTTGCAAGCAATTTTATTTCTACTATAACAACAGCAAATCCATGAATATAAATATCATTGGCGCAGGATATGTTGGCTTGGTAACTGCCTCATGTTTTGCGCATTCAGGACACAAAGTTAAATGTTATGACATAGATAAGGATAAGATCGATTTGCTTAAAAAAGGCAAAACTAATATTTATGAACCTCAGCTTGAATCTTTGCTAAAGGAAAATTTAGAAAATAAACGATTAAATTTTTCAGATAATTTGCATGATATTTGCACCTTTTCAAATATTTTTTTTATTTGTGTCGGCACACCACCCAGAGGCTCGGGTGAGGCTAATTTATTAGCTCTCTACAAATCTATTTTTTCTATTTCTGAAAATACTAAAAATGCCTTTCTCATAGTTAAATCTACTGTTCCCCCAGGGACATGTGAAGAATTGTCAGCAATGATTGACTCGTCGAAAAATATCAGTATTTCAATGTGTCCAGAATTTTTAAGAGAAGGCTCTGCGGTAAAAGATTTCTTAAAACCTGACAGAATAGTTATTGGCAAAAATCCTGATACCTCAGAAGATCTTTTTCTTACTATTTTTTCTCCTTTTATAAGGGAAAATAAATCCATCATTTTTATGGATACACTTTCAGCAGAGTTGACTAAGTATGCTTCAAATTCTTTTTTGGCTACTAAAATCAGTTTTATGAATGAGCTTTCAATTTATGCTGATCTGAAGGGCGCTGATATTGAGAAAGTAAGAATGGGCATAGGACTTGATAAAAGAATAGGTTATGAATATCTATATCCCGGATTGGGATTTGGCGGTTCCTGTTTTCCAAAAGATATTAGAGCATTGATTGATAATGCTGATGATGCAAATCTTGATTTGAAACTCTTAAAGTCTGTAATAGAGATTAATGATCATCAGGTAGATATTTTTACGAAAAAGATTACAGGATATTTTGAATCAGATGATTTATCCGGTCTTACACTTTCTTTTTGGGGCGTATCTTTCAAACCTAATACAGATGATATTCGTTTTGCTCCTTCAATTAAATTGATTAAAAATCTTCTTAACAAAGGAGCACTAGTTAAAGCTTATGACCCTAAAGCTTTGGATAATTTAAAAGAAACAATTCAGCATAAAAATTTATCTTTTCATCAGAATGCTTTTGATGCCGCCAAGGATTCAAACTCATTGATTATTGCTACAGAATGGAAGGAATTTTTTAATATAGACTTTGAAGATTTGAAAACTGTTTTAAAAAATCCAGTCATCTTTGATGGAAGAAATATCTATGATCCTAATCTTCTATCCCAGAAAGGATTTGATTACATATGTATTGGTAGGCCCACTAAAATAAACAACATACATGAGTTCTCTAATTCTTTAAATGTTGTAAAATAAATTCGTAATGAAAAAGATTCTAGTTATTGAGGATGAAGAAGACTTAAATCAAACTTTGAGTTTTAATTTGGAAAACGAAGGCTATAAAGTTACGTCTGCTTTGAAAGGTTCAGAGGCCTTAAAAATTCTAAAAGATTCCGATACTCCAGATTTAGTCATTCTTGATTTGATGTTACCTGACATATCCGGTTTGGATATTTGTCGACACATTCGTTCTGAAAAAGAGTTGAAAAATATAAGTGTAATTATGGTGACTGCAAAAGGAGAAGAAGTAGATAGGGTAGTTGGATTTGAGCTGGGTGCAGATGATTACATAGTTAAGCCTTATAGCATTAGAGAACTCATGTTGAGAGTTCAAGCCCAGTTAAGGAGAAACAGCAGCGATTCAGATAAAAATAAAGCTACTGATGATGAAGATAATATTACTTTTAAAGAGCTATTGATTGATATCAATAGACATAAAGTATTTCTTGGAGATGAAAAAATTGATCTTACCGCAAAGGAATTTACTCTCTTGAAACATCTTTTAACAAGGATAGATAAGGTGCAAACCAGAGACAACTTACTCGATAAAGTTTGGGGATACGATAGTTCTGTCACCACAAGGACTGTTGATACGCATGTCAAGAGATTGAGATCTAAGTTAGGAAAATACGGAGCCAACATAGAAACCATTAGAGGTGTTGGATATATTTTCAACAAAGCTTAATATAGCTTCGTGAAACTTTCTTTAAAAATTAGGATTTTTCTTTTGACCGTCTTCACGGTCATGGTTTCTTTTTTAATTAGCGCAGTTATTTTAAAAGGCGATGCATTCTTTAACGAGAATATTGTTATTGGAATTATTATGTTTGTGATTCTTATTTTCGCTTCAGGTACCACGCTTTACAGATTTTTACGAGACGTTGTAATCAAAGCTGCAAGAATTATTTCAGGTCCTAATAATACTGAAGAAATGGATTCTGAATCAGCCTTCGAATCATTGAGGACCTCTTCGGCTGAGGTTCAAAATGAACTATTAAATTATTCAAAACAATTATCCTTTGTTAGTAACTTACTTTCTAGAATGGGACAGGGTGTTATTTTAGTAAATAAAAATTTGAATGTTATTTATTTCAATCAAACTATTTCTAAAGATTTTTTTCCTGAATTAAAAGTTGGTGATGACTTATTCAAAAATATTTCTTATCCCGCATTTAAAAAATTTATAAGAAAAGCTTGGGAAAAAGATGAATATACAAAAGAAATCTCAGGTCCTAGAACAATCAAGACTGTATATTTAGTGAGCTCACAAAAATTTTCTACCGACGATCAACTCCTGATTGTTTTCAATGATATTTCAAAATTAAAAAACCTTGAAAAGATGCGTGGAGACTTTATTGGTAACGTCTCACATGAACTAAGAACGCCAATAAGCGTTATAAAGGCCAATTCAGAAACTTTACTTACAAGCAAGTTAATTAAAGATAAGAATGCAATTGAGTTTACCAAGGCAATTCAATCTCAAAGCGAGAGAATGGCGACTATAGTTAATGAATTGCTTTCTATTTCTAGCATGGAATCTGGTGATTATCCTATCTCTTTAGATAAACTAAACATAAAAAATATTGTTGATTCCGCTTTGCAAGAATTAAAGCCTATGACCAATAAAAACAGTATCACTTTAGTGAACAATCTTGATCAGTGCACTAATATCATTGGCGATGAATCTGCAATGAAAATAATCATTTCCAATTATATTAATAACGCGATAAAACACAGCCCTAAGAAATCTTCAATAGTTATTGATTGTGAAAAAGTAGATAAAGACTTTTGTAGAATAATGGTAAAAGATAATGGTTCAGGAATTGCTAAAAAATATAGAGAAAGAGTTTTTGAAAGATTCTTTAGAGTAGATAAGGGCAGATCTAAAAAAGTTGGTGGTACTGGACTAGGATTGTCGATATCAAAAAACCTTGCATTAATGATGGGTTATTCTGTTGGGGTAGATTCAAATACTCCAAAGGGATCGATATTTTACATAGATGTCAAAACGGATCACGAAGCTTCCCAGGAAGTTGCTTGAGCACTTGAAATTTTTTTTTGTACGAAACCATCGCTTATATTCCAGCTTGATGCATAAAAATTCGCTGTTTTAAATTTGTTTTGAATAAATTCAAAGATAGATGCAGCATGCTCAATTATATCCGCTCGATCCTCAGGAAAATCGTATTCTTTAATTTTTTTTTCTACCGAAGTGTTCTTTAGAATTTCTCTTATTTCTTTCATTTCTTTATAAGATAAAAAGTCTGCTTCTTTTTTTGAAACTTGAATAATTAGCTTTGCGTTACCCCCAACTCCAATAATGTTTTGAATTTTACTTGGGCAAATATCTTTTAAAAACTTTTCAAGTTCAATCCAATTTTTTTTCTTATCTATTTTTTTTAATATTCTTACTCCTCCAAGTTGAAAAGATTTTATTTTTTCTTCTTTATCATCGGCTAAATATATTTCAGTACTTCCTCCACCAACATCCACAACCATGCTTTGATATTTTGAATGATTTCTGTAATCAAAGTATTTGAGTAATGTAGCTTCTTCTATGCCGCTTAATATTTCTATTTTTAAACCTAAATCCTTTTTTATTTTTTTAACAATTTGCTCTTTGTTGGAAAAAGTTCTCATTGCTGATGTAGCAAACAAACCAATTAATTTGGCTTCTTTTTTTTTAGCATGCTTTTTTAGTTTCTTTAAAACCGATAAAAATTCTTCATAAGTATTTTCAAGCATTTTCCCTTCATTAAAAGCGTTCGTACCCAATCTTAAGGGGGTTCTTTTAAAAGTATCTAGCTCAAGAAGTTTTTTATTAATAAGACGATATTGACGATACTTAATAGCATTGGAACCTATGTCAATGCAGGATATTTTTTCTGTAGATTTAGTCATCAGCAAAAACTCTTAAAGTTTTGTACTGTTGATAAGATAAATTTTCAAATAGAACTTTATTGATTTTGACTTTGTAGTTATTCAAGCCTTCAGACCATATCTTGGGTTTCGGCAAATTTTTGTCTGGATAATCGAATGAATTAAGGATAAATCTCAAAGCGCTTAATATCGCAACTTTTTTATTGTTGGCGTTCAACACTATCCAAGGTGCTTCTTCATAGGAAGTTCTTTTAAACATTTGCTCTTTATAAAGAGTGAAGGCGTCCCATTTATCAAGCATCTTGAAATCATTTTCACTGATTTTCCAGTAAACCAAAGGGCTAGTCGCTCTTTTATCTATTCTTCTTTGTTGGGTATTTTTTTCAATTGACAAATAAAATTTAAAAAACTCAACTCCGTCTTCAATCTGCTTTTGTTCCCAAGGAATAACATTTTTCATGAAGTAGGTATATTGACGTTTGGAACAATATCCCATGGTTGCCTCTACTAATGCTCTGGTGTACCAAGATCTATCAAAAAAAACGAGTTCACCAGTTTTTGGTAAATGCTTTTCATACCTTTTAAACCATTTTTTTGACTCTTTTTCAGTTGGCTTGCCTAAAGCAACAAGTTTACAGTGATTGGGAATCAGGTATTTAGATAAAACAGAAATACTTCCGGTTTTTCCAGCCGTATCTCTGCCTTCAAAAACAAGGGCAACTTTTCTTTTCGATTTAATAATCCAATTTTGCAGTTTTAACAATTCAATCAAGAGTTTTCTTTTTTCTTTCTCATACAACTCTTCATTGATTCTTTTGTAATCAGGAATATCAAACTCAATCATTAAATGATTGTAATTCAACTAAAAATAAATAATCAAATTGTCACTAAGTTGTCACAAAAATAATCGAATAATTTACTTTATCTGTATCTAAATTGTAATTTTCCTAGTCTAAAGTTCTCTAATTAATAATTCATAAGGAGAACATTTCATGAATAAATTTAAAGCAATATTTGTATCAGCCCTAGTTCTGATATCAATGAGTGCAATTTCAGCTCCAAAAGTTTACGGTAAATTAAATCTTGCTGTTAACAATGATGGATCTGACGGTATTAACGAAAAAGAAATAGATCTTGTGAGTAATGCCTCAAGAATTGGTTTTAAAGGTAAAGTTGACATGAAAAATGGTCTGACTGGAATCTATAAAATTGAATACGAAGTTGACATTACCAATGACAATACTAAAGGTAAGGCTTTTAACCAAAGAAACTCTTTTGTTGGTTTGAAAGGTAACTTTGGTACCTTAAAGTTAGGTACTCACGATACACCTCTTAAGTTAGCACAGCTTAAAGCGGATCTATTTAACGACCTAAAAGGTGATATTAAAAATATTACTGATGGTGAAAATAGAATAGGTTCTTTCTTCGGATATGATTCTCCTGTCTTCGGCGGCGGAGTCAGCATTTCTATTGGTGTTGGTAAAGGTAAAGACGATGAAGTAGCTGGAACTGATTTGGACGGTGAGTTTGGTTCTAATTTATCAGTATCATTAAAATACGATATCGATGTCATCAAATTTGTGATTGCTACAGAGCAAGGATCTATAAAAGGCTATGACCATAACAGATTAGGTATGATGATACCTGCAGGTCCAGTAACTATCGGTCTAATTCATACGACTACTGAATCCACTGTTGGTAATTCAAAAGATTACGATGCAACAACTTTCAGTATTGCAGGGAAAGTAGCTGATGGTAAGGGTAAAGTTAAATTTCAGTATGGCACTTCAGACAAGTCAGCTGGCTTAACTCAAACTCAAATTGGTTATGACCACAAACTCTTCAAGAAGTTTAAAATCTTTGCATATCACACAATTCGCTCACAAGATGCTGCGAATAGTGATGATGCTCACACTGGTGTAGGTGTAGAGTATAAATTTTAATCATCTCTCTTTATAAGGTTAAAATAAAGAGTAGGGCCTGATCAGAAGTGGTTGGGCCCTTTTTTTAAATGAAAAGGCTATAAGTAGCTATCAGAATTAAGAAATTACTCCAGGCTAGAAATGACCCAAAGAAAATTGTTGAAAATACTTTTTTTACTCTTAATTCCATGTGTCAATTATGTGACATATATGTGTCATAAACAAGGAATAATTGTGAATTTTTATATTAAATTCTAATAAAAAGAATATTTATAAGACTTAATGGAAATAAAAAAATACATTGCTGAATTCTTAGGAACCTTTTTTTTAGTGGCTACAGTAATAGGTTCTGGGATTATGGGTGAGAATTTATCAGCTGGTAATACAGCTATTGCTTTATTAGGCAATACTATAGCTACAGGAGCAATTTTGTATGTAATTATCAAATCTTTTGAGGGTGTATCTGGAGCTCATTTCAACCCAATAGTCTCAATCGTTTTTTATTTCTTAGATGAAATCAGTTTAAAAGATTTGATTTCATATTTAATTATTCAGTTTATTGCCGGAATATTGGCAGTTTTTTTAATACATTTTATATTTGAATTAAGTTTGCTTCAGACTGCATCTAATTCCAGGATTGGTATCTCCAAACTTGTAAGTGAAATAATTGCTTCCTATGGATTGATATTAACTATTTTAATGGTTAGAGAAAGTAATAAGTCGAATGTTGCTATTGCCGTTGCTTTATTCATTACTGCCGGATATTGGTTTACGTCCTCTACATCATTTGCAAATCCAGCAGTAACTTTAGCAAGAACATTTACCGATACTTTTACTGGGATTTCTCCAGATTCGCTTGTTTATTTTTTTACAGGTCAGTTGATTGGACTATTTTTAGCTTTATTTACCTATAAATTATTAAAGTGAGAGATTCAGAAAAAATATTGTTTTTGTGTACAGGCAATTCTTGTCGATCTCAAATGGCAGAAGGTATTGCCAATAAATTTACTTGTTTTAAAGCTTTTTCAGCCGGTACCAGAAAATCTAGTCTAAATCCATATGCTGTAAAAGTTATGTCAGAAATAAAAATTGATATTACTAATCAATTTTCTAAAACAATTGCTGAATTAGAGGAACAAGATTTTAAATACGTCTTTACTTTGTGCTCAGATGCTGAGGAGAATTGTCCAGTTTTTTTGCAAGGAAAGACCATTCACATTGCTTTTGAAGATCCTCCAAAACTTGCAGAAAATATTGAGGATGAAATACAAATTTTAAATATATACAGAAAAGTTCGAGATGAAATTCTTGACTGCATCCTTAACATTAGTAATTACATTTAATTTTTTTCTAGAAGTTGCTAATGATTTTTCAGCAACGTAACAGATATGCCACAAACAAACACTATTATTATTTAGTATTTTTTTGGAGTAAATATAATGAATAAATCTATATCAATAATTGCAGCTTTAATTGTGATGGCATCTATGTCTTTCACTGCAAGCGCTGCAAGGGATACTATTAAAATTGTTGGATCCTCAACAGTTTATCCTTTCGCTACTGTAGTAGCTGAAAGATTCGGTAAATCCACTAAATTCAATACGCCTGTTATTGAATCTACTGGTTCTGGCGGTGGTTTGAAACTATTTTGCAAAGGTATTGGGGTTCAACATCCTGATATTACAAATGCATCAAGAAGAATCAAACAAAAAGAAATTGATCTTTGTGCGAAAGCAGGAATCAAGGACATCATTGAAATTAAAATTGGTTATGATGGAATTGTAGTTGCTAACTCAAAACGAGGTGACACTTTAAGCTTAACTAAGAGACAAATTTTCTTAGCTTTAGCTCCTGAGATTCCTCACCCTAACGGTGCTAAACAATTGATTAAAAATCCTAACAAAACTTGGCGTGATGTTGATAAATCTTTACCAAACATTGCAATTGAAGTGTTAGGCCCACCACCAACTTCTGGTACAAGAGATGCTTTTGGAGAACTTGCAATGGAAGGTGGATGCAAAACTTTCAAATGGCTTAAAGACATCAAAAAAGAAAACAAAAAGCGTTACAAAGCAATTTGTCGCTCTGTTAGAGAAGATGGTCCTTACATTGAGGCTGGTGAAAACGATAACTTGATTGTGCAAAAATTAAATGCCAATCCAAAAGCAGTAGGAGTATTCGGTTACAGTTTCTTGGTAGAGAATTCGGATTCGATTCAAGGTTCTTTTGTTGATGGCGTATTGCCGACTTTTCAAAACATTGCTAATGGTGATTATGGAGTTTCCAGATCTTTATACTTTTATGTGAAAAAAGATCACATTGGAACAATTCCAGGAATGAAAGAATATCTGAGAGAATTTACTGCTGACAAAACTATTGGTCAAGATGGATATTTAACTGAAAAGGGACTTATTCCAATGCCTAGTAGCGAATACAAACAATTCAGATCAGCAGCTAGAAAACTCACTAATTTTAAAGGACTTAATTAAGCTGCAATTTTATCCCCCCCCTGGATAACAGTAGTTTAAAATGGACGAGGGTAATTTGAAAAAATTATCCTCGTTTTCTTTTTAATTGAAATGTCATTTTATTTTTTTCTTTTAGTAATAATTATTCTTGGCTTAGGATCTTATTACTTTGGAAGATCTAAAGCTTTAGCATTAAAACAAAACGATGTCATACATTCTTTACCAAAATATTATGGTTACTATGCACTAGTATGGTTTGCAACTCCCGCCTTAATTATAGTTTCATTATGGCTAATTTTTTCTGAAGGAATTGTAACCAATCAAGTTATCAACACTTTGCCAGATAATATTAAAACTCTGCCTACCAATGAACTTACACTAATCCTAAACGATATAAAGAACAAAGCTGCTGGAAATTTGGTAGCTGGAGAATCTTTTGCAGGGTTTGAATTGGTTGCGGAAAGATATAATTCTTATTCAGAAATAGCTAAGAATATAATAATTTACTCAAGTATTGTACTTGGCCTTATTTCTTTTGTTTATGCTTATATATCTATTTCTGGAAAGCTACGTGCGAGAAATAGGATTGAAAGCATAGTAAGCAGGATTCTTTTGGTTTCTGCTTCAATTGCGATATTTGCTACTGCTGGAATATTACTATCTGTTCTATTTGAGGCAATTAGATTTTTTCAAATTATTAGTTTTGACGATTTTATATTTGGACTTACCTGGAGTCCTCAAATGGCCATTAGAGAAGATCAAGTTGGATCATCTGGTCTCTTTGGAGCAATACCGTTATTCTTGGGAACTGGCTTAATTTCGCTTATCTCTCTTACTGTTGCAGTGCCTGTTGGATTAATGACGGCCATATATTTATCTGAGTACGCCCCATCAAGAGTGCGTGCAGTCACCAAGCCCATGCTAGAAGTATTATCTGGAATACCAACTGTGGTTTATGGCTTTTTTGCTGCAATTACCCTTGCCCCCTTCATTAGAGATTTTGGAGAAACGTTAGGGCTGAACATTGCCTCTGAAAGTGCACTCGGCGTAGGACTAGTGATGGGTATCATGATCATACCGCTCGTCTCTTCTTTATCAGATGATGTAATTTCGGCAGTACCTCAAGCAATGCGAGAAGGCTCTTATGGTTTAGGCGCAACTAAATCAGAGACTATTAAAAGAGTTATTATACCTGCTGCCTTACCTGGGATTGTGGGTGGAATTCTTCTTGCTGCATCAAGGGCAATAGGAGAGACCATGATTGTAGTTATGGCAGCGGGTCTTTCAGCAAGGCTATCAATAAACCCGTTAGATGCAGTTACTACTGTAACAGTTCAAATTGTCACACTCTTAGTTGGCGATCAAGAATTTGATAGTCCGAAAACTCTCGCAGCCTTTGCATTGGGATTAACCCTTTTTGTTGTTACGCTAATACTTAATTTTTATGCTTTAAGGATTGTTAGAAAATATAGGGAACAATATGAATAACTCACTATCTAACTCGAGTAGTATTACTGAAATAGTAAATAAAGGACTAAAAAAACGTTACAGATCCGAATTTATGTTTAGACTTTATGGGATCACTTCAATTCTTTTTGCTGCTGCTTTTTTAATTGTATTTTTTAGCAGTATTATTGATAAAGGATACAGTGCGTTTACTCAAGGTGAATTAAATATTTCAATTTATCTAGATCCAGAAATAATTGATCCCGATAACACTCGTGATGAAGAAGAAATTAGGTTCGCAAATTACGATAAATTAGTCTTTGAATCGCTTAAAAATTTCTTTCCCAGTGTCTCCTCAAGAAAGGAAAGAAAAGAGCTAAAAGCTTTGGTAAGTAATGGAACTTCATTAAGAATTCAATCTTTGGTATTAGATGATATGAGTTTAATTGGTAAGACCTTAGATCTTTCAGTCAAGCTAGATAGCGATATAGATATGTTTTTAAAAGGAAACATAGATATTTCCTTAGATGAATCTCAAAGGAAGATTTCAGATAATCAAGTTAAATGGACAAATGAACTAAAAACAAAAGGGTTGATTAGTCAAAAATTTAATTCGACCTTATTTTCAGCCGGCGATTCAAGAGAGCCGGAACAAGCTGGAGTCCTAGGTGCTTTGATTGGTTCTTTCTTTATGCTTTTAATTACCTTTATTGTTGCTTTCCCTTTAGGAGTTGCTGCAGCAATCTATCTAGAAGAGTTTGCTCCAAAAAACAGGTTTACAGATTTTGTTGAAGTGAATATTAATAATTTAGCAGCTGTTCCATCAATTATTTATGGTCTTTTAGGTTTAGCAGTATTTATTAATTTTTTTGGCATGCCAAGATCAGCTCCATTGGTAGGAGGATTAGTTTTAGCTTTAATGACTTTTCCTGTGATCATCATAGCTTCTAGAGCAGCATTACAATCTGTTCCACCAAGTATTACCGATGCGGCACTTGGTGTTGGGGCGTCAAAAATTCAAACAATATTTGATCATGTCTTTCCTTTAGCTTTGCCAGGTATGCTTACTGGGTCCATTATTGGCATGGCAAGGGCTTTAGGCGAATCCGCACCATTATTGATGATTGGTATGGTTGCTTTTGTGGTGGATATTCCAGGCACACCCTTGGATGCATCTGCTGCCTTACCCGTTCAAGTTTATCTTTGGGCTGATGCCCCTGAAAGAGGTTTTGTAGAAAGAACTTCAGCGGCAATTTTAGTTTTGCTATTCTTTTTGTTAGTTATGAATTCGACCGCGATATGGTTAAGAAATAAATTTGAAATAAAATGGTAGGTTTTTAATGAAAAATAATGAGTTGATTACTCTTCCCGATGATTTTTTAACTATCGGAGACACTACAACCCCTAATGAAAAAATAATGGAGTCTCAAGATTGCTGTGTTTTTTACGACGAAGCACAAGCATTGAGAAACATAAATCTTGAAGTCGGCAAGAAAGAAGTTCTATCGTTAATAGGTCCTTCAGGTTGCGGGAAATCAACTTTCATTAGATGTCTTAATAGACTAAATGACACAATCGATTCAGCAAAAGTAACTGGAAAGATTACTCTAGAAGGTCAGGACATTTATAACAGCGATATGGATGTTGTTCTATTGAGAGCAAGAGTAGGAATGGTTTTTCAAAAGCCGAATCCTTTTCCTAAATCCGTTTATGAAAATGTAGCTTACGGACCAAGAATTCATGGTATCAGCGAATCAAAAGCAGATATGGATGAGATAGTTGAAACTTCTTTATCAAGAGCAGGTTTGTGGGATGAGGTCAAAGATAGATTAAATACTTCAGGTACAGCTTTATCCGGAGGTCAACAACAAAGACTCTGTATTGCAAGAGCAATAGCAGTTCGACCCGATGTTATCTTAATGGATGAGCCATGTTCAGCTTTAGACCCAATTGCTACAGATAGAATTGAAGACTTGATAAGCGAATTAAAAGAAAACTATGCAATTGTAATAGTTACGCATTCTATGAGCCAAGCTTCAAGAGTTTCGCAAAGAGCAGCTTATTTTCATTTAGGTCACTTGGTTGAGACTGATACAACCGAAAAAATATTTGGCGACCCAGATCACGAACTTACTCAAAACTATATCAAAGGCAGGATAGGATAAAAATTTACCAATCCTAAGTAACTTGCAATTGCTAAGTGAAAGCCAAAAGCAATCTCAGAATCTCTCTTTAGTTTGGAGCTAAGAAAAAACTCCACTATTCCAAGAAGTGATGCAGTAAGCAATAGAATAGGGACTAAAGTCATTGGGATCATTAAAGTTAAAATTGGAAAAAGGATTACATCTCCTAAACCCAAGCCCTCTTTTCCTTTGAGTTTGAAAAATAACCACCTCGTTGCCAAAAGGAGAAAACCTGAAATAATTGTCACAAATACTTCGGGTAGTATCAAAAGACCCTCCGTTGCTGAAAGTATCAAAGCCAAAATAAATAATATTAAAAGCGAGTTCAAAGGAATGATTTTGTATTGATAATCTATCAAGGCAATAAATATCAAAGTTAGAGAAATAAAGCTTTTTAAAAGTATTAAAGCCCATGAGTCATTTGTAATGAAAATCAATGAAAACGAAGAAATGACCAATATTTCCGTCAAGAAGTATCTTGATGAGATTGTTGCACCACAGCATTTAGCTTTTCCTCTTAAGAATAAGTAACTCAATACAGGAATGAGGTGATACCAATCTATTTTAGTTTTACAGTGTGAGCAAAAAGAGGGTTCAGTAAAAATATTTATCTTAGATACATAGGATTCTTTCAGAATATTTTTATTTGTAAATCGATAGATAAAACTAGCCAAGAAACTGCCTAAAATAGCCGCAAATATAATGAATAAAACTAAAGTCATCTGTATAAATCTTTGTCAATTTGCCTCAATATGAC
>CENX01103088.1_pt1 | contig 17383 bp, 16 predicted proteins | sample 361321 | NCBI WGS metagenome assembly CENX01 (sample SAMEA2619678, study PRJEB7988) | marine metagenome | isolation source: saline water (ENVO:00002010), including | reverse complement strand
GAGATCTTTACTGCGTTAACCAAAGACCTAAATAATCAATCCCAACTCAGTGGTGAAATAACTCTAAAGGGTAGGACTTCTCCTACTAAAGTGTACTCAATATAATTTCTTCTGCTATAACTTGTGTGACTGGGCGAAAGCAATGTCTATAAAATTCTTTACAAGCTTGTCAATAATTTTTTGTAGCCAGACTGGTTGGTTATCTGACAAGCATCAGTTTTACTAATAAACACAAATAATTTTTTTTACTTCTTTTTATTTACTGTAATTACTAATTGGCTAAGAACTGTATAATCACCGGAGCTACGGATGGTATTGGCAAACAAAGTGCTATTGAGTTGGCCAAATTAGGATACAATGTAGGTATCATCGGTAGAAACGAAGAAAAAGGTAATTCTGTGATAAATCAGATAGCAGTGTCCTCCGGAAATGATTCTGTTAAATTTTTCAGAGCAGATTTATCCTTAATTAATAATTTAAATGATCTAGTCTCAAGTATACGTCAAAAATATGACTCAGTTGATATTTTGATTAATAATGCAGGAGCGTATTTTGAAAACTATATTGAAACTAGTGAAAATCTCGAAATGACATTTTCCTTAAACCATCTGAGCTATTTTCAATTGACAATGATTCTAATGGATATGATAATAGCTGAAAGTCCTGGTAGAGTAATAAATGTTTCCTCAAATGCGCACTTTAGAGCAAAATTAGATCTCAATAATATCCAAATGAAAAATAATTACAAGGGCTGGACCGCGTATTGCAACTCAAAATTGATGAATATTCTTTTTACATATGAATTACATAAAAGATTTAAGGAAACAGGAATAACGTTTAACGCTCTTCATCCTGGTTTTGTCGACACTAATTTTGGAAATAATAATAAAGGCCTAGGAAAAGTTATTTTAGATATCGGAAAAAAATTAATCGCAATTAATGTAGCTGAGGGTGCTATGACAATGACTTATCTTGCATCATCTGAAGAGGTCAAATGTATAAGCGGAAAATTTTTCAATAAATCAAAATTAGTTACATCATCAAGATTTTCATACTCTGACAAAAATCAGAGAAAACTCTGGCACTATAGCCAAAGTGTTATTGATAGCTTATGAAAGCAGTAAAAATGATTAGGTAAATATCTTTAGTTTTGAATTATTGAGCAAATTACATATTTAATTAATAGTTGCGTATTATATTAAAATTTTTTTCTTGCTATTTTGAGCACCGCGTCATTTTTTTTCCTAAGGATGCAATTCATATATGGATGGCAGTCTTGATGACAGAAAACAAATAAAAGGTGTTTACCTTACAGGAACTACGGTTTTTTGTTTGGTATATGGTTGCTAGATTTCATACCAGGTAAGGATTTGCTCTTATCTAGATTTAATAAACAATTCAAATAATCATGCAAAATAAAACTTTAAGTCTGGTTTTTATAATATTGATATTTTTATTTAATCCTTATACATGGATTCAATTTTTCGATCAGGATGGTTATTTAAAATTTGCAAGTAAGCTAATTATTTTAGGTCTGGATCTATTTTTTTTTATTTCTGCAATTTTCTTTTATTCAAAAAGGAATAACCCAAATAACCAAATAGTAAAATACATCAAATTAGCTTCCTTTAATTCAGCTGGGATTTTATTATGTGTCATAGTTCTTGAATTGATTTTTGGTGACTGGGTTGGTATTAAAAACAATCTCGGTTTTTTTAATAATTTGGCGATAAAAAAAAATACATATCAATTATATAATGTTGACCCACTTTATGATAATGATAATAAAAAAATACTATATAAAAGAGATAAATTTGGTTTGAGAGGCTCATATAAAAAACTCAAAGACATTGATATTTTGACCATGGGTGGAAGTACAACGGATCAACGTTTTATTGATGAAGAAAAAACATGGCAAGAGGTTTTACATAAAAAATCCCATCTTATGGGACAACCAATTTATCTAGCAAATGCAGGTGTGGATGGGCAATCAACTTATGGTCATATTAAGGCAATCCAACACTGGCTTTCAAAGATTGAGGATTTGAAACCTAAATATTACCTATTTTATTTAGGGGTTAATGATGTTTGGAAGGATACGATAGATCTTTATTCTAAAGATAAAATTTTAATTAGTGATGAAAAAACATTTTTCGAGAGATCCATTTTTTGGAATTCGAAAATCATATTGAATAGTATTTTTGATGATAGAGTAAGACATATTAAACATGGAAATTTTTCTGATAATGAAATTAATGAATGGGTAGATTACGGATTATTAGAAAATTACAGTTTCATCAACCCATACCTGAGAGAGTACAAAAAAAGGTTAATCACTTTAAATAAACTTGTTCAGAAAAATGGATCTAAAACAATAATTGTCACAAACACAAATAATCTTTTTAAAACTGTAGAAAATAAAATCATAGGAAAAAATACTCAATTTATCTATCATGGCAAGATGATCAACGGGGTTGACTATGGCCATATTTATAAACTGTTTCATGAAACTGCCAGGCTATTTTGCGCGGAAAATGATATTATTTTTATTAATCTGGCGCAGGAATTAGTTTTTAATTATGATGAAGATTTTTATGATACTGTCCATAATACTCCCTCTGGTACACAAAAAATTGGTCATTTCTTATATCATTCTATTAAAAATATAAACTTAGATTTAAATTAATGCTCGATGGAAAATAGTATACTTATTTACAGATCCGCCTATTTTTTGAATTTATGAACAGTGGGTAGATTTGGTAGTGAGCAAACCTATTTTACAAAGTAATAGTATTTCATCTCTATAACCTTTGTGAGAAGGTAAAAACATTCCATTTGTTGGGTTTAATAACATGGTGCTTATCTCAAAATCTAGGTTGATAATTAATTTAATAAATAGATGTATATCTTAGGTATATCCGCTTATTATCACGATTCTGCTTCCTGTTTATTGAAAAACGGAGAGATTATTGCTGCTGCTCAGGAGGAAAGGTTCACTCGAAAAAAACATGACCAAAGTTTTCCAATTAATTCAATTAACTATTGCCTTTCTGAGGCAGGAATTAGTTCATCTGATCTTCAAATCATAGCCTTTTATGACAAGCCATTTCTAAAATTTGAAAGAATTTTAGAAACATATCTTCAATTCGCTCCTATAGGTATTAGATCCTTTTTAAAAGCTATGCCATTATGGATAAAGAAAAAGTTATGGGTAAAAATACTAATTCAAGAAGAACTAGGTTTCAATGGTAAAATCTTATTCCCAGAGCATCATTCATCGCATGCTGCATCTGCGTTTTACGCTTCTCCCTTTCAAAGAGCTGCTTTTCTTACAATGGATGGAGTTGGCGAGTGGGCGACAACGAGCTATGGTATCGCAGAAAGCAATAAAATGGAAATACTAGCAGATATAAAATTCCCAAATTCACTTGGGCTTCTCTATTCAGCATTTACTTATTACACGGGATTTCGTGTTAACTCTGGGGAGTATAAGGTGATGGGATTAGCTCCATACGGAGAAGCAAAGTATAAGGATCTAATATACGAACATCTAATTGATGTAAAAGATGATGGTTCTTTCAAAATGGATATGAGCTATTTTTCATATAATGTTGGTTTAGAAATGACAAATCAAAAATTCAATAATCTTTTTGGAGGTTTGCCCCGAAAGCCTGAGACAGAGCTGACTCAAAAAGAAATGGACCTCGCTCGATCAGTGCAAGAGGTAATTGAAGAAATTGTAATAAAAATAGCAAAACATATAAAAAAAGAAACTAAGCAAAAGTTCTTATGTCTAGCAGGTGGTGTAGCATTAAATTGTGTTGCAAATGGTAAATTAATTAGATCTGGCCTTTTTGAAGATATTTTTATCCAACCTGCTGCTGGAGATGCTGGGGGTGCTTTGGGGTGTGCGTATATCGCTTGGTATCAATATTTAGGCTCAAATAGACAGGCTGACGGTAGACAAGATTTTATGAAAGGTTCGTATCTGGGACCGGAGTATAATAACCAGCAGATTAAAAATTATTTAGACCAGAATAACTTCCATTACAAAAAGCTCACTGATAAAGAATTGCCTGAAAAAATTGCTGATTTAATTGCACAGCAAAATGTGATAGGCTGGTTCCAAGGCAGAATGGAATATGGTCCAAGAGCGTTAGGTAGTAGAACAATAATAGGTGACGCTCGATCACCAGAGATGCAAAAGAAAATAAATTTAAAGATAAAGTTTAGGGAAGGTTTTAGACCATTTGCTCCATCGATAAGGGAGGAAAATATTTCTGAATATTTTGATATTGATCGCCCAAGCCCATACATGCTTTTAGTAGCGGATGTAACCAGAGATAGACGATTACCGACCAATGACAAACAAAAACCATTTTTGGGATTAGAGAAATTAAATATTGTTCGTTCTGAAGTACCGGCTATCACTCATGTTGATTATTCAGCTAGAATCCAGTCAGTTAATAATAAAACAAATAAGCGTTACTATGACTTACTTACTATTTTTCTTAAAAAATATGGTTGTCCTTTAGTTGTAAATACCTCATTTAATATTAGAGGTGAGCCTATTGTTTGTACACCAGAAGACGCATATATTTGCTTTATGCGCACAGATATGGATTATTTGATCCTAAACAATTACTTATTATCAAAAATTGATCAAAAACCACTTGATGAAAATGTTAAGTCACTTCTTAAATTTGAATTGGACTAAATAATGTATGAAGATATAAAGAGCATAAATACAAGCTTAAAAAACTTAAGAACTTTTGGCCTCCTAGTTGCTGTTTTATTATTTTTAGTTGCAGGATATTTTTTTCATTCTGAAAAAGATTTATTTAGATACTTGGCGTACTCTGCATTTGCAATATCTTTATTAGGATTACTTATCCCTGCGGTTTTAAAACCATTATACTTTATTTGGATGATAACATCCGTATTGATTGGTTGGTTCATGACAAGAGTAATATTATTTACTGCTTTTTATTTTTTAATTACCCCGATTGGCTTAATTGCTAAGCTTTTTGGCAAAGATTTTTTAGATTTAAAACAAATAAATTCGGATTCCTATTGGAATACTCGTTCAATCGACTTTGAGAAAGGCCAGGATCATGAAAAGCAATTTTAGATCGGGAAATAATAACAGATCATATGTCTAAGTTTTCCATATTAGTGGAATTTTGGGAATATTTGAAAATTCGTAAGAAATATTGGATAGCTCCGATAATCATATTTTTATTTTTATTTGGTTTCCTGATCGTTCTGACAGAGGGAAGTGCATTAGCTCCATTTATTTACACTATTTTTTAAAAAATATAAAAATTATTGCTGTTGCTGCTGAATCATCTGAAGATTTTTTCTGAAACTATTAATTTCATTATCTTCAGATTTATTACCTTCGACATACGGAATTTTTATTTCTTTGTCTTTTGTGGGCTTTTTATTTTTTGTTATCTCAACCATCACCTCCATAACTTGTTTTTCCTTACCCTTAAAAACTCCCTTGACAGGAGCGCAATCTTGGTATCCTGTGCCAACAGATAAACGGATGTGATAATCATCAACAATACAATTATTCGTTGGATCAAGACCAAGCCAACCATACCCGGGTATGAGAATTTCGACCCACGCATGGGTTGCCCCTGCACCTCTCAGTCTCTTTCTTCGATATACATATCCGCTTACGTATCTGGTTGGTATTTCTGCAATACGGCAAATTTCAATCATTACATTAGCAAAATCTTGGCACACCCCTAACTTTAATTGCCAGGCTTCTTGCAGTGTAGTAAACACATTGGTCACACCCTTTTTATACTCAAATTCATTATGTACGAACTCGCATATTTTCTTTGCTATGTTGTACGGAGTTGTTTTTTTAGTTTTTATTGACTCTATGAGAGAACGAACTTCTGTATTGTCAGATAATCCACTTTTTCTTAAAAAAGGAAAGTACTCTATAGTATTTTTTATTTCCTTGTAATAATTCCACTGATCTTTTGGAGCAATTTTATCAAACTTATCATTAATTTTTTTTTTAATTATTTCTGCTTCTGAACTAATAACTAAAGACTTGTGGGGAGAAGGATAGGTAAAGAAACCAACACGGTTGTTGTATTCATCAATGAAATTGTAAATTGATGGGTTGCCAGAGACAGTAATTTTATGATTGACTACCTGTTGATTTATATCATTGTAAGGATATAAAAGGATTTTATTTGAGCTTTCAGCAATTGGGTTAGAATAGCTGTAAATAGTGGTGTGATATAAAAAAAATCTTTTCATTATCCTTAAAGTGTCTGATTAAAATAGTGGTGGTTAATTGAATTATAAATAGTATTTAAATCAGATTTTATTCTACCTAGGAGCTTATCAAATCCACCTTTTTTTAGAGTATCAATATTTGAATATTTTAATGTATTATTCAGTTTTCCTATTGTAAAAATCAACTGATTATTATCGTCCAGGTGGAATATCTTATTAAGGCTAACAATTTGCCAATACAGTTTATTTACTGTATATCTAATAGACCGAGGATAATGTTCGTTTGTTGCCACCATTTCCATGATATTATCGACATTAAAAATTGACTTATAAGTTTTGGTATATAGCTGGTATCCTCCGATCGATATCAATAGGTTTTTCCAAAAATAACTATCGATTAGATTAGTATCGGTATCTTTATTTTTTGGTATTCTGATGTTTAAAAGGTCAATAGTTTGAACAACTCTTTCGAAATATTTTCCAAGATTCATAAAGAAGTATGCATCACCCCTTTCTTGTGAAATATCGGTAAGGCTGAAGTATATATGATTGTATTGGATCAACTCGTTGATAAAATTTATCAGGTCACCTTTTTTGTGTTTTTGATGAAGTTTTGGATCGGTAGTGAATAGATAGAATTTATTTATACACAGCCAGAGCTCTCTGGAGATATGTTCCTGAACACTTCGCGCATTTTGCCTCGCGGCTATGATCATATTAATCATTGTATTTGAATTAGTTTTATCAAAAAGCATAAAATCGATTGTAGAGATTGAATCCTCATATTCTAGATGGTCACGACCTTTTTCTATACCAGTGTAGATTTTCAATACTTCATCCCAAGAAGAATAATCTCCTGAGTCAAGTGTTGAGTTATAGTTTGTTTTTATGAGATTCAGCAACCCGTAGCTTCTCTCCATGTAACGATCCATCCAAAATAGGTTATTCGCCACTCGACTTAACATGATTTAATTACCCAAGTGTCTTTACTACCACCTCCTTGGGAGCTATTTACAACAAGAGATCCTTTTTTTAGTGCAACACGAGATAAGCCCCCAGGTGATACGGTGATGCCATCACGTCCGTAAACTGCAAAAGGCCTCAGATCCACACAACGTGGTGTGAGCTCGTTATCTATAACACAAGGTGTAGTAGATAAATTCATTGTGGGTTGAGCTATATATTTATCTGGATATTTTTTAATTCGCGCAATGAATTTCTCAATTTCTTTTTCGGAGGCTGCAGTTCCAATAAGCATGCCGTAACCACCGCTCCCATCTGTCCTCTTAACCACAAGTTTATCTATGTTTTTTATTACATATTCTTTATCCTCTAAAATAGAACATTGATATGTTTTTATATTTTTCAGTATTGGCTCCTCATTTAGATAATAAGAAATCATTTCAGGTACGTAAATGTATATTGCTTTATCATCAGCCACACCAGCACCTGGAGCATTAACAATTGATATGTTTCCTTGCCGGTAGGAGTCCATAATACCAGCTAGTCCTAGAAGACTGTCCGACTTAAAATTTAAAGGATCTAGATAATCATCATCGACCCTTCTGTAAATAATATCTACCTTTTTAAGGCCCCCAGCTGTTTTCATGTAGACATAGTGATTGTCCATTACTAAGTCACTTCCTTCAACTAATTCTACACCCATTTGTCGAGCTAAAGAGGTGTGCTCATAATAGGCTGAATTATATAACCCTGGGGTAAGTAGGACTATTGTGGGATTGTCTTTATTGGATAGTGTTTCCAGTTTAGAATGAAGAAGAGAAGGGTAGTCGCCTATTGGCATGACTTTTTGCTTGGGAAGCATGTTTGGATATAGCCGTCGTGTTATTTCTCTATTTTCTAACATATAGCTAACACCAGATGGTGTTCGCAGATTGTCTTCAAGAACATAGAATGCACCATCATTATTTCTTATTAGGTCCACGCCAGCAACATGAGTGTATATGTCGCCTGGCACCTGCAAATTTTTCATTTCACGGATGAAGTTTGAGTTTGAGGCAATTAGATCTACAGGAATAATTTGATCCTTTAGTATAAATTGGTCATTGTAAACATCTTTTAAAAATAGATTCAGGGCTTTTATTCTTTGAATTAGGCCCGATTCAATTTTTTTCCACTCCTGCTCATGTATGATTCTAGGAATAATATCAAAAGGGAAAATTCTTTCGACACCTTTGTCGTCATCATACACTGTGAATGTGACTCCTTGGTTCATAAACAATTGATTGGAAAAATCTTGAAGTTGGTTGATTTCAGTTAGATGTACTTTATCTAAAAAATCGCCAAAATTGTTATATACTTTTCTCACTTTACCGCTAGTCGTAAACATCTCGTCCCACATATTGGGCTGCTGAATATAATTTGAGATAAGATGATTGCTAGTCATATATTTCGTTGCTTTATTTAAAACTTAGGAATTAAGAAAAATTATTATATAATAATATAAATATAATTTTTAAATATTAAAAATAATTATAAAATAAGATTATAATTATAAAAAACATTATATTGATAAAAAATGGCTATAGACATCAGCTAGTGGTACGATCTAGAAATGAAAATATTTGTTGAAAAAATTAAATTGTCTTGAGATTAACTAGGAAAAAGTATGATATTTAAAAAATAACATGGGGTGCTTTTCCGAAAACAGGCGGAATTGCTGAGAACAAACCCTCGAACCTGATCTGGGTAATGCCAGCGTAGGAATAAATATGAAGTATATACTAATATCTAACGTTTTTCTATCGATTATAGCTGCACAAATATCAGGAAAAATTTTTGATGGTGAATCCAATAAACCGGTGAAAGATGTAGATGTTTACACCGATAAGAGCGGAACAACTTCAACAATCAATGGAACATTTTTTATTGATGCCATAGAGGGATCTGAGATAACATTCTCTCACGTTGGATACACAACATTGACACTTAAGAGTAAAAATAATATGGAGGTTATTCTAATAAAAAAAATTATTCAAGTTGAGGAGATCGTTGTAAATGGTGGTCTTGAAAAAGAGTATTTGAAAAACACAGCTTCCTCGGTAAAAGTTATCGATAAAAATATTATCAGAAATAATCGAGGCAATCATTTTCAAGATATCATGGGAAAAGTTGCGAACTTAAACTTTGCTGGAGGCACAAGTCGCCCTCGCTATTTTCAAATAAGGGGAATCGGTGAGAGAAGTCAATATTTTGGGGAAGGTCCTCCAAATTTTTCAGTTGGTTTCATATTGGATGACATAGATTTAGCTGGTTTAGGTATGGCTGGCTTCATTTTTGACCTTGACCAGGTAGAGGTTTTTAAAGGTCCTCAATCAGCGATTTATGGAACCAATGCCATTGCGGGTCTTATCAATTTAAAATCAACCGATCCAAAAGAAAATTTTCAATCTAGTTTGAGGATAGTAAGTGGTCTAAATGATCTCAGAAGAATAAATGGTATGGTCAATTTTCCTCTAAGTGAGACCGTACATACTCGAGTAAGTTTTGAACTTGGCTCTGATAATGGTTTTCGTGAAAATAAATTTTTAAATAAAGATAATTCAAACATTAGAAAAGAACACTTAATACGATCGAAGTTGCGCATTTCACCGAATAAAAATAGCAGTACTACTTTAACTGTGCTTAGAGCTGTTTTAAACAATAATTATGATATGTGGGCACCGGATAATAACACAAAATTTTTGACCTTTACAGACAGACAAGGGATGGATAGTCAAGAAACTATTGCTTTTTCATTGAAAACAAACTACAAAACTGATATTTGGAATGCTGAATTTATTTTTTCCGAATCCAACAATGATCTCATTCATTCTTATGATGGTGATTGGGGGAATAATCAGTACTGGATGCAAGAGCCTTATTCTTTCAATCCAGAGATCACTGGTTGGGAGTATGATTTTTTTGATAGCACTGCCAGAAAACGGGACAGTCAGACTATTGAAGGACGACTAGATTTCGGAAGTTTCTTATTAGGCATTTATTCAAACTCTATGAAGGAGGAGGACGATGCAATAGGTTACTTGTATGGTGGAGACGCTTCGTTAGCCTCTAGTTCTTTTGATTTTGACAGATTAGCAATTTATGGACAATTCAAATTTAGTATTTCCCAAAGATTAAAAGTTATTGGGAACCTTCGACAAGAAAAAAGTAAAATATCATACTATGGCAACGCAAGCTATTATGATTGGAATACCTATGGTTACCTACCACTTTATGATGAGGAAAGTGACTCCATCCCGTCTCTTTCTGCTGATCATTCAGGAGGAAGGCTCACTATCCAGTTTTTCATCAACGAGAGAACAAGAATATTTGGAAGTATATCAAAAGGATATAAAGCAGGGGGTATTAATCAACATCCTTTGATCTCATCAATAAATCGAAAGTACAATCCTGAATCCATGGTAAACCGTGAGATCACAATAAGGAGGTTCACTGAAAATTCTAATTTTGACATAACTCTCTTCCAGGCAGATAGATCAGAACAGCAAGTGTCTATATCTTCCCAGCAGAGAGAGGGTGATCCAAACAGCTTCAAGTACTACACTGCAAACGCAACCAACGGATATCTCTCTGGAGTTGAAATTGATGCAACTTATAAATTTAATTCAGAACTAACCATATCAGGTGCGCTTGGGATATTGCGAACTCACGTAAATAAGTTTATTTTTAACTCAGGGATTGGTGTCTCTACAATTTTAGGTGACAGAGAGGCTGCTCATGCTCCAAGCTACTCCTATAACTTTAACTTAGATTATGCTAAGCAAAAAGGACTTTTCGGTGGTATCGAGGTAAGTGGAAAAGATGAATTCTATTTTTCAGATAGTCATGATCAAATGTCCAGCGCATTTGATCTGGTTAATATGCAGATTGGGTACAAAATTGGAGCAGTTTCCTTAAGTATTTGGGGTAGAAATATTTTAGATAAACGTTATGCTGTGCGTGGCTTTTACTTCGGACTAGAACCTATTTGGAACGAGCAAAACAAGGAGCATGAATACCCGCAAAGAGAGTACATGAGTTACGGAGATCCACTTAATTATGGAATCAGCTTAGATTACACATTTGATTGATAAATTCTTGGCATAAGTAAGTATAATCTAAGAATAACCATCAGATCAGACATCAAATTTTAGTTTATACGCAACTATTCCTTTCGCTTCTTTAAGTGCCAAACCATCCAAAGAAAAAAGATAGCCCTCGTATATACTAAAATAATAAACTGGAGATTGATTTTTTTATAATTTATTATAATATTTTCGCTTCAGAAGCATGCCAAAAAAAACAATTATAGCTGGAATCGCGGTTCTATTTCTTTTTTCAACTTTACATTTGGGTTTACATCATCATGATCATAAAGGAAAAAATGAAAAAGATTTTGACAATGATGAGTATTTATCTTTTTTGCAACAATGTGAAAAATGTTTAATTAAAGAAAATAGATCATCAGAAGACAATTATTTTACATTTTCTTCTGATTTTCGCTCCTCCCCATATCTATCCCTTTTCCTGAATTTTGAGGATTACTCATTAACCTTAACACCAATCAGCCGTCCCCCGCCAAAATTTTTTTACGTTTAAACCAATTTAATTAAATCGCTATTTAAAATAGTTTAAAAAGCATGTTGAAATTATTTTAAATATGTTTTTTTCGGACTAATGCATTTTTTGCATTGCTTTAACATCAAAAAAATGAATGATAAATGAATAATACTATTAACGTACAAAGCATCGCCAAGACTTTTAAAAATTTCAAGGCTATTAACGAGCTCACTCTTGAGGTTGCTAAAGGTGAAATCTATGGATTACTTGGTTCAAATGGTGCAGGAAAAACTACAACAATTAATATTCTTTTGGGTTTTTTAGAACCAGATTCTGGCACCGCCTATATCAATGGGGTCGATACATCATCCAATCCGGGTGAAGCTCGTAAGCACACAGGCTACATACCTGAAAATGTGAACCTATACCCGTATCTATCTGGCCTTGAAAATTTAGACTATTTTTGCAAGCTTACTGGGAAAGATTATACCACTACAAGACTTACGGAATTTCTGAATGAAAGCGGATTAGATTCTGCATCACACCATAAACCAACAGGAGAGTATTCAAAAGGTATGAGACAGAAGGTAGGTATTGCCATCGCAATCGCAAAAGAGGCAAATGTATACCTTCTTGATGAGCCTGCTAGTGGTCTAGATCCTCTGGCAAGTAATGAGCTCTCAAACTTGCTTAAGAGGTTATCAAATGATGGTGCGTCTGTTTTAATGGCTTCCCATGACATATTCCGAATTCGAGAAACTTGTCATCGGATAGGAATAATTAAAAATGGTGAGCTAGTAAAAGAAATGGAAAGTGAAAAGGTGACCACAAAAGAGCTAGAAAAAGTTTATATTGACTATATGCAAAATTAAGAGCCTACTTTTATGAAAAATATAATTTTTAATGAATGGAAGAGTTTCTTTCGAAATAAGACATTTGTCTATACAACTGTATTCTTTGTTTTTAGTTTATCTGCTGTGGTGTGGATGGGTATTATCCAAAGCGACAAGCACCGAGAAAAACAAGAAATTGCTCAAAAACATGTACGGCAGCAGTGGGATAATCTAGAAAATATTAATCCCCATCAGGCGGCACACTATGGTCTTTACGCTTTCAAGCCCATAAATGTGTTAGGCAGCATTGATGAGGGTATAAACCTAATTACTGGAAACGTTCTCAAGCTTGAGGGTCATGTTCAAAATGAAATTTTATATTCTGATGCTTCTCAGTCCTTAACAGTTTCAAAATTTGGGAAACTAAAATCTTCTTTATTATTGCAATATGTAATCCCGTTGCTACTGATCTTTTTAACCTACAGCTCGGTTACCAATGAAAAGGAGACTGGAAGATTGAAGCTGATATTATTCCAAGGGTTGAGCTATTCAAAATTAATTTTAGCAAAATCAATTAGTGTCTGGGCATATGGTTTGTTTTTAATGCTAGTCACAATATTTGCTCAGGTTATGTTCGGTGAAATCAGTACAGATATCCTCAATAGAATAATTCTTTTATTCATTTCATATGGATCCTATTACTATGTAATTGTTTTAATGGCAACGTATTTTTCTGCTACATTCAAGAGTAATACCTCTGCATTATCTGCAATATTAGCAACTTGGATAATATGGACAATTTTTCTTCCAAAAATATGGGGTAACGCAGTTGAAAATATTCATTCTTTACCAAATCGAAATACTTTCAAAGCGGCGATGAGAGAGGATCGTTCAAAGGGTATTGATGGCCATAATCCATCTGATAAAAGACGGGATGAATTAAAAACTAGATATTTAGTTAAATACCAGGTAGACAGTCTCAATCAACTTCCAATTAACTTTGATGGAATAGTCATGCAAGAGGATGAAGAGTATGGGAATCGTGTCTGGGATAAGCATTTTGGAGAAAAACACCGAATTCTTCAAAAACAAAAAAGTTTATATCAACTTTCCGGAATAATTAATCCCTTTGCATCAATACAGAGTACTGGCATGGGATTCTGTGGTAATGATATGATACACCATCTTGACTTTTTAAAGAAGGCAGAGGACTATAGAAGATATTTAATTAAAGCACTTAATGACGAGCATGCATATGGTGGATCAAAAACAGGGAACTGGAAATGGACAGTGGATAAAACTTTCTTTAAATCAATAGATAATTTTTATTACGAGCCCCCAAAAATAAGTTCTGTTAGTGGCAACTATACTATTGATATTTTTTTTACACTGTGGTGGGTTGTGTTGATGACAATAATCGTAAAATTTTCGAAATATAAAAATATTTTAGAATGAGTAGGTTTTTTGCAATAACTATTTTTGAACTCAGACATTTTCTGAGGTCTCCTTTTAAAATTATTTCTCTAGCTTTATTTATAGCAGCTGGTATTTATGCCTGTCAGAATGGGTACAGCTTATACAGGATACACTCATCGGAAATAAGAGCGATAAAAACAAATAATGAAGATTACGTAAATAAAATGATTTCACAATATGAAGAGATCGAGAAAGGAACCGAAAAAGCTCGGTCTAGAAGAGATCCTACCGACCCTTATTGGGCAATTTGGAATGTACCATCTTATGTTTTTAAATACCCATCCAAATTAATGCCATTCAGTATTGGTCAGGCAGAACAGTATGGCTACTATAAACGAATATCAAATTGGAGTACTATCTTTGACAGTGATATGGCAGAAGAGATTGCAAATCCCGAACGTCTTGCTATTGGGACGCTAGACTTTAGCTTTGTTTTTATTTATTTAACTCCGATTATTATAATAATTATGCTATTTAATATTGGTGGTTTAGAAAAAGATTTAAACTTTGATCGACTAATATATGTGAGCAATATTAGCAAGTCGCAATGGTTGATTGCGCGTTTTGCATTTTACTTTATTCTGTTGTGCCTATTAATAATCATCGTGATGCTACCATATTCTTTTCTAATTGAGGTTTTTAAAACGGAAGGGATTGCTTTTGTTAAATTATTATTGATTAAGCTGGGATACATATTTTTTTGGTTCTTGATTTTTTTCATAATCAATTATTATGGGAAAGGTAGTCCAGATCAATCACTAAAAATGATATCTGTTTGGTTATTGTTTTGTATAATTATTCCAGGCGGTGTTCATCAGTTAACCTCATTAAAATATCCTACAAATTACATGACTGATTATCTTGACGTCAGAAGAAATAATAATAATAATTTTTTTGCATTTCCAGATCAGAGTCTTCGCGACACTCTGATATCATCTTTTCCGTATCTAGAAAATACAGTTCATGCATCGGATTCAATTCCAATTAAACCAATATTAAATAAAAGTGTTTCTGCATTAGTTAACGCGTTGAACAAAAATGCATCAAATAAAATTAAAATAAGTGATGAACAAAGAAATCAATTTATTATAAATTCATACTTGATTAATCCAGTAACTTATTTTCAAAATCAAATAAACCATCAGACAAAAACTGATTATTATGCTTTCGAAAATTACAAAAATAGAATTCAATCAATGATCGACGAAAAAATTGACCTAATTCTTAATGATTGTTGGAATAAAGAAATAGTAGACAAACAAAAATACATTTTTTATGTTGAAAGTCTTAAATTTTAATAATTGAATGAACAAATCATTAGTTATTTGAGATCATAAATTTGGTACTTAATAAAGAGAATAATAAAATATTCAGAAAGAATCCAAGGAATGACAAGGTTAATAAGTTTTTCAGTAAATAAATTATTTATTGGAACCTCAAAAATAAAATTTGATGCTGTGGGAGCATTTTCGAGTACGTTGTGTATGGTTCATTGCATCGCGACCCCAATTTTCTTTATCGCTTCCACATGTTCAGCTAGTTGTTGCAGTGCTGCACCTTCGTGGTGGCAGTGGTTAGATTATTTGTTTTTATTTATATCTTTTTTTGCAATCCAAAGGGCCTCAAAATCAAGTGTGAGCGATAATGTGGTTATTGGGCTTTGGACTAGTTGGGTGGTTTTGTTTGTTTTGATAATAAATATAAAACTACAATGGTTCCAACTAGCTGAAAATTTAAAGTTCATTCCTGCATTTGCTCTAGTTGGTTTACATTTATATAATATGAAATTCTGTCAATGTGAGTCTAATGAGTGTTGCTAATATTAGCTTAACTCTAGCTCTATATTATAATGAGACAAGCGAATGAATGATAATTCACTACCGGTGTTAAGAATTACCAATATAGAATGGGATAAAGATCATGATGAACTTCACACCTTACCCCAACAACTGGAACTTAGATGGGATAAAAAAAACTGGGATACTGAAGATGTCTCAAGATGGCTTAATATAAAATTTGATTGGGTCTTTAGTAGTTTAAATATTGAACAAGTAGGTACCTGGGAGGATAATGGGGACTGCAGTTGTTGCTAAAATTAAACTTAAACAAAAAACCCCACAATTTGTGGGGTTTTTTGTTTACAGAAGTTCCATCCAATTAGGTGACAAGCCTTATTTATGATTAATATTCAAAATTTCAAAGGCTACGATTCCCAATTTAAAGAAATCGCAATGATAAGTAACCTTGTTAATTATGATTACGTTGAACATTATTCATACGATAAAGGAAAATGGATCATGCGAGATAAAAATCTTTTTCAAGATCGGTTATTACTCTATCTTGATAAATGTATAATTGGTTTTATCAGCTATGAGCAAGGAAAGGATGAAAATAAGAGAACAGTATTTTTTGACTTAAAAATAAATCCTATCCATAATGGAAAAGGATACAGGGAAATTTTATATCAAAAAATGTTAAAAAATATAAAACTCATTCGATGTAACAAATTATTAACTGACGTTTATGAGCATGAGCACTACAAAAATTACCAAAAATTATTGATCACTAATAAATTTCAATTAGTTCAAAGAAACAGGGAATATTCATGTGATACAAAAAAAATTGATTTTAATGGCTATGATGAATTAATTAAAAAATTAGAGTTGGAGGGAATACAATTTTGTGAGCCCAAAAGGGGATTGATAGATAAGGTTGATCATTATCAAAAATTAGAGTATTTGGAATGGGCTGTTGATCAAGATATTCCAACACCGGATGGAATTAAACGTACAAGAAACAGTTTTGAAAGGTTCCTAAAAGAAAAGTTATTTTTTGAACAAGAATGTTATGGAACTGAAATTATAGCTATTAAAGATTGCGAATATATTGGATTGACAAATTTAAGCGTCTATTGTCGTTCTGAACCGTTTAAAGCATGGACTGAGACAACTGGGGTACTGAAAAAATTTAGAAGGAGGGGTATTGCCACGGCATTAAAAATTATAGCAATCCAGAAATTAATTAGTAAAGGTATTACAGAAATCAGAACTGATAACGAGTTTAACAATCCAATGTATAAAATAAATGAAAAACTTGGTTTTTATTCAGTACCTGACTCTCTAGAATATTTAAAAATTTTAGATGGTTAGGAATATGTAAAGAATATGAAATATTCATTATAATTATTGGATTATGCCATACCTAAAACATGTTAGAAGTAAAATTGTTGATATTCCAATTGCACGATT
>CENX01002466.1_pt1 | contig 17386 bp, 14 predicted proteins | sample 361321 | NCBI WGS metagenome assembly CENX01 (sample SAMEA2619678, study PRJEB7988) | marine metagenome | isolation source: saline water (ENVO:00002010), including | reverse complement strand
ATACAATATAAGAAAGGATGATTTTTATCTTTTTTATCTACTTTTGTCATTAATTAAAATAGTATAGCATGCAACTGTACAACAAACTCAGCTCTGAAGAGAGAGAGAAAATACTAGACGCTTCAAACTTAGAGAGAATTACATTGTCATTTTATAAATATGCGTGTATAAAAGATCCAGTTAAACTTAGAGATGATCTTTTCATTTTTTGGAATAGTATCGATGTTTTGGGAAGAATTTATATTGCACATGAAGGGATAAATGCTCAACTTTCTTTACCTAAAAGAAATTTGAATATGTTTTCTAATTATTTGATGAAAATTTCTTTTTTAAAAGACCTGCGGATTAACATAGCATTACAACACAATTTGAAGTCTTTTCTAAAGTTAAAAATTAAGGTTAAAGACAAAATTGTTGCAGATGGATTAAATGATGATTCTTTTGATGTAACAAAAAAAGGGAAATATTTGAATGCTAAAGAGTTTAACAAACTTATGAAAGATAAAAACTCTATTGTCTTGGATATGAGAAATCATTATGAAAGTGAAATAGGACATTTTAAAAATGCCACATGTCCTGATGTAGACACTTTTAGAGACTCATTAAATATTATTGAAAGAGATATTCTCAAGAATAAGAAAGACAAGAAATTGTTAATATATTGTACGGGGGGAATAAGATGCGAAAAAGCAAGTGCTTATTTCAAACATAAAGGTTTTCAAAATGTTTACCAACTTGAAGGCGGAATCATAGAGTATGCAAAACAAGTCAAACAACTTGGATTAGAAAATAATTTTATTGGAAAAAACTTTGTTTTTGACAATAGGATGGCTGAAGAAGTTGGTAAAGAGGTGATTGCTAATTGCCACCAATGCGGCAACCCTTTTGATATACATACAAATTGCGCCAATGATGCTTGCCATTTATTGTTCATTCAATGTGAGAATTGTAAAGAACTTATGGATAATTGTTGTTCTTATGCATGTAAAGAAGTTTTCGATAAACCAATTAATGAGCAAAAGGCATTAAGAAAGGATAAAAAAACAAAGTATGATATCTTTAAAAAAGGCCGTACAACAAAAGTTTCACGAATTAATTAATTGATGCGAAGTATATTAATTTGTCTGATATTTAGTTGTATTATCTCATGTGAATCCAATCCTGTTTATATTAAATACAATTCACTAAACGGTGGCTGGCTAAAAGACTCAGTGCAAAGTTTTTCCTTTCAAAATCAGGATAAATTAATATCAACTAACTCTTATCTGATATTAAGATTTAATGAAAAATATAGGTATAACAATATTTTTGTGATAATTACAGTTACTAATTCAAGCGGAATAATCTTTAGGGATACTATCGATTATAAAGTTGCTGATAATTTTGGAAAATTTATTGGCTCTAAAATGATTAATATAAGTGAATTAAGTTTACTTCATAAAACAGATTTTCAACTTATGCCAAAAGAAAATTATTTTATTCACGTTGAACATGCCATGAGAAATATAAATGAAACTAGAGGTGTTGAAAATCTAGAGGGAGTTTTAGATATTGGTTACAAATTCGAAAAGCATAAATAAGATGTCAAAAATGAAAAAATCGGCTCATAAAAAATTTAGATTTTATTCTCTTATTCTTTGGCTAATAGTTATAGTCCCAATTTTTGTTATTTTTGGACTTTTCTATTTTGCGTCAGTTGGAGGTTTTGGCGAAATGCCTGATCTTGAGGTATTAGAGAATCCAAAAACTAAGTTGGCATCTGAAATAATTTCATCTGATAATAGGACATTAGGTAAATACTATTTTAATGACAACAGAACACCTGTTACTTTTGAAGAACTACCTACTCATCTTGTTGATGCTCTAATAGCTACAGAAGATATAAGATTTTTCTCACACAGTGGTATAGATTTCAAAAGGACTTTTGGTGCAATTATAAAATTTGGTAAAGACGGAGGGGGTAGCACAATCACTCAGCAGTTAGCCAAACAATTATTTACTGGAGAAGGATCAAGAGATATAATTGAAAGGATTTCCCAAAAAATTAAGGAATATATAATTGCTGTTCGTTTGGAAAGACAATACACTAAAGATGAAATTATTGCTCAATATTTAAACATATATGATTTTAATAATAATGCTGATGGAATTAGAAGTGCTGCAAGGATTTATTTTGGCAAAGAACCAATTGAGCTTGACTTAAATGAATCTGCAATTTTAGTTGGTATGCTTAAAAATTCTTCTTTATATAATCCACGACCACATAGAAACCCTGTTGGTGTAAAAAATAGAAGAAATGTTGTGCTGAATCAGATGAAAAAGTACGATTACTTAGAGAAAGAAATAGTTGACTCACTTAAAATACAACCTCTAAATTTAAATTACACCCCAGAATCTCATCGCGAGGGACTTGCAACGTATTTTAGGGAATTTTTGAGATCCTATATGAAGAGTTGGGTAAATTTAAGTGAAAACAGAAAGCCTGATGGTTCTAAATATAATTTAAATATAGATGGCTTAAAAATTTATACAACTATAAACTATGAGATGCAAAAAATTGCTGAAGAAGCAATTGGCCAGCATATGCCAAGATTACAAAAAGAATTTTTTGAACAAAATGAACAAGTTGATGACTCGATTGCACCTTTTAGAGATTTAACTATTGGAGCTGTTGATACAATTTTAAGGCTATCTATGAAAAGATCTGAAAGGTGGAGGAAAATGAAATATGATTTACGCAAAGATGAAGAAGAAATTAAAAAATCTTTTTACCAGCCAGTAAAGATGTCAATTTTTTCATGGGACGGGGAAATAGATACGATCATGACTCCGATTGATTCAATGAAATATTACAAATCCTTTTTTAGACCTGGAATGATGTCAATGGACCCCAGAAATGGAAAAATTAAGGCATGGGTAGGAGGTATGAATTACAGGCATTTCCAATATGACATGGTAAAAAAAGGAAAGCGTCAAATTGGCTCTACTTTTAAACCCTTTGTTTATGCAGCAGCAATCGATCAATTAAAACTATCGCCATGCGACACTTTTCCAGATAGTCAATTTTGCGTAGAAAAAAACAAATTTGGTAATATTGAAAAATGGTGTCCAAAAAACTCAGGTGACAAATATGGAAAAACAAGAACTCTTAAAAATGCCCTTGCTAATTCTATAAATACTGTAACAGCCAGGCTAATCGATAAAATTGGGCCAAAGATTGTTGCAAACCTTGCTAAAGATCTGGGGATTGAACAAAGAATTTTTCCTGTCCCCTCAATAGCTCTTGGTACGCCTGACCTGAGTGTTTATGAAATGGTAGCAGCATATTCAACTTTTGCTAATAAAGGAGTTTACACAAAACCTACTTTTATTGAAAAAATTGAAGATAAAAATGGAACAATTCTTTTCCAATCAAACCCAGAAATAAAAGATGTTTTAAGTGAGGAAGCAGCATATGTAACTATAAACTTGTTAGAAGGTGTGACCACTGCAGGGTCAGGTACAAGACTTAGAACAGTTGGCGCAGATGAATATAATAGAGCATACCAAAAAGTTGTAACAGGCTATCCTTATGAATTTACAAATCCAATTGCAGGCAAAACTGGAACAACTCAAAATCAAAGTGATGGCTGGTTCATTGGAATGGTTCCTAATTTGGTTACAGGTGTCTGGGTTGGCGCTGAAGATAGAGCAATACATTTTGAGGACATTGCATACGGACAAGGAGCAACAATGGCCTTACCAGTATGGGCAAATTATATGAGAAATATTTACCTTGACACAACACTTATGATTTCTCAGGAATCATTTGAAAAGCCTGAGATCTTAAATATTGAGCTTGATTGTAATAAATTTGTGATTGATAGTATTGGATCCGGAAAAACAACAGATCAAGAAATTCAGGATATTGATTTTTAAATTGTATTTATTAATATAGTGCTGAAATAAGTTTTTTTGTATAACTGTTTTTAGGACTTTTTAGAATCTTTTCGGTCGTATTAAGCTCTACAATTTCACCTTTTTTTAACACCAATATTCTATCAGCGATTAGCCTAGCCACAGAAAGGTCATGAGTTATAAAAACATAGCTTAATTTAAACTGTTTTTTTAGTTTGTTTAAAAGCTTGAGGATAGTGTTTTGAGTAGAAATATCCAAGGCAGATACAGCTTCATCACAGATAATTAATTTTGGTTTCAAACTGATTGCTCTCGCAATACAAAGCCTTTGCTTTTGGCCACCTGAAAGTTGATGAGGATATCTTTTTAAATAACTTTCATCTAAGTTTACAATTTTCAACAGCTCTATTACTCTAGATTTTATTTCAGCCTTTGATTCTAAAATTTTATGATAATAAATTCCCTCTGATAAAATCTTTTCAACGGTTTGCTTCGGGTTTAATGAAGCAGAAGGATCTTGAAAAATTGCTTGAACCTGTTTTCTGAATTTATCTAATTTTTTTCCACTTAGCTCAGAAATTTTTTCATCTTGGTAATATACATCTCCCCGATCATTTTCATATATTTTTAACAAAATATTAGATAGAGTACTCTTACCACTTCCAGACTCCCCAATTACTACTAAAGTTTCCCCTTTGAAAACATCAAAATTTATATTTTTTAGTACACAAAAATCTTTATTATTAGAAAATAAACCCTTTGATGTTGAATAGTATTTATATAAGTTTTTCACAGACACTATTTTATCATTTTTATTATAAGTAACCTGGAATTTCCTTTTTTTATTTTTTGAGTGGAGTGATAATAATTCTTTTGTATATTTTTCTTTTGGGGATTTGAATATTAATTTATTTTCTCCCTTTTCAATGATTTCCCCCTTTTTTAAAATTAATAATCTCTCTGTAAACTTTTTCACCAAACCTAGATCGTGCGAAATAAATATTATCGAAAGATTTTCAGTTTTCTGAAGATCTTTTAATATTAAAATTATTTCTTTTTGGATTGTAACATCTAGTGCTGTTGTGGGTTCATCTGCAATTAAAATTTTTGGACTGCATGAAAGAGCCATAATTAACATTACTCTTTGTTGCTGTCCTCCAGAAATTTCATGTGGATATTTTTCATAAAGGTTGTTTACTGAATGTAAGCCTGTTTTTTTTAAAAGAAAATTTATTTTCTTTTTCACTTTAATCAAATTATTGGAAAAATGTGTTATATAGCTCTCAATAATTTGTTTTCCGATTTTCATGGTTGGATTTAAAGCGGTCATGGGCTCTTGGAAAACCATAGAGATTTTATTACCCCGAATGCTTTTAATTTTAGTATAATTTTCTTCGAGTATATTTTTTTTCTCAAATTGAATATTGCCAGAAATTAAAAAGTTCTTCATATTTAACAACTTTAATATACTCATTGATATCAGGCTTTTTCCACTTCCTGACTCCCCAATAATCCCAAATATTTCATTTTCAAATATTTTAAATGAAACATTGTCAACTATTTTTTCCGTCGGATTTTTCTTGAGAGCAATGCTCAGGTTTTTTATTTCTAATATTGGATTTTTAATTTTCAAGAATTAATTTATTGAAGAAGCAATTTTATAACCTTCTGAGATATAGTATTTGAGATCACTAGTACCTTTACCATCTTCAACTTTATTGTTATTTTCCCCTTGCCTTACAATAATTATATTTTCGTCTGGAAAAGAAATAACAAATTGACCTCTGTGTCCATTCATTGTAAAGACTTTTTTACCTTCAAACTCATATAACCACCAACCATACCCATAATTAGGACTATTTTCAAAAACGGGTTTAAGGGATAAATTTACATACATGGAATCTAGAATTTTATTTTCATTCCACATTCCTTCATTAATGTAAAGCTTTCCAAATCTTGCAAAGTCTTTTGCTGTAGCTGAAAAACAACAGTAAGCCTTTTCCATACCACTTTCTTTGCTATCAATTTGCCATAAACCAGAATTTTCAGCTCCCATTGGTTCCCAAAAATGTTTTTCTAAAAATTCACTTAATGTAGATCCTGTTGCTTTTTCAATTATCATCCCTAAAAGCTGTGTATCTCCACTCAAATATTTAAATAATTTTCCAGGCTCATTAACAATTTTTAGACTTAATATTAATGGCCTTTGGTCTTTAGTAAAATAGCTTTCAGCAGTAATATTAAAAGGGGAATAGTAATGTTCACTCCAATCCATTCCTGAAGACATTGAAGCTAAATTTCCAACCGTTAACTTAGATCCTAACCCCACTTTATATTCTTCAAAAAAATCACTAACAGGCTGATCAACTCCTTTGATGTAACCAAGCATTATTGATTTCCACAACATACTTACAACAATACTTTTTGTAACAGAGAAGGAATTAGAAATACTTGAATCGGTATACTCATCAAAATATTTCTCGAATAATATACTATCATTTTTAATAACTAAAAATGATTTTGTTTTTCTTTTTCGATTAATTTCTTTTAGCTTTTCAGATGCTTCAATTTGATTGTATTGTTTGTGTATTGACCAGGGCTGAGGATTTGAGGCTATAATTTCTCTATTATCAAAGTATTTATAATCTGAAATAAATGCTGTACTGTTCCCAGTAAACCAAACTGTTTTAATCCCCTTGAAAATATACTCCCCTTGGAATGCGTATATTAAAAAAATTAAAAACATGACTATACCTAAAAGCCACTTAAATACTTTTATCATTATAGAAGTTTTTTGCAAATATAGCAATTATATAATCCCTTTTTTTTCGATTTGGCAGATTAAATCAAATAGGGAAATAAATAATCATTAATTTTATTGTCCATTAAAATAATTTTCATTTTGAAAAAATCAAAAGAAAATAAAGTCTCTTTAAGCTCAAGAATCTTCTTTTACATGATGGCATTTGTTTTTGTCGAATCCATCATGATTGCAGGGGTCACTTTGTACCAGTTTAATAAGCAAAACTCCGAGTATCATAAAGACAGACTCGAAAGAAAAGAGAAAAACTTATTGGTTGATATTCAGTATGAAGTAAATAAATCTATAGACGCAACATTAGAATCTTTATCTGATTCAACAGTTATAGAAATGGCAGATGTTCATAATATGGAATTTGAACTTTATAATTTAGATGGGGTTTTGATTAAAAGCTCAACCGCTGTTAAGGGAATACCAGGAAAAACAGAGTTAGATAAAAATATTCTTAATTTTTTTACTGCAAACTCATCAAATAGATACATTCAGGAGGAAAAAAATAATAGCTATTTTAGACCTTCATACAGCTTAGTTTTATCATTGGAAAATAAACCTCTGGGAATTATTTATATTCCATATTTTGCAGATGACACATCAAGTAAAGAGGAAAGAAGTAGTTTTTTAATCAGGCTTGGCTTTATGCATGGAAATATGATTTTGGTGGCCTTTGTAATAGCCTTTTTCATATCTAGCTTTGTTACAAAGTCTCTTGACGCAATTGGGAAAACAATCAAGCAAACACGTCTTACTGACAAAAATGTAAAAATAGAAAACGATAATACACCCAAAGAGGTCGTTGCTCTTGTAGAATCCTATAACACAATGATTGATAAGCTTAAATCAAGTGCCATAAAACTTGCTAAAAGTGAAAGAGAGACAGCATGGAGAGAAATGGCAAAACAGGTAGCTCATGAGATTAAAAACCCACTAACTCCAATGAGATTAAGTATTCAAACCTTTGAAAGGTCATATAGTATGGGGCAGAAATTTAGTAAGGAAAAAATAAAAGAATTTTCCGGCTCTTTAATTCAACAAATTGATACAATGAGTTCAATAGCAACAGCTTTTTCTGATTTTGCTGAAATGCCTGTGCCAAAAAAAGAGAAATTAAATGTTATTCAAATAGTTGATGTTGCATTAGATATTTTTAATAGAGATTTTATAAAATTTGAATGTGAAGATAAAGAAATTGAAGCTAGTTTTGACAGAACTCAACTAATCCGAATTATAACGAACTTATTAAAGAATGCATTTCAAGCAATTCCCGAAAATACAATTCCCGAAATTAAAGTAAGCATAAGCCATGACGACAAGCAAGTGGCAATATTAATTACGGACAATGGTTATGGAATTTCAAAGTCTGACACAGAAAAGATTTTTGAACCAAATTTTACAACTAAATCTAGTGGTATGGGGTTAGGATTATCAATGATAAAAAGTATATTACAAGCTTATAATGGATCAATTTCATTTAAGTCTAAGAAAAATAAGGGAACCACTTTTGAAGTTAAATTCCCAAAAGAATAAATTATGGAATTTGAAAATTTACTTATTAAAACGGAAAATAATATTACAACCATTTCGATTAATCGTCCGAAAAAACTAAATGCTCTAAATATTAAAACATTTGAAGAAATAGCAAAAGCAGTTAAATTAAATGTTTTAAATGAAAAGACTAAATGTATAATTATTACTGGTGTTGGTGATAAAGCATTCATTGCGGGTGCTGATATTAAAGAATTCATAGACTATAGCGCTAGCGATGCTTACGATTTTTCAGAAAAAGGGAATAAGTTCTTATTCGAAGTTATTGAGAATTCCACCAAACCAATAATCGCAATGATAAATGGCTATGCTCTCGGTGGAGGATTAGAGCTAGCAATGGCATGTCATATCAGAGTTGCCTCTGAAGATTCAAGAATGGGATTACCAGAAGTTTCTCTTGGAATTATTCCTGGATACGGAGGAACGAAAAGATTACCACTGTTGATAGGGAAGGGGAGAGCTATGGAGATGATAATTACTGGAAGAATGATTAATGCAGAGGAGGCAAAATCTTTTGGTCTTATTAATTATATGGTGAAAAAAGAAAAATTAACTGATTTTTGTGGCATTCTTGCAAATAAGATAATATCAAACTCTCCTAATGCAATTAAACATGCAATTAAATCATTAAACTCTAACTACAAAGAGGGGTTTAGTAATTTTTCTGATGAAATTCTTAATTTTTCAAAATGTTTTGATTCTGATGATTTCAAAGAAGGCACTTCAGCATTTATTGAAAAAAGAAAACCTAATTTTAATTAAAAATATTTTTACTTAGCAAAATTCATTGTAGGCCCCTGCAAGGTTTTGAGATATTGCTTCAGCTGATCTGCCTTCAATATGATGTCTTTCTAGCATGTGAACCAATTCACCGTCTTTAAATAGTGCAATTGCAGGAGAACTTGGCGGAAAGGGAGCTAAGTAATATCGTACTTTTTCTACAGCTTCTCTGTCAACACCGGCAAAAACTGTTGTAAGATGGTTTGGTTTCTTTTCATTTAAAAGACTAGAAATAGCCCCAGGCCTCGCATTTGCTGCTGCACAACCACAAACAGAATTTACAACCACCAGTGTAGTTCCTTTACTTGAGATCATGCTATCAACATCGTTTATCGATTTTAGCTCACTAAAACCCTGATTAGTCAGTTGTTCGCGCATCGGTTTTACAATTTCTTCTGGATACATATTTAAAATAAATATAAATTAGGACAAATATATAACCTTTTAACGGATATTGATATTAGTTTTATTATTTTTGCAGCTGTAAATTATGGAAAAAATAATAACTCTTTTAGAGGATTTTTTTATTTATTTAGAAAACCCAATTTTACAAGCCCTAATTGCTGGCTTATTTACTTGGATTCTTACCGCACTTGGAGCTTCATTGGTTTTTTTCTTTAAGTCTACTAATAGAAAATTTTTAGATGCAGCGCTTGGATTTACTGGTGGTGTAATGATTGCTGCAAGCTTTTGGTCTTTGCTATCTCCTGCCATTACTGCCGTTGAAAAACAACATGAGTTAGGGTTGACCAGCTTGCCTTCATTTTTGCCACCCTCAATTGGATTTTTCCTGGGCGCTTTTTTCATTTATTTTCTCGATAAAAAAATACCGCATTTGCATCTTTTTCAGAAAATTGAGCAGGCGGAGGGTCCAAAAACTGATTTAAAAAAAACAGAACTATTAGTTTTAGCAATAGCAATACACAATATTCCTGAAGGCTTAGCCGTTGGTGTTGCTTTTGGAGCTCTCGCTCAAGGAATGGATTTAGGTATTACGTTAGGTGGAGCAATAGCCCTTGCTATCGGAATGGGTTTGCAAAATGCTCCTGAGGGTTTTGCGGTTTCTATGCCTATGAGAAGAGCTGGATTTAGTAGATTCAAGTCATGGCAATGGGGTCAGCTTTCAGCGATTGTAGAGCCATTATTCGCAGTTATTGGAGCAGCAATTGTAATGTCTGTATACCCAATTTTGCCTTACGCCTTGGCTTTTGCTGCAGGCGCTATGATATTCATTGTGGTTGAGGAGGTTATTCCGGAGAGTCAAAGTGGAGGAAATGCTGATATTGCAACAATGGGATTAATTGCAGGATTTATTGTTATGATGTGTTTAGATGTTGCTCTAGGATAATTTACCTTCTTGAACTATTTGCAATTTCTTCAAAATCTACATTCTTATATTTAAAATATTGTTTTTTCATTAATACTTTACCATAATTATCTAGCCAGTCTTTGTGAAGGGATAATTCTATATGAGTTGGAGGTAAAATATTAAATTCAACTAAATATAAATCATGGTTATTTCCTGGTAAAGAAATATTTCTTGCGTAATGGTAATTATCCACAAGATTTATATGTGGCAATAAATCAATAAAAGTACTCATCCCTGTTTTTTCATTTGTAACCTTAGCAGTTATATGAAGATATGGAACAAATCCACCGGGAGGAGTACCATTGGGAATATTTTTTATATCCCAATTAACTCGAGCTTCAATATGAATATTTGTTTGTGCTTCTTTTAAGTGCATGCCATTAGGCATAATATGATCTTTTACGGCTCCTTCAAAAATAAATACTATACCTGGATCTATTGTTTCCTCCCCAATTATTAATTCTTGAGAAAAGGAAAAGTTTAAATTTAAAATCAATAAAAAGAGTACAATTTTTTTCATTTAATTATATTTTTTTGGCAGTTGATCAAATCCCATGTTGAATAATGTAAATCCAAAAATATCTGCATATTGCTCTATTGTTTTTGATACTGGAGTACCTGCTCCATGTCCGGCATTAGTTTCAATTCTTATTAAAAGTGGATTTTTTTTAAGCCCCTTTGCTTGAAGCTCAGCAGCAAACTTAAATGAGTGTGCAGGAACAACTCTGTCATCATGATCTCCAGTTGTTATTAAAGTTGCTGGGTAAATGGTGTTTTGTTTAATATTATGAACCGGGGAATATGATTTCAAATATTCAAACATTTCCATAGATTGATCAGATGTACCATAATCATATGCCCATCCTGCACCCGAAGTAAATTTATGATATCTAAGCATGTCTAAGACGCCAACAGCAGGGAGGGCAACTTTCATTAAATCGGGTCGTTGCGTCATTACAGCTCCGACTAATAGTCCTCCGTTTGAACGACCTCTTATTGCTAAAAACTCAGATGAAGTATAGTTGTTGCTTATAAGATACTCAGCGGCAGCTATGAAATCATCAAAGACATTTTGTTTTTTTGTTTGTGTTCCAGCATTATGCCATTCTCTTCCATACTCACCACCACCACGAATATTAGGAACAGCGTATATTCCTCCTTGCTCTAGCCAAACTGAATTAGTTACTCTAAAACCAGGTGTTTGACTTATATTAAAACCTCCATAACCATATAGAATAGTTGGATTTTTTCCGTTTAGTTCGGTCCCTTTTTTATAGGTTATAATCATAGGGATTTTAGTTCCATCTTTAGATTTATAAAAAATTTGTTTTGACTCGTAACTCGAAGAATTAAAATCAATTTCAGGATTCCAGTACATTGAATAATTTCCAGATTTAACATTTAGTTTAAACCTACTAGTTGGAGTATAATAGTTAGAAAAGCTAAAATACAACTCGGCTTGATCTCTTTCTCCACTAAAGCCACCAGCACTACCAACTCCAGGTAAATTAACTTCTCTTATTAATTTTCCATTGTAATTATACTGGTATACCTTGGAAATTGCATCAATCATATACTCTGTGAAAATATAACCACCACAAGTAGATGGGGTTAATACAAATTCTTTTTCAGCTATTAAATCAATCCAATTATTTTGCGTAGGATTAATAAAGTTTGTTTTTACAATTCTTTTATTTGGTGCATTATAGTCTGTTACTAATATTAAATCAGAACCATTGTTGTCCAAAACATAAGTATTTGAATCATAATTGTTGACAATTGTTTTTAAACTTGAATTATATTTAAGATCCTTTACAAACAACTTATTTCCAGTAGTCTTAATAGCAGCATCAACAATAAGAAATCTATTGTCATCCGTCACATAGCCTCTTACATATCTGTTTTTTTCAGAAGGGACTGCTCCAAATACAACTTGATCAGATTTTTGTTTAGTGCCTAATTTATGATAATAAAGCATATGCTGATCAGTTTTACTAGACAATTTACTCCCTTCAGGAGCTTCATACGATGAGTAGTAAAACCCATCATCTCCCTTCCAACTGATTGCAGAAAATTTAACATTATTAATAGTGTCCCCAATAATTTCACTTGTTTTTGTATTCATAACAATAACTTTTCTCCAGTCTGCACCTCCTTCCGAAATACTATATGCTACTAGGCTTGCATTTTTTGAAAAACTTACTCCAGCTAATGATGTAGTTCCGTTTTTTGAAAATTTATTTGGATCAAGGAAAATTTCAGGTTCACTATTATCAAGAGCCCTGTATAAGATCCTTTGATTTTGTAAACCACTATTTTTATAAAAATAAGTATACCCCCCCTTTTTGAAAGGCGCGGAAATCTTTTCGTAGTCAAGTAATTTTAGCAATCTATCTTTTAAATCTTCTCTAAAAGGAATTTGATTTAGGTATCCGAATGTAGTTTCATTTTGTTTTTTAACCCAATTCTCAGTATTCAATGAAAGGTCATCTTCTAGCCAACGATAGTTGTCTTTAATTTCAGTTTCAAAATAAACATCAACAACAGGTATTTTAGGTGTGTGATGATAATTAATCTTTTTGTTTTCACAGGACAATAATATCAAAGACAAACAGAAAGCAAAATATTTTAATTTTACATTAGTATTTTTCATTCATATGAGCTTTTCAAAATTTCTAAATCTTCAAGCAACAAATTAATTTCATCAATTTTTGTTCCATCATAAAACCCCCTTATTTGACTTTCTCTGTCAATCAGAACAAAATTTTCAGTGTGTATCAAATCATATTTTCTAAATTCAACATCCTCAGCTGCTAGGTATGATTTTCTTGCAAGATTATAAATTTGCTCTTTATCTCCAGTTACCAAATTCCATTTCTTATCATCAACATTGTAATCCATTGAATACTTTTTCAAGGTTTCAACGTTATCAATTTCAGGCATTACAGAATGAGATAATAATAAAACTTCATCATCATTTTTTAATTTTTCTTGCAAAAAATGCATATTTCTTGTCATTATTGGACATATGTCTTGGCATGTTGTGAAAAAGAAATCAGCTACATATATTTTTCCATTGTAAAACTTTTTGGTTATGGTATCTCCATTTTGATTTATCAATGAAAAGGCTGATATTTTGTGATACTTTGAAACATATTGAATTGATGAATCAACAAGTTTTAAGTTAACAGTTGCAGGCTGAAATATTGGAAGAGTTTTTTGAGGCTTTAGGATCCAATAAAATATCGAAACAGAAATTAATGCGAAGACTAATCCTGCTAAGTAAACTAACAAATCTTTTTTTCTAAATAATTTCAAATCTTATTTTTTGTGAACTGCAAAAATACAATAGATTCCCTTTTTAATTATTACATTTAGAAAAATTTTTATTTATGTATAAATACATAATCCTACTATTTGTTTTCACAAACCATTTATTTTGTCAAGTAGGATCTATTGAGTCGATTTCACATCTGGAGTCAAAAATTGCAAGCAAAAAATTTAAAACCATTTCAGACAACTATTCATCAAATTATGACTTGAAGTATCACAAATTAGAACTTAACATTGATCCATCTGAGACCTCTATTTCGGGGGAGATTTCTAGCTCTTTCTTAGCTACTGAAAATATGAGTGAAATGGTTTTTGATCTTTCGGATAATATGACCGTTACAGAAGTTATAAATTTATCTAATGGTACAGAATTGTCTTTTTCACATCAAAATGATAGTCTATTTATTGATCTTGATCAAACAATATTTCAAGGGGAAACAGATTCTGTAAAAGTATCATATTACGGAAATCCAGTTAGCTCAGGATTTGGATCTTACGAGGTTTCTGAGCATAATGGTTCTCCTATTATGTGGACACTATCTGAGCCATACGGCGCTAAAGGATGGTGGCCTTGCAAACAATCACTAGATGATAAAATTGACTCAATTGATGTTCATATAACAACTCCTATATTAGACCCTAATGGAGATGAATATGTTTCTGTTTCCAATGGACTAGAAAAAAATCAGTTATATATTGGCGAGACCAAAAAAACCCACTTTCAACATAAATACCCTATTCCAGCATACCTAATTGCAATTGCAATCACTAACTATGAAGTTTATAGTCATACAGTTCAAAACAATGGTAATCCATTTGAAATTGTAAACTATGTATATCCAGAGTCAGTAGAATACGCAGCTAATAATACTGAAATTACTGTGGATATTATGAATTTATTCGCTGAGCTTTTTGAAGAATATCCATTTGCCGAAGAAAAATATGGTCATGCACAATTTGGATGGGGTGGAGGAATGGAGCATACAACCGTATCTTTTATGGGGAATTTTAGTTCTTCACTTATTGCTCACGAGCTAGCCCACCAATGGTTTGGAAATAAAATTACTTGTGGAAGTTGGAAAGATATTTGGCTTAATGAAGGCTTTGCTACATATTTATCTGGCTTAGTTGTTGAGAATTTAGAAACCGAGGATTCCTTTACTAACTGGAAACAAAACAGGATTAATTCAATTACAGCCCAATCCTCAGGTTCTGTATATATCTCAAATAATGATACTACTGTAGCTAGAGTTTTTAGCAGTAGACTTTCCTACAGTAAGGGTGCAATGGTTTTACACATGATGAGAAAAAAATTAGGAGATGACCCTTTTTTCCAGTCTTTAAGAGACTATCTTTCTGATGAAGATTTGTCATATAGTTATGCAAAAACTGATGATTTGAAAAGTATTATTCAAGAATCCTCTGGAGAGGATATTACTGAGTTTTTTGATGATTGGATTTATGGTGAGGGCTACCCTTCATATCAAATTAATTGGAGTCATAATTCTCAAGGGAATCTTAATTTAGAAGTTTCACAATCACAAAGCCATTCATCTGTTGATTTTTTTGAGGGACCAATAACTCTAAAATTAATTGGTTCCGAAAATGAGGTATCTTTGATAAACTTTTTTTTAACCCAAAATGACCAATCCTTTTCATTCCCTGTTTCCTTCGATGTTGAAAGCATTGAATTTGATCCTTTTAATGATATAATTTCAAAAAACAACCTTGTCACATTAGGTTTGAACACAGATTTAATTCATGAGAAAGTAAGTATTTATCCAATACCAGCATCAAATGAGTTTAGAATAATTAAACCCAAAAATCTTGTAATTAATCAGATAGTTATCTATAATGTGAATGGTCAAAAAATATTAGAAATTCCATACTCCGATACTATTAAAATTTCAACTTTGACTAAGGGGAAATATATTATACGTTTTGATAATTTTGAAAGCTATATTTATAAACCCCTTTTGGTAAAATAATTTCGGTAGATATTTTTAATTAATTTTTATTAGACTACTTTTGTCAGCTATATCATTGAAAAACTTATATGGATATTTTTATTAAAGCTGTACAATTCCTTTTAAGCCTTTCCTTGATAATTGTCCTCCATGAATTAGGCCATTATTTGCCAGCAAAGTTTTTTAAAACAAAAGTTGAAAAGTTTTATTTATTTTTCGATGTTAAGTTTTCTCTTTTTAAAAAGAAAATTGGAGAAACAGTTTATGGAATAGGATGGCTTCCGTTAGGGGGCTATGTGAAAATTGCTGGAATGATAGATGAAAGCATGGATAATGAGCAAATGAAAGAGGATCCAAAACCTTGGGAATTTAGGTCTAAACCATCTTGGCAAAGACTAGTTATAATGTTAGGAGGAGTTACCATAAACTTTATTCTCGCAATTGTAATATATATTGGATTAGCTTATAATTATGGAAAAACATCAATACCCCTTTCCTCAATTAAAGATGGTTTTTTGATTGAAAACCCAATATTAAACGAAATTGGATTCAAAACTGGAGATAGAATAATTAGTGTAGATGACAAACAGCTTTCAACATACTCTGAGCTAAGAAAATCTTTTATAAGTGCATCTGTTTACCAAATTGAAAGAAGCGGAGAATTTTTAGAAATATTTCTGCCCAAGGATTTTCTTGGCAGGATATCTTCTCAAAAAAACACCACAACATTTGAACTAAGAATGCCGTTTGTAATTCAAGAGGTTTTAGATGGCTCTTTAAACAAAACATATGATATCCAAAAAGGGGATATAATAACTTCAATCAATGATGAAAAAATTAATTATGTAGACGAATTGATTCCTATTTTATTAGAAAACAGAAACACAACTATTGAAGTAGAGTTATTACGTGGATCTTTTACAATACAAAAAACTTTAAATGTTGATGCTGAGGGGCGTTTAGGAATTATGCATAGAGCATCAATGGCAGATTATATAAATCTTGGATTACTTGAGGTTTCAACTGTCCAATATTCCTTTTTCGAAAGTATTGGAGTTGGTATAAATAATTTTGTGTCCTTCTTTGGTTTTTATTTGGAACAATTTGTAGCAATTTTTAACCCAAGTACTGGAGCTTACAAGGGCTTGGGAGGTTTTATTGCAATTGGTGATATATTTCCACCTTCATGGGATTGGGGGCAATTTTGGAACAAAACTGCCTTATTATCCGTTATGTTAGGAATTTTAAATTTGTTGCCAATTCCCGCATTGGATGGGGGTCATGCAATGTTTCTGATTTATGAAATGATAACTGGAAGAAAACCGTCAGACAAATTTCTAGAGACAGCTCAAATTATAGGTTTTATTGTTCTTATGTCATTAGTCATTTTTGCAAATGGAAATGATATCTACAAACTATTTAATATTTTTATTTAATGGTTTAGATTCACAAATAAAATTAAATTTTAAAAATATTATATATATTTGCGCACGTTAAATAAATTCCTCCTTAGCTCAGTTGGTTAGAGCATCTGACTGTTAATCAGAGGGTCCTTGGTTCGAGCCCAAGAGGGGGAGCAAGCGAAACTGCTACACTACACAGAATAAAGCCCTCGAGAAATCGGAGGGTTTTTTTTTACATCAATTATTAATGAACTTGCTTAAAGTTAGTAAAAAA
>CENX01081970.1_pt1 | contig 17387 bp, 27 predicted proteins | sample 361321 | NCBI WGS metagenome assembly CENX01 (sample SAMEA2619678, study PRJEB7988) | marine metagenome | isolation source: saline water (ENVO:00002010), including | reverse complement strand
GGTCTATCAGGTAATGGTAAAACATTATCAGTAGAGCAAGCATGTGCTTCTCTAAATAGAGAACTCATCAGAGTAAACATCACCATCGAAACAGATGAAGATGATCTTATCGGTGGATTCCGTTTGAATGATGGATCTACTGTATGGCACAACGGTCCTGTCATAGAAGCACTTGAGAGAGGTGCAGTACTTTTACTAGACGAGATTGATCTAGCATCTAACAAGATCTTATGTTTACAATCTATCCTTGAAGGTAAGGGAGTATTCCTTAAGAAAATTGGAAGATTTGTAAAACCTGCTGAAGGTTTCACAATTATAGCCACCGCTAATACAAAAGGTAAAGGTTCAGAGGATGGTAGATTCATCGGAACTAATGTTCTTAACGAAGCATTCCTTGAAAGATTCCCAATTACTTTCGAGCAAGACTATCCTGCTCAAGCAACTGAGACTAAGATACTTCTTAACCAAGGATGTCAAAAAGAATTTGCAGAGAATCTTGTTAGATGGGCAAGTGTTATCCGTAAGACATTCTTTGACGGTGGAGTAGATGAAGTTATTACAACTCGTAGACTTGTCCACATTGTTCAAGCATTCAATATCTTCAATGATAAAATGACTGCTATCACTCACTGTGTTAATCGTTTCGATGACGATACTAAGCAATCTTTCTTAGACTTATACACTAAGGTTGACGCAGGAGAAGATACAGAGTATAATGAAGGGGAATAATAACCCCCTTTATTATGAGGAAATACAATGAGGATGATTATCTCAAAGAGATATCTGAATACATTGCAAATACATACCGAGGTCATTATTCTGTAGGAAACGTACAGACTCTTGACCTCATTGACTCTGTTGGGGATGCTGAAGCATTCTGTAGGAGTAACGTCCTTAAGTATGCATCACGTTACGACAGAAAAGGAACAGCAAGAAAGGACATTCTAAAGATTATCCATTATGGATTACTTCTTTTACACTTTAGTGATAAAGCAGAAAGAGCTAACCAAAACATAGCAGATACACCAACTGCATTCTCAGTAGATTACGACAAATGATTATGATTACTAAACCCACTATTGAAATACTAAAGAACTTCTGTTCTATTAACAAGTCTCTTGTTATTAAACCTGGTAATAGGTTAAGCACCTTGAGTATTAATAAAAATATTCTTGTTTATGCAGACGTAGAAGAACAGTTTGATTCTGAAATGTCAATCTATGATCTATCTACATTCTTAGGTGGACTATCTTTATTTGAGAAACCATCTATAGATACATCAAAGAATAATTACGTAACTGTTAGCGATGCAGCAGGACGTTCTAAGACTAGATTTTTCTATGCTGATCCAGATATTATTACACAACCACCTGCGAAAGAAATTAGTCTTCCTAGTGTGGATGTTAGTTTTAATATTGATGCTAATACACTTCAGCAACTTCAACGTGCTGCCTCAGTATACCAACTACCTGACTTATGTCTTTACGGTGATGGTGAGGTAATGAACTTAACTGTAACTGATAAGAAGAATGATACTTCTAATAGTTACTCAGTTGAGGTAGGAAATACAGATGCAGAATTCTGTTACTGTTTTAGAGTTGAGAACTTAAAGTTATTACCTGGTGCATATGATGTGTCAATAAGTAAAACTAACGTTGCACTATTCCAAGGTAATGGGATAAAATACTTTATAGCACTAGAACCAAATACATGAACATTTTTGTGACTGACCCAGACCCCATTAAATCAGCACAAGTCTTACCAGACAAACACATAGTAAAGATGCCACTAGAGACATGTCAAATGCTTGCTATTGTTGCATCAGAAAAATGGGGTCATGGATTCGGTGTTCTACCTAAAGTAGATGGAGCACCATACAAGACAGACAAGGGTGCATTTCGTAACCACCCTTGTACTATCTGGGCACAGACTAACTTTCGTTGGTTGATTGATCACGGTCTTGCATTGTGTGCAGAGTATACTCACAGATACAACAAAGTCCACAGTTGCCAGTATACTATAGAGTGTGCTGATATCATATTTCCTGATTGCCCACCGCCAACATCATTCACCAGAGCGATGCCCGATGGGTTTAAACATGACACAAGCATTGACACTTTTACTGCTTACAAAAATTACATTAGCAGCAAACCTTGGGTTGCATCTAATTATTTACGTGACGAATCCAGAAAACCAAATTGGGTATGATTAAATTATGAATGATTTTTTATGGGTAGAGAAGTATCGTCCTAAAAAGATTGAGGACTGTATACTTCCTACTGATGTGAAGAACACCTTTAAAAGTTTTGTAGAGCAGGGAGAGATACCAAATCTTCTACTCTCTGGAACTGCAGGTGTAGGTAAAACAACTATTGCAAAAGCATTATGTTATGAACTTGGAGCAGATTTTTATGTCATCAATGGATCGGACGAAGGAAGATTCCTCGATACAGTCCGAAATCAAGCGAAGACGTTTGCAGCAACTGTTTCTCTTACAGCAGGAGCAAAGCACAAAGTCCTTATCATTGATGAGGCAGACAACACTACCCCAGATGTACAACTCTTACTTCGTGCATCGATAGAGGAGTTTCAAAAGAACTGTAGATTTATATTTACATGTAACTTCAAGAACAAGATCATTGAACCTCTACACAGTAGAACAACTGTAATAGATTTCAATGTGCGTGGAAAAATTAAACAACAACTTGCATCTGAATTCTTTGGATCAACTCGTAACATACTTAACGCAGAAGGCGTACAATATGCTGATGCAGTGGTCGCTCAAGTCGTCCAAAAATACTTCCCAGACTTTAGAAGAACCTTAAATGAATTACAGAGATATGCTTCTACTGGTAATATTGATACTGGTATTCTAGCAACGTTAGGTGATGCTAAGATAGATCCACTAGTATCAGCATTGAAGGCAAAGAAATTTAATGATGTTAAGAAATGGGTGCAGCAAAATCTAGACAATGATCCTGTATCTATCATGCGTAAACTATATGACAATCTATCTACAACAGTAGATGGTCCTAGTGTTGCTGCAGCAGTTTTAATAATTGCAGAGTATCAATACAAGTCTGCCTTTGTTGTAGATCAAGAGATAAACCTACTGGCTTGTCTTACCCAAATTATGTTGGAGTGTAACTTCAAGTGACTAACAAATTAATGAGAAAACGTGAGAAGATCAGAGCACAAATGAAGTCCAGATTTTATTACTGGTTCTGGGGTGCTACTGCTATAGCTGTTGTAGGAGGTCAACTATATGTTGGTTCATCCTATCGTTTTATGGCAAGATCAATGAACAGATGGTTTGAAGAAACTATTGATCTCATACAACAACCAATACAACCTATGATACCTGACAGGGGACGTGGATATTACATGCCTGTTCCAACTCCAGAAGATTATGGGATGACAATAATAGAATGAAAACCATAGGAATATTTCCAACAAATATCTTTGAGTTTCAATTACATGATCTCCAACTTCGGGATGATGTTTATAGTTATGTTGATACTCTTAAGATGACTCGGTTTAACTTTCCACATAGAGTCCTGAGTTCTCATGGTGATCTTCATAAACACGAAAAACTTAAACCATTGTATGATTGGTTTCATCAGTGTTTAGAAGAGGCAAGAGTATCAGAAGGATTACAATGTGAAAGTTTAAAGATATCATTGTCATGGGCAAACTGGGCACCTCCTCAATCTGGTGCAGGTCACCCAATGCATAGACATAACTATGCGTACTACTCTGCTGTATATTATCTTACAGAAGGATCACCTACAGTCTTTTTAGATCCTGTAGATATTAGAGGGTTAGATACTCTTGAAATATTACAAGGAGATAGAGAGAGTGTTCCTAATGAAAAAGAAATAATTGCAGAACCTGGTAAACTAATTCTATTTCCTGGTTGGTTAAGACATTGTTCAGCACCACATCATGATGAGTTTAATAGATTTACTATATCATTCAATAGTCTTCCTGATGGTGCCATTAACGGTGGTCCTGGTGGAGTTCCAGTTGCAACCTTGAAAGTATTATGATGAAAACCCCATTGCGTTATCCTGGTGGTAAATCTCGTGCCACAAAAAAGATAGCACAATTTCTTCCAGATCTTACAAAGTATAAATCATATCGTGAGCCATTCTTAGGAGGTGGTTCTGTTGCTTTATACATTAGTCAAACCTATCCTCACTTAGATATATGGGTGAGTGATTTATATAAACCGTTAATCGAATTCTGGCAAACACTAGCATCTCAAGGAGACGAACTCTACAATGAACTTATTCAACTTAAACGAAAGCATTACGAACCTGCGTCTGCCAAAATGCTTTTTATCGAAGCTAAAGAATATCTCACTAGAGAAACCTCGACCTTATTTGATCGCTCCGTTAGTTTTTATATCATTAATAAGTGTAGCTTTAGTGGTCTCACAGAGTCGTCGTCCTTCTCTCCCCAAGCCTCAGACAATAACTTTACCGTTAGAGGTCTTGAAAGATTAAAATACTATAGGGATATCATTGAAACTTGGAAAATTACCCACTCGACGTACGAAGAACTATACACTGATAGTATGGATACTTTTACTTACCTTGACCCACCATATGAAATCAAACCAAAGTTGTATGGGAAACGAGGAGAAATGCATAAAGGATTCGACCACGATAAGTTCTTTGAAGATTGTGACCGCCACTGTAGTCACATGATGGTATCCTATAATAGTTCTCAATTAATTAAAGATAGATTTAAGGACTGGGATGCTCAAGAGTATGATCACACATATACAATGAGATCAGTTGGTGACTATATGAAGAATCAACAAGAACGTAAAGAACTACTTTTATTAAATTATGGCATATGATGATCGCTATCCTCTAAAGGATTATTTGAACAGTATTAATTACACTAAGGATTACCTCATGGGTGAGGATCCAGACTGGGAAAGAAACTATCCAACGTATGTAATTAACAAGTGTCTTTCACATCACATGGACACTATTGTATTTGCAAATGAGATGAACAAGTATCCTAATTTAGACAAGCGTTTACAATATGACTTCTATATACATACTGTTAGACCTAAAAGGAGATTTTCTCCTTGGGCTAAAAAACAACAGGTGAAAGATCTTGACCTTGTGAAAAAATACTATGGATATAGTAGTGAAAAAGCACATCAAGCCCTACGGATCTTAACTCCCGACCAACTTAACTACATTAGACAAAAACTGAACCGAGGAGGAAAGAGATGAATGATGTGCAATGGACTAAAGATGATATGGTTGAAGTCACTCTTAAAGAACCAGATGACTTCTTAAAGATAAGAGAAACTCTTACACGTATTGGTGTTGCTTCTAGAAAAGAAAGAAAGTTATATCAATCATGTCATATTCTTCATAAGAAAGGGCAGTATTACATAGTACACTTCAAAGAACTATTTGCTCTAGATGGTAAGAAAGCAAATTTATCTGAGAATGATTTACAACGTAGAAATAGAATTATTAAACTACTATCAGACTGGGGTCTTGTAGAGATTGTTAAAGTATCAGAGGTAGTAAACGTAGCACCTCTAAGTCAGATAAAGGTAATAGCATACAGAGAGAAGGGAGAATGGATGCTTGAGTCCAAGTATAACATCGGTAAAAAGAGACAAGTTACCGAATGATATATAGAGTAGAGTAACTCTAAGTCATGGCAGAAGCAGTAAAAAAAGAAGAACCAAAGAAAGGTGTCCTTGGCAAGATCAAAGAGCATGTTGAGGATAAGGAAGAGCAACTAGCATTTCTATCTACAATCGTGAGACTTTCGGTTCTTACATGGTCCGCAGGAATTTTAACATTAGCGTATGTTAAATTACCTGCAGCATTTAATATACCTGAGCAGAAACTGGATCCAACTTTCATAGCTTCGGTCTTCACAGGAACTTTAGCTACCTTCGGTGTCGTTGGCACAGGTAAGAAGAAGAACGGTGCAGATGGTGGTAGTGCTAACATATCTAAAAAGGATATGGAGTTTCTTATCGCTAAGGCATCAGAGACTGCACCTGCTCAAACTATCAGGATTGAATCTGGTCCTGTAAAAATTGTCCCAGACACTAAGTAATCATGCAGAAAATTATTAATGTACTTGCTATTGCGTCTACTATTGTATCTGCTACCGTTGTCGGTGGTGGGGTATACGTATATGTCAATAGAGCATCCATCATTGATGGAGTTAAATCTAAAGTTATGGAATCAGTTATCCCAGATGTGGGAGTAGATATTCCTTCTAGTCCTATGCCCGAAGGCACTGGATTTGGTATACCATCGTTTTAAAAGGTTATTATGAATAAGTGGATTGGAATTAGTTTAGGAACTCTTCTAGGCATATCACATATTGGTATGATTGGTTTTGTTGCTACACGAAATAAAAGTCAGTTACCTAGTTTAGATATACCTGTAGGTGACTATACATCATATGCTATTTCAGCAAACAAGGATGGATATAAGTTAAGTTATCAAGCTAACGATCCTAAGACTGCATTCATCAGTAAGGATATTAAGACTAAGGGTGGTTTCTTAGGTCTTGCAAATGAGACAACTAAGGTTGCTGAAGAATACTTTATGGATGGTCAGATCAATCAAGGTGCACCAGTATCAAATACTAGGTCTTGGATAGATCAACCACCTGGTTTATCAGTAGGACAGGCAGCAGAGATAACTGCCCTAAGACAAAGTGAAGCATGCATCAAAGCCGTTGGAGCAGCAGAAGGAACAGGAAGACTTGTAGGCACTAGTGTTGGTGCAGCAGCAGCACCTGCTGTTAGTAATATACCATTCGTAGGATGGGTTGCTGCAGGATGGGTAGCAATGTTTGGTGGAGACCAAGGTGCTACTATCGGTGGTAACATGGCAGAAGATTTGAATAAGAACTGCTAATGCAGGTCATTGATAATTTTCTGAGTGCAGAACAATATACACAATTAGAACCAGTCCTGATGAGTGATCATCTAGACTGGTATTGGAATGATGGTATATGTTATGAGGATGATGGATTATTTCAGATGACTCATACTATATTTGATTCAAGTAAAGAACAAAAGAGTCCTTTATTTTTTCATTGCAAATCTTTATTAAATAAACTAGGTGGATCTGCTCGTAGAATTAAAGCAAATCTAACTACTAAGTGTCATAAACATGTACACACAGGATTCCATACAGATTTTCAAGAAGATCAATTTGTAGGTAAGACTGCTGTTTATTATGTCAATACAAACAATGGTTATACAGAGTTTAAATCAGGTGTCAGGGTAAATAGTATTGCAAATCGTATGGTTATATTTGATTCTAAATATGAACATGCAGGAGTAACCTCTACTGATACTAATCGTAGAGTTGTTCTTAATATTAATTTTAATAGTATCTACTATCAATAATGGACTTACAAAAGATAACAACAGGAGTAACCGCAGCAGCAGTCGTTGGAACTGGTGCAACTGTTGGTGTTCAACATCAGATAGATAAAATGCAAGGCGGTCCTCAAGCAAGACAAGATGCACAGATAGAACAGATAAGACAAGTAGTAGCAGAAGAAGTATATAAACAATTAATAAATGCTTGGCCAGAAACCTCAGGTCCTGTAAAAGGAATTCCAGTTCCTAAAGTAGATTATAAAACACAGATACCTAATCCTTAGTTTTAAAAGGTGGTAAACCTTTCTTTAATCTATATTCGTTAGCAATTATATCATTACGTGTTAGTCTAGTAGTACCTTTACCAAGTTTTTTCTTTACTGTATCAGTAATCTTTTTAATTACAGGTTTGATGATTCTCAATAATATTGGTGTCGCAGTAGCTCCTGCTGTTGCAATTACTGCAACTGCTAGGGTTGTAGATGCTTGACTTGCAGTAGGTACAAACTGTTCTATAGTTGGAACAGGTTCCCAGATTAACTCACAGACTAGTCCATCTGGGGTTAGTTTATATTCTTTAACTTGTTCATCACCTTTCTGACTTCTTTCACCTATACGTCTAGCATTTATAGGAGGACAATCTATTTCTTCTTTTTCGTTATCAGGTGTTTGTGGTGGTTCAACATCAGTCTCTGGAGGGGCTAAAGGATCACCTGTATCTACACCTTCTGTAACTTCCTCTTGTGGAATATACACTGTCTCCCAACTAAGTTCATCAGCACGATAATCAGGTGGTTCATAGTATGGCATACCTGCATCACATAATACTACATTCTGTTTTGGATCGTCATTAACCAACATCTTATTTTTAGATGGTGGGTTCTTTGCATTTTCTTTATTAACCTTTACACAACCTGGCATGTTAATGATTGGAGTTCCTACAAGTTGTGTTACAGGAACTGTTATGGGTATTGCTGTATAACTATCCATCCACGTCCTAGTATCAACTATGGTGTTTACACCAATAGGTCTAACGTTAACATAGGGTATGGCTACATTAGGAACCTGTACCTTAATCGGTTCCATCAACATTACCTATGGAAAAAGTTTTTAGACTATTACTATCACCCATACTTACTTCTTTCTTTGGTGAATTCCATTTAGGTTGTGGTATCTGATGTTCATGTGGTGTTACTCTACCACCAGGTGCTGTTACTACTACGTCAGCACATATAGCATGATAAGGAGAAGCTGGATGGAAAAATACTCCTGCCTTTTTTAATTCACCACAATTTTTTAAACGAGCTAGCTCAAAGTCTAATCTCTTATTAGCAACAAGTTGTTTAGCCATCTCATTCTGTTGTTGTGCTGCCTCATGACATTGCTTTGTCAACTTCTTATTCATTGGTATTGATAGTGTAGCAGAGAGTCCTAAGTTCAAAGATTGATTTGCTTTCATGTCAGTTCTTACTGGTTTTCTCCATAGAACTTGACCAGGATTATCTGGTATACCATCAGGTCCATTTACATCAACTGTTATATCCATGTCTTCACCATCAGGAAACCACCTACTACCATCTGCCTTGGTTCGGGTATCATACCATGTTTCCCAAGGATAGTTTTTTACCGTAACTGTTTGTTGGGTTGTCCTACCTGTAAAGTCTGTGCTGTTATATTGTGGTTCGTAATATACATCCTCCCAAGGATCCTTTCTGCTGTCAGCAAACTGGATATAAGGTGTAAGGTTAAATGTACTACCTTGACAGCTTACTCCACCACCATAAGTGTTAGTTATATAAGGACCTTGTAAAACTTGTATTGCCTGGTTGGTCACTGAGCCTGAAGAATTGGCAATTGGATTTGCAGTAGCACTAACTCCTCCTACGTTTTCAGCTTGTAATGGTAAAGAATTAACGCTGAGAACCGTTGCTATTACTGGGTAAATGTACTTGTTGTATCTGTGACGCTTTGTATAGTTGTTGTTCTTTGTATTATTGTTTGGTTCGAGACCCCTGGTCCTTGATAACTCTGTGAAAATTGGAAGGCTCCCCCTTGAGTTGTCATGGTGAAGTTGTCTTGACTTGAAAAGTCCAAGGAGTCGAAGGAACTTGTTACCGTTCCTGTTATTATGTTTCCTCCTGCTGCTCCATTGGAACTGCTCGGAGTTACGTTCACCGTTGATGTATTCACGTTTGGATTCAAGGGTTGGTCGTTTGAAATGCCTACCCCTGTTACTGAGTATTCCCATCCTGTATTGTAGTCGATACTGTAGATTGTCTCCTGCACCGTAGAATTTGTCTCGGTGTGAGAAGTCATAGAGCCCTGTTGGAAATTTGGTACCACAGGCACTGCATTGGCTGCAGATCCAAGAAGACTAAGCCATATTACTGGTATAAACCTTCTCATAATTATATATCACCTTTATCGTATTGTGATTTCCGAGACGAATTGTCCAGTCGCTGATGTTCCAGCTCCACCTGCTGTTAGTGCCATCGCTCCATTAGTTGCAATTGTACCAGCTAAGTTACCAACTGTTCCTCCTGCACTTGATGTCTGGTTTGAGTATGCTGCTACAGATCCTGTTGTAGGTGCTGCTGCTACACTATCTCCTAATCCTATAGACTGTGTATATGAATACGAATTACCTTGAGTAGTCTGAACTGCATCTGGGACAGCAAAAGTTGCTAGTCCTGTAGAAGCACTAACTGCTGTTATGCCACCTAGGTTACTAGCAGCACTACCACCCGAAGGTGTAATTGTTGTTGTCACACCACTACCTGTTGTAGAGTATGTGTTTGGTGCTCGTGTTACTGCAGTTATTCCTGCATCCACTGTTAACTGAGTCGAGCTTGTCAAGCGGTGTGTAAGATCTGCCTTAACTGGTGTTACAAGAGATCCTAGACCTGCGATCATAATAATGGGAAGAAATCTTTTCATAACCCCTGATATTAATACCTACTGTATATAGGTGCTGTGATCCCTCTAAAAATGTTCGGAGTGTACCATTTCTTAAAACCTTAGTCTATGGTTAAATAGTAGTGTCGCCTTCGGGGACAAAAACTTAACACTCGCTTTAAAAGGAGAACTATTATGGGCAACGAACTACAAAAGTATCGTTCATCAGATTTACCAGATCTACTTGATAAGATATCAAGAAACAGTATTGGACTAGACAATTACCTAGACCAGTTTTTCAACATTCCATCATCCAATTATCCACCTTATAACCTAATACATCTTAGTAATCATGAGTCTAAACTTGAGATTGCTTTAGCAGGATTTAAAAAGGATGAAGTCAAAGTCTTCACAGAATATGGAAAACTTACAGTTGAAGGTACTAAACCTGCAGCAGAAGAAGATACAACCTATTTACATAGAGGACTAGCATCTAGAAACTTTGCTAAGTCATGGACACTATCAGAAGATTGTGAAGTCTCTAACGTTTCATTTGAGGATGGATTGTTAGTAGTAGACTTAAAGAAAATTATTCCAGAGAAGCATGCTCGTAAGGATTATATCTAAACAGCATACATAGTTATACAACCAAAGAGACACTCGTGTCTCTTTTTTTATTGATAAAACTATGAACCTTTATTTAAATCTGAAACCTAATAATTATACAGGAGATTCTGATTTGATAACTTTAGACTTGCCAAGTGGCATGACTGATGATATAATGAAATACGTTAGACCTATAGCAGATGATTATGACAAATCTGAAGTTAAAGTTCTAAAGGACGTTGTGAAAAATTCCATCTACGAAATCGAACGGAGAGAAAATGAGCGTAAGAATCGTAAGAACCCGAAACGGTGAAGACATTATCTGCGATCTCTTTGAGGTAACAACCAAAGAGAAACCAAATGACCCTGTTGCTTTGCAATTAAAGAATCCATACAATGTATGGTTAGAGGGTGTAGACAAACCCAGAGTTCTCATTGAAACAGATGCAGAACCAGAGGTTCAAAAACTTCCAGACCCAGAAATTCATTTCAGACCTTGGGCACCTTTGTCAGTTGATAAAAAGATTATGATGAAGATGGATGAAGTCGTATCAGCATACGAAACATATCCAGAGGTCGTCAAAAAATACAATCACCTAGTGGAGGCAGACAATGGAAGAGGAAATTCTACAACAACAGATCAAAGTGATCTTATTGAAACAAAGGAAGGAGTACCTGTTGGGGAAGGTGACGGAACTGGACGAGGAGCCCAGCTTATTAATTGAAGGGTGTTATGAGATTATTTCTGAAAAAGAGATAGCTCCATTCCCTGCATTTACTGAACAGCGTGATGTCTTCTTGACATCTGATACAGTTATGACTATACTGGATCCTAGTCCCGCTTTGATTGACCTTTATAATAAACAGTGAGCAAATTTTATACGAACATCCAACTAGCAGGTGATACAATCCTGTATAGAGGATATGAAAATGGAGAACCTGTGCAGTTTCGTGCAAGGTTCTCTCCAACTTTATATGTGTTGTCAAAGAATAAGGAGAAGTTTACTACACTCGATGGTAGATATGTTTCTCCTATTAAATTTGATAAACCACGAGAAGGCAGAGAGTTTATAAGACAGTATGATGGTGTAGAAGGATTTGAAGTTCATGGGTATGAACGTTTTGTATATCAATACATTCGTCAAGAGTATCCTAACGATGTAGAATATCGTATTGATCAGATGAAAATATACTCAATGGATATTGAGGTTCAATGCGAAAATGGTTTCCCTGATGTAGAAGCAGTATCAGAAGAAATGCTATCAATTACCATTAAAGACATGGTAAGTAAAGAGTTTTATATCTGGGCAGTAAAAGATTTTAAGACAGAATATAATAAGTTTGTATTTGATACTGAACGTGAGATGCTTATGCATTTCATAGACTGGTGGGCAAAACATACACCAGATATTTTAACAGGATGGAACGTAAACCTGTATGATGTACCATACATATGTCGTAGGGTGAAAAGAATTCTAGGATCTAAATGGATGAATTCTATATCACCTTGGAACCGTGCTAACGAAAGAGAGGTCTATGTCCAAGGAAGAAAAAACTATGCTTATGACATTAGTGGTGTCAATATCCTCGACTATCTCGATCTTTACCGTAAGTTTACTTATACTAACCAGGAATCATACAGACTCGATCACATCGCTTCTGTGGAACTAGGACAACGTAAGGTTGACCATAGTGAATACGAGAACTTTAAAGATTTTTATACTAGTGACTGGCAGAAGTTTATAGAATACAACATTCAAGATACTGAATTGATTGACCGTCTTGAAGAGAAGATGAAGTTACTTGATCTTGCCATCACTATGAGTTATGATGCCAAGGTTAATTTTGAAGACGTATACTCACAAGTTCGTATGTGGGATACGATGATCTATAATTATCTTACGGATAGAAAGATTGTTGTGCCACCTAAGAAGGGTGCTAGAAAAGATGAGAAGTATGCAGGTGCTTATGTAAAGGAACCTATACCTGGTAAGTATGACTGGGTAGTTAGTTTTGACCTTAACTCCCTGTATCCTCATCTTATTATGCAGTACAATATCTCACCAGAAACTCTCTGGGAGACTAGACATCCTAGTGCGAGTGTTGATAGGATTTTAAATGAAGAGATAGTTATTGAAGATGATGTATGTGTCTGTGCTAATGGTGCACAATATCGTAAAGACATACAAGGTTTCTTACCACAAATGATGGACAAGATCTACAATGAAAGAACAATTTACAAAAAGAAAATGCTCCAAGCAAAGCGGGACTATGAGGTTAACCCAAGTGCCAAATTACAAAGAGACATTAGTAAATTTAATAACATTCAAATGGCGAGAAAGATCCAACTTAATAGTGCTTATGGTGCTATTGGTAATCAATACTTTCGCTATTACAACCTTGCCAACGCAGAAGCTATTACACTATCTGGTCAGGTTTCTATTCGTTGGATAGAACAACGAATGAACAACTACCTAAACAAAATTTTAAAAACTGAGGACATTGATTATGTTATTGCTAGTGATACCGATTCTATCTATTTGCATCTTGGTCCTCTGGTGGAGAACGTATTTGCCAGTAGAAAGAAGGATGATAAAAGCATCGTTACGTTCCTTAATAAGGTGTGTGAAGTGGAATTCGAGAAATATATTGAGAGTTCTTACCAAGCGTTGGCCAACTACGTAAATGCTTATGATCAAAAGATGTTCATGAAACGTGAGACCATTGCTAATAAAGGTATATGGACAGCGAAGAAAAGATATATGTTGAATGCATGGGACATAGAGGGAGTTAGATTTGCTGAACCTAAACTAAAAGTTATGGGTATTGAAGCGGTCAAGTCTAGTACACCTGGTGCATGTAGAGAAAAGATTAAAGAATGTATAACTGTCATTATGAATAAGTCTGAAGAAGAAGCACAGAAGTTTATTTCAGATTTTAGAGATGAATTCTCAACGTTACCTGTTGAGGACATATCATTTCCAAGGGGATGTAATGGAATAAATAAGTGGGCGAATCAATCTAGTATCTATAGTAAAGGAACTCCTATACACGTGCGTGGAGCACTGTTGTATAACCATTACAATAAGAAGAATAACTTGACTCATAAGTATCCTCTCATACAAGATGGGGAAAAGATTAAGTTTTGTTATTTAAAAACACCTAATAAGTTTGGGGAAAATGTTGTGTCATTTTTAAATACCTTTCCAAAAGAGTTTGGACTTGACAAACAGGTGGATTATGAGTTACAATTTGAGAAGAGTTTCCTTGACCCGATAAAGGTTATATTAGATACTATAGGTTGGAAGTCAGAACAAGTACCAAATTTGGAGTTTCTTTTCGGATGACCATTTACATAGTTGAATATAAAAAATCTTTTGGAGCAGGTGAAAATGCACAGTTAAAGGAATTCCATGATAAAGGTGAAGCTGAATGGTTTGAAAGATCCAAAAAGCGATCCAATCATATAACAAATTTGTATAAACGTTCCCCCTAAATGAATTTTCTAAAAGACATTGCTAAGGAGATTGACAATGAATATGCTAGCCTGGTCAGTGACGGAGTATCAGCTGGTGACACAAGCGGCTTTATCGACACTGGTAGCCATATATTTAATGCTGTTGTCTCTGGGTCGATCTATGGTGGCATCCCAAGAAACAAAATCACTGCTCTTGCAGGAGAGTCTAGTACTGGTAAAACTTATTTTTGCCTTGGTGTTGTTCAACATTTCCTTGAGTCTGATCCCGATTCTGGTGTTATCTACTTCGAGTCGGAGTCTGCCCTTTCTAAATCCTTAATTGAAAGTAGAAGTATAGATTCTTCTCGTATGTTAATTGTTCCTATTACTACTGTTCAAGAGTTTAGGACACAAGCAATCAGGATTCTAGATAAATATCTACAACAAGATGATCGCAAACCCTTAATGTTTGTTCTTGACTCTCTTGGTATGCTCAGTACCACCAAGGAGATTGAGGACAGTGAAGCAGGTAAAGAGACACGAGATATGACTCGTGCTCAGATAGTGAAATCTATATTCAGAGTCCTTACTCTTAAATTAGGTAAGGCAAATGTTCCCCTTATAGTCACAAACCATACATACGATGTTGTCGGATCTTACATCCCTACTAAAGAAATGGGAGGCGGTAGCGGTCTCAAATATGCCTCGTCTACAATCATTTATCTCAGCAAAAAAAAGGAAAAGAGTGAGAAAGAAGTTGTTGGTAACCTTATTAAAGCTAAGACAGCTAAATCAAGACTCACCAAAGAAAACTCTGAGATAACAACCAGACTCTTTTATGATGAAAGAGGTCTAGACAAATACTATGGTCTACTTGAATTAGGAGAAAAGTATGGAGTCTTTAACCGTAAAGGAAATAGGATCGTTGTTGGTGATAGTTCTGTATATCCTTCTGCAATACTTAAGGATCCAGAAACGTATTTCACAACCGAAATAATGGAGAAACTAGACGACGCTGCCTCTAAAGAGTTCGGTTATGGTAACTAGATTATCTGATTATATTAAGACATACGATGACAAACTTGATTCAGATTTTTGTGAAAATGTCATTAACACATTTCATGAATCCGACAGCATATATGTTGATCGAGAGCAGCGACCAACTTTCCGAGAGTTAAATATATCAGAAAGGTACTTGAATAAAGATCCTAAATGGATGTCTATTCAAGCAAGACTTTCTGACATCTTAACTGTAAGTGCTAAAAGTTATATTAATTACTTGGATGTAGGAGCTGACTTCCCTGCTCAATATGGGTTTGAACAGTTCCGTATGAAGATGTATGATAATAATGGTAAGGATCAATTTAAAGATCACGTTGATGTTGGAGACCATGCTTCTGCCAAACGTTTTCTAGTTATGTTTTTATATTTAAATGATGTGAAGGAAGGAGGGGAAACTAATTTCCCTAACTTAAACGTTGCAATAAAACCGAAGTGTGGTAGAATACTTTTGTTCCCTGCCAATTGGCAGTATAGACACTCTGGACTTCCACCAGTGTCATCTCAAAAATACATTGTTGGATCTTATTTACATTACACATGAACTTAGAAGTTACTATACTTGGTAATTTAATATCACATGAAGAGTATACCCGAAAGGTATTACCCTTTTTAAAATCAGATTATTTTACTGTACGATCATACAAGGTAATCTATGCTGAGATTCATGAATACATTTCAAATTACAATGCATTACCCTCTCTGAATGCATTAGGTATCGAGTGTCAAGAGAGGACTGATCTAACTGAAGATCAGTTCAAAGATATTATGGAGGTTTTACGTGAGTTATCCGATGAGAAAGCAGAACTGGATTGGATCCTTAATACTACGGAGAAATGGTGTCAGGAGAGAGCGATTTATCTATCTCTTATGGAGTCAGTTAAGATCGCTGATGGGCAGGATGAGAAAAGGGATAAGGGAGCTATTCCACAAATACTAAGTGATGCATTAGGTGTGTCCTTTGATCAAAATGTAGGTCATGATTACTTCAGAAACTCAGAAGAAAGATTTGAGTTCTACCATAAAACTGAGGAGAAGATTCCTTTCGACTTGGAATTCTTCAACAAGATTACAAAGGGCGGTCTTCCTAACAAGACTCTCAACGTTGCTCTTGCAGGGACTGGTGTGGGTAAGTCTCTTTTTATGTGCCATGTTGCTAGTAGTTGTTTGCTCCAAGGTAAAAATGTTTTATATGTCACGATGGAAATGGCAGAGGAAAGGATTGCAGAAAGGATAGATGCTAATTTATTAAACGTTCCTATTCAAAAATTACATGACTTACCAAGAGTAATGTATGAGAATAAGATATCAGCATTAAGTAAGAAGACTCAAGGTAAATTAATTATCAAAGAATATCCTACAGCATCTGCACATGTAGGTCATATCAAAGGACTTCTTAGTGAATTGGAATTAAAAAGAAATATAACACCTGATATAATTTTTGTAGATTATTTAAACATCTGTGCTTCCCAGAGATATAAAGGAAGTATTGTTAATTCTTATACCTATGTTAAAGCGATTGCAGAAGAACTTCGTGGTCTTGCGGTTGAAGCAAATGTACCAATCGTCACTGCTACTCAGACTACTCGTTCGGGTTTTGGGAGTAGTGACGTTGATCTTACTGACACAAGTGAGTCTTTCGGTCTCCCTGCAACTGCTGACCTTATGTTTGCTCTTATTTCTACCGAAGAGTTAGAAGAACAAAATCAAATAATGGTTAAACAGTTAAAGAATAGATACTATGATCCTACTTTGAACAAGAGATTCTGTGTAGGTATTGACAGAGCAAAGATGAGGTTGTATGATGTTGATGAAGCACAGAAAGATCTCGTTGACGCAGGTGTCGAGGAGCAAATAATTAAGAAAATTTCTGGTAAAAAAACATTCGCTGAATTGAAGTATGATTGATTTTAAAAAGTATACAAAGTTTGTTAACGCTGTAACATCAGAAGAAAGTAAGTACGGTGGTCATTTCCA
>CENX01062095.1_pt1 | contig 17460 bp, 16 predicted proteins | sample 361321 | NCBI WGS metagenome assembly CENX01 (sample SAMEA2619678, study PRJEB7988) | marine metagenome | isolation source: saline water (ENVO:00002010), including | reverse complement strand
GATGCGGCTATTAGACTTGCGGTTCCTGAATCTGAGCGATCTTAATTCTTACCGAATTCGATTTTCAGGCATTTATCTACAATACATCTTATACCTGCTTCTCTCGCCAGGCTGATTGCTTCTTCGTTGACCACTCCTAACTGGAACCACAAAAACTCCGACCCGATTTCAATTGAATCCAAGACGACTGGAATTAGATGTTGTGGTTGTCTAAATACGTTTACCAGCTTGATTGGCCCCTCGCTCTCATAAGCATCTTTTAGATTCGAGTAACTTTTTTTACCAAGGACCTTACTCTCACCTGGGTTCACTGGAACGATCTCATAGCCCTGCGTCATCATAAATGTCGCTACTTGATAACTCGCTTTTTCTAGATTCGAAGAGAGCCCTACAACAGCGATTTTTCGTTGTTTCAGGGCGTCTTCAATGTCCGATGAATCTTGGCGTCGATTGGATGAGATTAAGCTGTGCATCAACGTGGTAAGATTTCAGAATAGAGTCAGTTAAACGACAGAACGTGGTCTAAAACTATGGCAATTAAAGTCAAAATACTAGCAACAGTATTAAGTATTTCGATTCTGATTGTCGGATATGTAATTTTCTTTCGATCAACCGTATCTGTTGAGTCCACACCCCCTGGTGCGAAAGTTTTTTTAAATGAGCAGCTCATCGGTCAAACGCCACTGAAAGATCACGTCGTGGAACCTGGAGACTACAAGCTCGAGGTTCTTCATTCGACTTTTAAAAAGTTCCAGTCGAGCTTAACAATAAAATCTGGTGACAAGATCACTGAAGAAGTCGAGCTCACGTCGGGCGTTGGTAGAGTCGAGCTACTGTCGAATCCGCCAGGCGCATGGGTCGAGATCAACGGAAAGCGAATTAAAGGGGCCACTCCTTTCATCACAGAACTTGATTCCGGTTCGCATAAAGTCGTTATGGGTAAATCTGAGCGCAGAGTGGCAAGGAAAACGCTTGAATTGAAAGATGGCGAGGAACAGACAATAACTTTGACGCTCAACATGGACCCCCATGGAAGTGTTTTCATTGAGGCATCACCGCGGGGTTCTCAGATAGAGTTTCTTGGTACTGATTTCGTATACAAGCCCGGTTTGAGAATGCCCATGGGGGAGTACTCGCTTCAAATAAGCAGGTCAGGTTATGAGACGAAGAACGCGAGGTTTACTGTTTCCTACGGTGACAATAGAAAGAGTTTTAAGCTCAAACGTGCATATGGGGTGCTAACAGTGCTGACGGAGCCAATGGGTTCATCGGTTGAGTTAAAATACCTCTCTGGTCCCACGATGGTTCGACGTCTCTATGAAGAGCCTACCAAACTGCCAACTGGGGCCGTTGATATCAAAGCTCGAAGCATGAATTTTCAAAGTCAAAGCAAGAGAGTCCAACTCCCTTCCACTGGGGCGAAGGTTTCTTTCAAGCTGGAGAGATTAGAGCGAGAAGAGGGCGCGGTATTCTCGGACGTGATCAAAGGAGTTGGAGAGAATGCACCCCAGATGGTTGTAATTCCCCCAGGATCATTTGTGATGGGAGAAAGAGACGAATCTTCCGATATTGGGACGAAATTTGTCGGATTGACCGAGCCATTCGCTGTGTCCGTTTATGAGGTCAGCATTCGAGAATTCTCTAAGTATGTGAAGTCCCAGAATTTGTCATTGTCAAAAAAACTGAAGAGGCTTATCGATAGTGGCACTTTGAATTTAGATAGCCCGATGGCGCATGTCTCACACAAGGAAGCGGAAGGATACGCCTCATGGTTGACCGACCAAACTAGTTTTAAATATCGGTTACCTACTGAAGCTGAGTGGGAATATGTGGCGCGAGCGGGATCGAATGATCCTTATTTCTTTGGTGCAGATAGCAGTTTGTTGTGTTCCTACGCAAATACGGCCGATCTAAGCGCTAAAGAAATATATCGAAGTTGGGAAACCCTGGATTGTGATGACGGACAAATTCGGGCTCGATATCGAGGAAAATATCGCCCTAATGATTTTGGTGTCTTTGATATATTAGGAAACGTCTCAGAGTGGGTGGCCGAATGCGGGTTGCCAAAGTACAAAGAATCTCAGAGAGACGGAACGATCCCAGTAGAAGAGGACAATTGTTCATCACACGCTTATCGAGGTGGTTCGTGGGATGCCAGTGCCGAAGAAAGTAGTGTAACGTTTAGGAAGAATGCTACGAGTGGGAATGATGATAGAGGCATAAGGCTCGTTAGGGAGTTTTAAAAGGCTTCAGTAGGAAAGCCAGCGCGCCTATAATTAAGCGATATGTTGAAGAGGTAACAATGACTGAACTGAATGCTTTTCGTGAAGAGATTCGAGGTTGGCTACAAGACAACTGCCCAAAGTCAATACAGACGCCCATGGCGGCTGATGAGTACCCGGGTGGAGGCAGACGAGCCGAGTACAAAAATCCGGAAACGAAATTGTGGTTGGAACGTTGTGCTGAAAAGGGCTATACAGTTCCCTCTTGGCCGAAGGAATACGGCGGAGGCGGGTTGAGTAAAGAGGAGATAGTCGTCTTCCAACGAGAGATGAAGGAGATAAATGCGCGTCCACCGCTCGTTGGAATGGGATTGAGCATGATTGGGCCAGCGCTACTTGACTACGGAACCGAGGAACAAAAAAAAGAGCATCTGCCAAAAATCGCTCGAGGAGATATATGGTGGTGTCAGGGTTACAGTGAGCCCGGTTCAGGATCCGATCTCGCGAGTTTGCGAACCTCAGCGGTGGAGGACGGGGACGATTTCATCATTAATGGGCAGAAGATCTGGACCTCTGGGGCTGACCAGGCAGACTGGATGTTCTGCTTGGTGAGAACGGATTTTGATGCACCAAAGCATGATGGTATCTCATTTGTTCTTTTCGATATGGAAACGCCGGGCATAACTGTAAAGCCAATAAAATTGATAAGCGGTTATTCGCCATTCTGCGAAACATTTTTCGACAATGTCAGAGTTCCAAAACGTAACTTAGTCCATGAGCTGAACAAAGGCTGGACGGTCGGCAAGAGGCTCTTACAGCATGAAAGATCCTCGATCGGTGGCATTGGAGGCGGTCAAAAAACGACTTCGATAGAAGAATATGCTCTGAAGTATCTCGGCAAAACAACAGATGGGAAAATCGATGATGCTAGTGTTCGAGACAATGTATTAGCCCATCGGATTAACGACAAAGCATTTTCCTTGACGATGCAGAGAAGTGTGGATGAATCGAAAACAGGGGCTTCGCCCGGAGCGCTTTCTTCGATGTTTAAATACTATGGAACGGAACAGAATAAGGGTAAATATGAGTTGCTGCTCGATATTCTTGGCACTCAGTCTTTGGGTTGGTCTGGTAATGACTTCACCGATGACGAACTGGGTACCACAAGAGCTTGGTTGAGGTCGAAGGCAAATTCGATTGAGGGCGGCACCTCGGAAGTGCAGCTGAACATAATCGCCAAAAGAGTGCTCGGGCTTCCGGATTAGTTTAACTCGGAACGGGCGCAGATATGATTCACCCTGCAGCCGCCAAGGTGATGGAAGGCGACGGTTCAGTTCGGAGTAAATACGGGTTCTCTGTTATGAAAGCGTCAGACGGCAAATGCGAAATAGAAATGAATGTCCTGTCAGATTGGATAAACGCTGCAGGGTACACGCATGGCAGCGTAGCTTACGCGATCATGGACAGCGCCTGTGCTTATGCGAGTGCATCTCTTAATAAGCTCGCAGTAACAATAAACGGAAATGTAAACTATACGAAGGGTACCAAGGTGGGAGACCGTCTTTTGGCGGTTGCGGAACTCCAAACACAAAGCGCCAAGCTTATGACCTTCGCAGGGAGAGTGATTGATCAAGACGATAGAACAATCGCGACCGGGTCTTTCCTATTTCAAGTCTTAGGTGATCGAGATTAAAGCCAGCGTACTTTCCGAGGTTCGACGAAAATCACCAATAGGATTGCTAATCCTCATGTCGATAACAATGCCGATCGCCTTCAATGCTTGGTCGGCGCAGTTAAATAACTTTGTTGTGGAGGCCGCAAATTTCACGGGTGTAGAAATTGGCATTCTACAAAGCCTTAGAGAGGTGCCAGGCTTTTTGGCTTTCACTACAGTGTTTGTCCTACTAATTTTGCGCGAACAGACGTTTGCAGTTCTATCGCTCTCTCTTCTAGGGCTGGGAGTGGCGATGACAGGATTTTTCCCAACGGAGTACGGGCTCTATTTTACGACGGTAATAATGAGTATAGGGTTCCATTATTTTGAGGCTGTGAAGCAATCTCTTAGTTTGCAGTGGTTGAAGAAAGAAGAGGCTCCTCAAATCCTCGGGCGTCTTATAGCAATCGGTTCGGTAACGTCTCTAACCGTCTATTCACTACTGTGGTTTTTTATTGAGATTTTCCAGGCGTCTTTCTTAGTAAACTTTTTAGTTTCAGGAGGTATCTGCCTCGGCTTGGCAATATTTATGGGACTGTACTTCCCAAGCTTTGAAGAAAAGTCACAGCAGAACAAATCGATAGTATTGCGGAAACGTTATTGGCTCTACTATTTACTCACTTTTTTGTCGGGTGCAAGGCGTCAAATCTTTGTTGTATTCGCGGCTTTCCTGATGGTCGAGAAGTTTGGTTATTCCGTGTCTGAAGTCACGTTGCTTTTCTTGGTCAACTACGCCTTCAATTGGCTTTTTGCAGAAAAAATCGGCGAGTTGATAGGCCGCATTGGCGAGAGGCGAGCCCTTACGTTGGAATATACCGGACTTGTTTTCGTCTTCGTGGCCTACGGTTTAGTAGAGAACGCGACGCTTGCGGCATGCCTTTACGTGATTGACCATATGTTCTTTGCGTTGGCTATAGGTATAAAAACATATTTTCAGAAGATAGCTGACCCCGCCGATATGGCGAGCAGTGCCGGTGTATCATTCACTATCAATCACATTGCTGCGGTGGTTATTCCGGCTGCATTAGGGTTGGTATGGTTGTGGTCGCATGCCTTGGTTTTCTACTTTGGTGCCATGTTCGCCTTCTTGTCTTTGATCGCATCGCAGCTAATTCCCCGTGATCCAATGCGGGGTAATGAGACAAATTTAACCTCCGCTAATTCGCTTGGTTTTCAGGCTTAGTTTTCTGTAGCTAAGACTTCTCTCAAACGCTCTAAGGAAGTTTCCATCCCCTGTTGAATGAATGGTTCGACCGCTGCAGGATCTACCTCTGTTTCCCAGACGAAGGTGGTGCCACTCTCGTTTCGGATTAACTGAATAGATGCCTTGTGTGCAGCTAATTTAGGAGTCGATTCGACAACAGAATATTCGAGTCGAAAAGAATCATCGTCTTTTAGCAGTATCCTCTCTGCGAGGTCGCCCGCTCCATCCATTTTAAATCGGCGTATTCCATCACTGTACACACACGACTCGACTCCGTTTACCCAATCTATTCGATCTGGAGTTCCGACTATTGCCCAGACTTTTTCCGCTTTATGAGGTATCTCTGTCTCGATTCTTATTGGCATTTGGGGCTCCTGCTTTTTCCAAATGATAGCGGTATGCTCAACGAAGGAAAGGGTCAAATCGTTCGGATTGGGAGGTTGATTGATGGAAGGGCCTTTAAAGGGATTGAGAGTTTTGGACTTGACCATTGCGAGAGCGGGTCCAACAGCAGTTAGACTGTTATCAGACTGGGGAGCGGACGTCGTGAAAGTTGAGCCGATTCCTCAAAAAGACTCATCGGGAAATTCTGTCACGGGCGCGCGTCGCGGTCCTGATGAACAAAATTTACATCGGAATAAGCGGTCTATTTCTATTAATTTAAAAATGGAAACTGGAAAGATGCTTTTTCATAAGATGGTCAAAGAGGCTGATGTGGTCGTTGAGAATTTTCGTGCCGATGTGAAGTATCGTCTTAATGTTGACTATGAAACCTTATCGAAGATAAATCCGCGCCTAGTCTATGCGAGTATTTCTGGTTTCGGTCAAGATGGTCCCTATAGTAATCGGCCTGGGGTAGACCAAATTATTCAGGGTATGAGTGGCTTGATGTCTGTGACGGGCGAACCCGGTCGAGGACCGATGAGGGTTGGCGTAGCAATATCGGATACGTCGGCAGGGATGTTTTTAGGCCAGGGAATCCTGCTCGCGTTATTTCACAGGGAGAGAACTGGCGAGGGTCAATGGGTTCATACGTCTCTTCTCGAGTCCATGCTGTGTAAATTAGATTTTCAAGGTGCTCGATATACGATGAGCGGGGAGGTCGCAGAACAGCAGGGAAATGATCATCCTACTCAAGTCCCCATGGGTACCTTTTTAGCAAAGGACGGTCACGTCAATATCGCGGCGTTCGGTGATCGAATGTGGGGTAGGTTTTGTGAAGCCCTCGGCGCGAACGAATTATTCGCAGACTCGAAATATCTAAATGTAAGAGATCGAATGAGATATAAAGATGACGTCAAACGAGATATGAATTCTGTCACTGCTAATTTTTCTGTTTCTGAATTGGTCGAGAGGCTGAATTCTGCCGGTGTTCCTTGTGGGCCCATTAACAATATTGGTCAGGCGTTCGAAGATGAGCAGGTTAAGTATTTGAAAATGGCGAAACCGGCTCCATCTGAAACTCAAGATTCAATTAGTCTGATAAGAACTCCAATCAACCTGTCCTTGTTTCCGCATCCAGATCAGTTCGACCGTTCGGCGCCTGACCCCGGAGATAATGGGTTGGAGATCTTATACGGGTTTGGATTTGAAGATAGCGAGATAGAAAGGTTTCGCTCAGAAGGCGCCGTGTCTTGACCTCGGATAAAAGTGCCTTCGGTTACGCCGTCGGAGACTTTGGTATAAATCTTTACTTTATATCGACGATGACCTGGCTGATGGTTTTTTATACCGATGTGGTTGGCCTAGCTCCTTTCGTTGTTGCCGGTATTTTCTTCGTTGCTCGCCTGATTGATGCGTTCACAGATCCGTTGATTGGTTTATTGGCGGAGCGTACGCAATCACGGTGGGGTCGAATGAGACCCTGGTTATTGTTTGGCACTTTGCCGCTAGGCCTCATTGCTGTTCTGACTTTTTCTAGTCCAGATACGGATATGGATGGGAAGATTATTTGGGCGTATGTAACATATGTTTTATTCGGCGTTATCTATACCGTAGTCACAATCCCTTACTCGGCATTAACAGCCTCGATATCTCCTGACTATGATTTTCGCACGAAGCTGTCCACTCTAAGAATGGCCTGTGCGTTCGGTGGCGGATGGATCGTCTCGGTCGGCGCTCAACCTTTTGTTGGCATGTTTGGTGAGGATCAAACTCTCGGATGGCAAGTCTTGCTGGCCATATTTGCGCTTATTGCCTCGGGTGTTCTCTTCATTTCGTTCTGGACGACAGAGGAAGAAGTGCTGCCACGAGAGGGACAACAGATCACGTTGAAGCAAAGCGTCTCTTCAGTTTTTTCTAATCCTCCTCTATTGATCGTTATAGGCATATTTTGCTGTGGCATGTTCAGTTTCACGGTCAGGCAATCACTCGCTTTTTACTATTTTAAATATAATGTCGGCCAGCCGGACTTAGTCCCGTTTTTTTTCGCGAGCACGTTAGGCTTGATGATTCTGGGTCTTGCGGCCGTGCCCTCGATCGCCAGTAGGTTCGGGAAAGATGGAGCTCTTTTTATTGGTGCGGGGATTACTATACTGTCTAGCTTCAGCTTCTATTTCACAGAACCGACGTCCATCGAATGGGTTTTTCTGTGGGGAATTTTAGTAGCCCTGGGTGGTACTCCTATCGCTGTAATGGGCTGGGCGATGATGCCAGATACGATTGAGTATGCAGAAGAAAAGTTGGGTGTTCGCGCCGACGGTAGCGTTTATTCGATGTCTAGTCTTTTCCAAAAGATAGCGAAAGCAGTCGGTGGTTCTGGAGTAGCGTTGGGACTGGGCGTGGTCGGTTATGTGGCGAATCAACCGCAGACTCCAGAAACGTTAGATGGCATACAAACGATGTTCACTCTCGCTCCAGCTGCGATAATGGTGCCGCTTATCGTACTAGCTTGGTTTTATCCTCTGGACAAGAAGATGCATGATAATTTACGGGGTCAGCTAGGGCGTTAGGGAGTTTAATCTCCTCCACTCGAGAAGAAGTATTTTCATACTCATCGCCACTGCCAACGGCTGATCGAACATTAAATGATGATACGTCCCCGGTATCGTGATAGTTGGTAGCAGATTGTTAGTGGCCTTCAGCATATAATCCCCATAGAGAGCTCCTTCGTCTTCACTGTTTTCTCCAAGCATTAGAGCCGCTCTACAAGGTAAGTTTAGAAATTTGGTATTCTGATCAGCCCCCATCTCCAAATAATCGAAAAGGGTTGGGTCAAACTTCCAAGTCCATCCACCCTCAACCTTTCTCAGTCCAAATTCAGCCATGTGTCTGAGAACCAAGGGGTGGACGCCAGGTTGCTCCGGGATAAATCGGAATCTGCCAATCGCTGTCTCCTTATCTTCGTACACCCTAAGTTTTCTCCCGGGCTTTACGCCCTCTCTCTCTACGCGCAAACCCCATTCGACATACTCTTCCGGCGGAGCCACTGTGAAGTCCATAAATAGTATTCCGCCCAAGAGATCGCCATAAAGGTCACCAGTCTCGAGAGCCACGAAACCGCCGAAACTATGGCCTACTACAAAAGGCCTCTCTCCTAGTTCGGCAGCGTCGCAGACTTTCCAAACCTCGTTGGCGAAATTCTCCTTTGTATATTTTTCTCGCCAACCGCTGTCTCCATTGCCTGAGAGGTCCAAAGCGGCGATGCGAAAGTTTTCTGCTAAAAAAGGTGCTGTGAATCGCCACCATTCTTTATGAGCATTGCTCCCGTGAATAAGAATTACCCCCGGAAGGCCCTTTTCGCCCCAGGTGGTGAAGTGTATTGGTGCCCCATCGACTTCCACGATTGAATTTTCACTTGGGTAATTGATTGCCCTGTCAAACCAAAAGGGTTTATCTTCCAATTTGGGTGCTCCTGCGGCAAAGCGTTGGACACTAGCACGATTTTCAAAATTAGTAGAGAGCGATTGAAATTACATACCGAGCAGGCAGATGTTTATTGTCCTTATTGCGGCGAATCGATCGAGATAATCGTAGATTCAAGTCAGGGGACGCACCGATATGTTGAGGACTGTTTTGTTTGTTGTAGGCCGATAGAGATGGAAATCGTAATTGATGGGGACGATTTTTACGTACGTGCGTCTCATGAAGACGACGTGTGAATCGAGGTAGAGAGAAAGGGGGAGGAAAGGTGGAATATTTGCTTGAGGATATTACGGTTGTCGACGCTGCGACTTTTCTTGCGGGGCCCGGAGCCGCAACGATCTTGGCTGATTACGGCGCTAATGTCATAAAAATTGAGCCGCCATCAGGAGACGGGTACAGAAGTCTTGTGGGCCGTTATCCCGTGCCCTACCACTGGTTACTTACCTCCCGCAATAAAAAAAGCTTGGCTGTTGACCTGAATAAAGACGCCGGCAGAGCCTTGGTTCATAAGATTCTCGAAAAAGCTGATGTACTGACCTCAAATTTTTTAGCAGCACAGTTGAAGAAATACGAACTCGAATATGAAACCGTTAAGACTATCAACCCAAGAATCATATTCGCCCATATCAGCGGTTACGGATTAAAAGGTGACGATGCCGAGCGCAGAGCATTTGACACAACAGCCTGGTGGGCGAGATCCGGCCTTATGGAATTCATCCGCGACCCCGAGCAAACGCCTTTGGCGCCTGCTCCTGGTATGGGAGACCACGCGACCTCAACCGCGCTATTTGGAGCAATCATGACCGGACTATACCGCCGAGAAAAGACGGGGGTGGGTTGTTTCGTCTCGACCTCGCTAGTAGCAAACGGTGTTTGGTCCAACGGGATGGCTCTCCAGGGTGCCATTGCTGGAAACGATATCGGTGAATATCGTCAAAAGACCGGATGGATAAATCCCTTAAGCGCTTGTTACAAATGTGCAGACGGAAATTATATTGTGCTGGCGATCATTAACACGGAGCGCGAATTTCCTAAATTATGTGAGGCCATTGGTAGGCCTGATATTTTAGAGGATGAACGATTCTTGACGATTAGATTAGCGATGCGAAATAGAGAGGATTTGCAAACTGAACTTAATAAAGAATTTATAAAGCATTCCTCCATAACCATATCAGAAGCGTTGGAAGAGGCCGGCATTACTTTTGGTCCCGCACAAACCATGGCTCAGGTGCTCAAAGATCCTCAGATAAAAGAAAACGACATAATTGTTGAGACGGGTGAGGGAGAGGGTGACTATGTCAAAACAATAAACAGCCCTTTATCAATATTGGAAGAAGCTAAGAAAAAGCCTTCAAGGGCGCCAGATATCGGGGCTGACACCATATCGATACTAGAATCGCTTGATTTCGATCAAAGTCATATAAAGGCCTTGCTGAAGGCCGAGGTTATTTTTAGCGGCTCTACAGAAGGCTGAACTTAGCTGCTCGGATCAACAGCGGTAACCTAGATCTTACTCAATTTGTTCGATGAGCGAGAAAATTTCGATACCAAAGAATAGAACTTTGGGTTTTGGTTAAGAACGACGGTCCAGGTTTCGTTTCCACTATATAAAGCTCGGGTGAGCACGAAAAAAGTTGTTTAAATCAACTCAACTCTGATTTTGTTTGTTGTCCAAATATTTCTCTGCATCCAGGGCCGCCATGCACCCGAAACCCGCGCTGGTTATAGCTTGGCGGTAGATATGATCAGCGACATCACCGGCCGCAAAAACTCCCGCAACGCTTGTTGAGGTAGCATTTCCTTCGCTCCCGCTCTTTATTTCAATATAGCCATCTGACATTGCCACCTGGTTTGCAAAGATAGTCGTATTTGGGGTGTGTCCTATCGCTATAAATATTCCAGAAACGGAAATGGACTTTGCTTCCCCAGATTTACTCTCCACCCTCATTCCCGTGACACCCGACTCGTCTCCAGTTACCTCGCACAGTTCGTGATTCCATACAAATTCGATATTGTCTTTAGCGAATAATCGATCTTGCAGGATTTTTTCTGCACGCAGTTCGTCCCTGCGGTGAACGAAGTACACTTTTTTTACGATATTCGATAGATACAGAGCTTCTTCTACGGCGGTGTTGCCGCCGCCGATGACCGCGACATCTTGGTTTCTAAAGAAAAAACCATCGCACGTCGCACATGCGCTAACCCCTTTTCCTTTGAAGTTTTCTTCACTATCAAGACCCAAATACTTTGCTGATGCTCCAGTCGCGATAATCAGAGCATCACAGGTGTAGGATTTATCGTCTCCGATCAGTTTATGTAAGCCCCCGTCATTCAAATCTACGGTGTGTATGTGGTCGTTGACGATTTTGGCCTCAAATCGTTCAACGTGCTCTGCCATTTGCATCATCAGTTCTGGACCCTGAAGATCGGCATGACCACCAGGCCAATTCTCGACCTCCGTGGTGGTTGTCAACTGTCCGCCGACCTCGACGCCTGTGATCAAAGTGGGTCGAAGGTTTGCTCTCGCTGCATAAAGTGCGGCCGTATAACCAGCAGGACCGGATCCTATTACGATTAGAGATGAATGCTCGTTATCTGCCATTGAAATACTTAAAAATCCGCTATCTTAATTGATCGATCGAAATTATCGAGAGGCTCTTCAATCATAAGTAAATGCAGCCTCTCTGTAATAAGGATCACACAATTTTTTGATCTTGAAAGCTCCTTATATCCTCTTTGCTGAACCCCAGCTCGTCCAATATTTCGACTGTATGTTGACCCAGTTGAGGCGGTTCTCGTTGAACGCTCGGTGGGGCCGGGTGAGTCAAATGACTTGCACTGACTACCCTCAATTTATTTTCCGGTGATCCAGGTTTCTCTATTTCTGTAAATGTGAGTCGGTGATCAAACTGACTATCCTCCGCAACCTGACTCAGGCTTCTTATTGGCGCTGATGGAATGCCGGATTGACCGAGTGAGTCAAGCCAAAATTCAGTATCGTGCCGTTTTATAGCTGGCTCTAGTAGCTCTTCTATTTCAGTCGCATTCTTCAATCTCACCTCAGGATCGGGAAACCGGGCGTAGGCCTGTCCTTGGCCTACCAATTCAAACAATTCCTGTACATGAGATTCCTTGAGCGCGATTATTTGAACAAATCCGTCAGAAGTTGCAAAAACATTGGCGGTTGGTTGTTTGGTTGGCGAGTGGTTTCCGGTCAGATCAGGAAGATTTTTGGTTAAGAAGTAGTTGCCAAACTGAGGTGCCTGCATCATTACAGCGCTATCCATCATTGATATATCTACTCGCTGACCTTCGCCAGTAACATTTCGTCTGAGTAGAGCTGCGGTGATAGCGAAGGCAGCATTTAGAGAGGTGCTCATATCCACTGCAAAATAACCCGCCCTGGTTGGTCCTGTCTCGTTGTGACCACTTATGCTCATCATTCCGGAAGAAGCTTGAATTGCACCATCAAAAGCCGGTAACTCTGATTTAGGTCCACTCTGCCCGTACCCAGATATGGAAGCGTAAATCAGATTTGGATTTATTGCCTTGAGAGATTCGTAGCCGAATCCCAGCCGATCTATGGTGCCTGGTTTAAAATTCTCAACGACTACGTCCGCTGTTTTAACAAGCTCATAAACTATTGTTTTTGCACTGGTGTGTTTTAGGTCGATTGTGATTGAGCGTTTGCCTAAATTACAGGTGAGAAATGATGGAGCCATGCCGTCGCTAGTTGACGCCATCAGTCCCCTGGTCATATCTCCTGTCCCTGGTTGCTCAATTTTTATTACATCTGCACCCAGTTGAGCGAGTTGCTGAGTTGCGAAGGGGCCAGCCAAAACAGCGCTGAAATCGATAATGCGTATGCCTGTTAGTGCTCGTACCTCGCTAGCCATTCCTAACCCTATCTTGGCGTCAATTCAAAAATCCAAAGATAACCGCTACTCACAATCGGGTAGGCTTCCTCAAAAGAAAATTCTCGGTCCTGCGGCCCGAGAGGGTATTTTCTTGCAAGTTCGGAGAGGATGTACGGCATATCCGGATCGTCTTCGATCCGAACCAATTGTCTGGGATATAGCTTGCCATCCACTCTCAGGATTGCCCGACCGTCTTCCAGCGCGTGAATTGGCCATTGTTTCCAAATCTTCCCCCACCAAGTTGTCATATAACCGCTCGGTATAAATATTCTGCCGTTGTGTTCGACGATCCAAGTAATTCGGGAGCTCTCTGGCTCCAAAAGCTGAAATTCGACTTCTTGCCTATCTTTAATGAAGGACCAATCAGGCTCTTCGCTGACTACCGTGCCCGTAGTGAAGGGACCTCCAGATACAACTATCCACGGACCGTCTGCGAATCTCATACCGAAAAGAAAAACCGTAATCGCGAGGGCTATAGCCCCGAAGACAAATAGGCTCCTCTTGATAAATGTCATAATGAACGTCATCACTCCCCCAAAGGTAAGTTACCTCCACCCTTTATAACGCTTTGACGTAGAGATGCCTACTTTCTTATATTGCGGCTAACTTCGGTTTCATGGGTTGATTTTTAGATGAACAAAATTAAAAAGGTGGCGCTCATTACCGGCGCATCGGCGGGTTTGGGGCAAGAGTTTGCGAAACAGCTCGCGGGACAGGGATGTGATCTCGTTCTTGTGGCTAGACGTGAGAATCTTTTGGAGAACATTGCAACTGAAATTGTCGAGAACTGGCCAGGCACCTTGATTACCAATATCAAGGCTGATTTATCGGAACCTTCGGCACCACGAGAGATTTTCGATGAGTTGTTGGATTTGGGTATTTCGCCGAATTACCTAATTAATAACGCCGGATCCGCTGGCCCGGACTTTTTTGACGAAATTCCGTGGGAAGAACATCTGAACTATATGACTTTGATGCAAACCAGTGTCGCGGAGATGTGTCATCGCTTTATCCCCAAAATGCTAAGCAAGAAGTTTGGACGAGTCATAAATGTATCGTCAGTTGCGGGCAGAATATCAAGAGCGGGTGACTGTCATTATGGGCCAATGAAAGCTTATTTGGTGGCTCTGTCTGAAGCCCTGAATGCATCCACTCATAATCATGGGGTCAACGTCTCTGCGCTTTGTCCGGGATTCACCCATACTGATTTCCACCAAGTTGGAGATTTAGAAGAGATGAAAGAGAACACCCCAAGATTTATTTGGTACTCAGCTCAGACAGTCGTTCAGGAAGGGTTGCGAGCAGTAGAGAAGGGCAGAAGTATTCAAGTTTCTGGTCGCCTGTATCGATGGATTGATCCTCTTTTCCAATCCGTCTGGACGCGAAAGATATTTCAAATAAATCGTCAGTGAAATCCGAGAGATTTTTTTCAGCAAGTTGGCATAATGTGGCAGAGGAGGGGGCGAATGACAGGATCAGTATATTCTGACACTAACCGTCAGCTGCTTTTTGTTCTATCTAACTTGGCGATTTTTACGATCGGCCTTGGCCTAGCGGTAAGAGCATTGATTGCGGGCGATTTACAAGCGGACTTATTTGACCAGATAGATGTAGCTCGATCGGCCACGATGGTTGGCGAAGTTCTTGCTGCCACATTCGCGGGATTCGCTATCACGCTATTATTTGGTTCGGCGATTGTGGATTTGGTCGGTATGCGGTCGGTGCTAATCTTATCCGCATTAGGATACGTCGTCGGCAGTGTTCTTGTTTTGATGGCTACCTTAATTGATCCCTCACAACTAACTTATCAGTTGGTCTATGCCGGGTTTTTATTGACGGGTTTGGGCTGGGGAGGTGTTGAGGTTGCCACAAACCCGTTAGTAGCAACCATCTACAAAGAAGAAAAAACGCATCGGCTAAATATACTGCACGCCTGGTGGCCGGCTGGAATAGTAATAGGTGGCCTAGTTGGAATTCTACTGACAACTTTAGATATTAGTTGGAAAGCGAATCTTATTGTACTGATGATGCCAGCAATTCTACTGCTCGTATTGGTCACTCGGGCGGAATTTCCGGTGACCGAGAGAGTAGAAATGGGTGTTTCTTACAAAGAGATGTTCCATCAGCTCCTTCGCTCTCCAGGCTTTTTTATCTGGTTTTTTTGTATGATGGGGACCGTCACAGCAGAGTTGGCTCCGAGCCAATGGGTGGACCTGGCTTTGACTAATATTGTAGGCATGTCAGGTATCTGGGTTCTAATTTATGTGAACTCGATAATTTTTGCGGGCCGCCATTTTGCTGGATCTCTCGTCAACAGATTCTCGACGCCGGGTCTTCTCTTCTTAGGTTGTCTTTTGGCTGCCCCCGGTCTTTATTTGCTATCGATCGCCGAAACGCCATTGTTCGCGTTTTTTGCGGCCACTCTTTGGGCAATTGGCGTTTGCTACTTTTATCCAACTATGTTGGGTGCGGTCGCCGAGAGATATCCCGAGGGAGGTGCCCTAATGATAGGGTTGATGGGCTTCGCTGGGGGGCTAGCAAGTTACTCTCTGCTTCCGTGGATGGGCGCGTTGTTTGATCAAGCAAAGCTAAAGGCTGCTGGCGGGCTTGATGCTTTTAACGCTCTTAATGATGATCAAGTGACTGCGGTAATCCGAGTTGCGTCTGTAGAATCCTTTCAGATTGTTGCATTTATTCCTCTTATTTTGCTGCCGATTTTCGGGCTACTTTGGGCTCGAGAGAATGCCAAAGCGACAGTGAACGAATAACGAGCCGAATTGAGTATGAATCGTCGAGAAATCTTAAAACTACTGAGCATTTCCTTGGGAGCGAGTCTTAGTCCCTCGATCGAGGCGGCAGCACTAAGCTTCAAGCCGAAGGCAACAAAGGTAAAAGGGTCGTGGACTAATTATCAAAGAGAAACTGCTCACATCTGCGCAGAATTAATTATGCCGCAGACGGAGACACCCAGTGCATTGCAAGTGGGAGTTGGAGATTTCATTGATTTCGTTGTTAATTCTTGGTTTACGAAAGAAGAAAGAAAAAAATTTCTAAGAGGCCTGGACGAAATTAACAGGGTTAGCCGGAAGAAATATGACAGCGCTTTTTTATCTTTGTCAGAGGTAGAAAGGACAGAGTTATTGAATCAAATCGAGGCAAATGGCTCCGAAAACCGGCCGAACAGAAGAGATAAGCAGGCGTATTCCTCATTTTTAAAACTAAAAGAGCTTACGGTCGTTGGTTATTACACCTCGGAAATCGGGCTAAAGGCTGAGAGGGCCTATGTTCCGATGCCTGGAAAATACGATGGTTTTTTCCGTTTTGATCAAGTAGGAAAGCAATGGGCAAGTTAGCGAGAGACGGAGGGTACGATGCGATTGTGGTTGGCTCCGGGATTAGTGGTGGTTGGGCCGCAAAAGAGCTAACAGAGAAAGGCCTATCAGTACTCCTTTTAGAAAGGGGTAAGCCAATTTCGCATGGGATTGATTATATAGGAGAGCACCAGCCGCCCTGGGAACGCGCAAACAAGGGGCTTCGACCAAGAGATCTATACGACTCTGAGTATCCAATTCAGTCCACCTCTTACGCGTTTGATGAAACCACCAGACATTTTTGGAATAACGATGCGGAAAATCCCTATGACTTTAGGGGGGACAAACCCTTCCATTGGCTTAGAACCGACGTGGTGGGAGGACGTTCGCTCTTGTGGGCAAGGCAGTGTTACCGCTGGAGCGATCTCGACTTTGAGGCAAACAAACGAGAGGGTATCGCGATTGATTGGCCTATCAGGTACGGCGACATAGCTCCGTGGTACTCATATGTCGAAAGGTTTATCGGTGTTAGCGGCGACGCTCAGGGTTTGCCGGAGCTACCCGACGGTGAATTTCAAAAACCGATGGAAATGAACGTTGTAGAAAAGCACGTTGCGAAAAAGATCTCTAACGCTTTCCCGGGGAGAAAAATGTTTATAGGGCGTGTCGCGACACTAACTGAACCGCTTCACGGTCGCGCCCCTTGTCATTATTGTGGACCATGCCACAGAGGTTGTTCTGGAGGATCTTACTTTAGTTCATTGAGTAGCACTCTCCCAGCCGCAGAGTCGACTGGTAATCTGTCGCTTATGGCAAACTCTTTGGTTGAAAGTTTGGAATACGACGCGGTCTCTCAGAAAGTGACGGGCGTAAGAACAATCGACACCCAGACTAAAGAGAAAAATGTGTATCGATCGAAACTGGTCTTTCTTTGTGCTTCAACAATCGGATCGACGCAAATTTTACTGAACTCTTTCGCGGAGGGAGAGAACCGAAGCTTCGCCAACGAGAGTGATGCACTAGGGCGATATATGATGGATCACACTTACAAAGCTGGTGCGCGGGGCATCATCCCTGGTTTTGAGGAATTTTACCCTTACGGCTATCGACCGAACGGTATCTATATTCCGAGGTTTCGTAATTTATCGGGCGATGAAGGGTTAGGTTTTTCGAGGGGCTATGGTTACCAAGGTGGCGCTGGCCGGATCGGTTGGGGTGAACGATTAAA
>CENX01150796.1_pt1 | contig 17505 bp, 14 predicted proteins | sample 361321 | NCBI WGS metagenome assembly CENX01 (sample SAMEA2619678, study PRJEB7988) | marine metagenome | isolation source: saline water (ENVO:00002010), including | reverse complement strand
CCTTTGAAGCAAAAAAAGGATTTTCGAGCCTTCTTAATCCAAAATTACTTACTCAACAAAAAAAATATCCTCTTCTAAGACAGCATTTTTTAGGTTGGTTTGTTGAAACCGAAGCAAATTGTTTTGAGTCAAATCGAATTACATTTATGGATTTCTCAATTCCACAAAAAGGGAATACCCGATTTCTATATGTTTTACCCTTTGATTCAAAAAGAGCACTTCTCGAATACACTTTATTTTCAGGAGAAATATTAAATAAGGAAGCCTATGAAGAAGGAATAAAATCCTATTTGAGCGATTTAGGTATTTTCAATTATAAGATAATTGAAAAGGAACAAGGAATGATTCCTATGTGCAGCTATCCCCTCCATCACCAAAACACTGAACATCTCATACATATAGGCACTGCAGGGGGTTGGACCAAGGCTAGTACAGGATATACCTTTAAAAACACTGAGCTTAAAACCCTAGATCTTGTGACCTTTCTAAAAACAAACAGATCATTCAAAAAGTTTCAAAAAACAAATCGATTTTGGATATATGATCTCTTATTTTTAGATGTGTTATACAAACACAATGCCTATGGGAGTAGACTTTTTTCTCGATTGTTTGAAAAAATTAAACCAAACCTTATTTTTCGTTTTCTCTCCGAACAGACTTCAATTAGAGAAGAATTGAAAATTATGAGTTCCTTTCGTCCTAATCAAATTTGGTTTTTTATTGTTGCGGCTCTAAAAAGACTTTTTTAGAATGATCTTGCGATGAGTGCTTTGGCAAATTTTTCAATTTCTTTTTTCCCACTTTCGTTCATAGGAAGGGTTTTGAGTTGATCTAGGGCTTGGTTAGTAAAATAATTAACTTTTGCTACACAAGCTTCTTGAGCCCCAGTTTTATAAAATAAATCGCAGCTAGTTTTGATTTTATCCACAGGGTTTTTGGGTCTTGTGCTTAAAAGTTTAATCAACTCCTTTTTTTGAGTTTCTGTCCCCAATTCTATGGCTAGATAATACAGCATTGTTTTTTTATTTTCGATAATATCACCCCCCACTTGTTTTCCAAAAGATTTTGCGTCACCAAAAGCATCTAAATAATCATCTTGAATTTGAAATGCAAGACCTATCGATTCCCCTATCTGATATATCTCTTCTGATTGTTTCAAAGAAGCTCCTGCAATCAGAGCTCCCATTTTAAGCGCACATCCGACCAACACAGCTGTCTTTAACTTAATCATGTGCAGGTATTCCCATTCTTTAACATTAGTTCTTTTTTCGAAATCCATATCATATTGTTGCCCTTCGCAAACTTCAAAAGCCGTTTTACTTAATACCCTTGTGAGCTGGCTGTAGAGACTCTCCTCATAGGTTTCTAAGGCCTGAAAGGCTGCAATTAAAAGTGCATCTCCAGAAAGAATTGCCGAGTTACTATCCCATTTTGTGTGAACCGTTGGTTTCCCTCTTCGCAGTGGAGCTTTATCCATAATGTCGTCATGCAGTAATGTGAAATTATGAAACAATTCAATGGCCAAGGCTGCAGGTAAAGCCGGTGTGGTTTGTTGTCCAAAGGCATTAGCACCCATCAAAGTTAATACTGGGCGTAACCTTTTGCCGCCTAATCCTAAAATATATGTAATTGGAGCGTACAACCTTTCTGGATTTGAAGGCCACTTTTTATTGTTCAAAAAGTCAAGGAATTGCTTTTGATAGGCAGCTGTGAACTCCATTAAATTTTTTTATAAAAATAATCAATTTTTGAATGATTCTTTTTTAAAAAACTGAAGAAACTTTTTTGGTGTTTAAGTTTCCTGTTGTATTTTTGTGACCAATTTTTTATGAAAAAGGAAATCGTCCAGACTGCCCTTCCCCTCTTTCTTAAGATTGGATTCAAAAACGTCACAATGGATGAAGTTGCACAAAAACTTTGCATTTCCAAAAAAACAATCTACGAAAATTTTGAAAATAAAAAAGCCCTTATTGAGGCTGCAGTGAATATGCTGATATTAAAAATTGGTAGTGAAGTTGACGTCATACAGGATTCAGCCTCTAATCCAATTGCAGCAATTTATGAGGTAAAAAGTATGGTTTTACAATATTTAAGTGATGAAGAAAATTCACCTCAAATTCAATTACAAAAATATTACCCTGAAGTCTATCAAAAATTTAAATTTAAAGAATTTGATTTATTAGGCAATCAATTTCGATGCAGCTTGCAAAGGGGTATTGATATGAATTTATTTAGAAGTAATATTGACATAGATTTCATTTCTAGAATTTATTTTAGTGGCCTTCGTAACATTAAAGATATAAAGTTATTTCCCAGAATTGATTTTCAAATTGATGACTTAATGAGTAAGTTTTTTGAATATCATCTTCGAGCGATATCTACAGAAAAAGGTATTTCACTTTTAAATGAACACAAACATTCTTAATTTCTATGAAAATATTTTTTAGCCTGCTTTTTTTATTTATTTACTCCTCCGCACAGGGGCAGGAAAAAGTGCCTAATGCAGTCACCTTAAATAATGCTATTGAGTATGGATTAAAAAATAACCGTGCAATTCTCAATGCCAACCGAGATGTGCAGAAAGCATATAAAGACAAATGGAATACTATCTCTTTAGGTTTACCTCAAATTATTAGTTCAGTTGATTATCAAAATTTTATTGAACTTCCTGTTTCCTTAGTCCCTGCAGAATTTTTCGGAGGTGAGAAGGGGGAATTTGCCGAGTTGCGCTTTGGAACAGAACAAAATATTATTGCCGGTGTTCGATTAAACCAATTGCTATTCGATGGATCTTATTTAGTCGGTCTAGAAGCTTCAAAAATATTTCTTTCTATATCCCAAAATGTATTAGAAAAAACACAAATTGAGGTTCGAAAAAGTATAGTCAACACTTATGCTTCTGTGCTTTTGGCTCAAGAAAATGTGAGTATTCTAGAAAAAAATAAGTCACAACTTGATGCCAATTTAATTGAATTAAGAGCCTTGTTTGAAAATGGATTCCAAGAAGAAGAAAGTATTGAACAGCTTCGGTTGACATTGGCAGAAATTAATACCCAATTAAGGTATGCTCAAAACTTGCAGACTATAACCTTAAATATGTTAAAATTATTGTTGGGTATTCCTATTGAAAAATATTTATCCCTCTTGGACAATCTTGAATCTTTAATCGATGACGGATTATTTGAATCGTCAACCAACCAATCTGGATCAGTTGCTAATAATATTGATGTCAAAATAGCGGAAAATAATCTGGTGTCAGAATCTTTGTTATATCGTTATGAGCAATCGAAGGCACTCCCCAAGTTATCTGCTTTTATTAATGGAAATTATTCTGGTTTTGGGAACCAATTTAATTTTTTAAAATCTGATCAAAAATGGTTTGGATCATCTTTAATCGGTATAAGTCTCAATTTGCCAGTTTTTAGCTCTTTTGGGAAATCAGCCTTGAGACAAAAAGCCAAAATTGCAATAGAACAAGCCCAAACTGACTTAGAAGAAACTCAAAATCGTGTGCAACTGGAAATCGCTTCGGCAAAAAATGATTATCAATTAGCCGTTGAAACATATTTTACTTCTAAGGAAAATTTAACTTTAGCCGTAAATATTGAAAAGAAAAATCAAACTAAATATTTTGAAGGCATAGCTAGTTCTTTTGAACTCCGCGAAGCTCAATTGCAACTTTATGGGGCCCAAAGAAACTATCTTCAATCCATTCAAAATGTAATAGCAAAAAAAGCAGCTTTAATTGCAATTTTAAACCTCCCGCAAAAATAAAAAAATGAAAAAAAATATTAGTATGATTTTAGTAATCGTTGTCTTCATATCTTGTCAAAGTACAGGACCCTCGCATGAAGAAATTTTAGCTAGTAATAATTTAGAGCTACTTCAACGACAGCGAAGTGAATATAACCAGCAATTGAATTTATTATCTCTTCAACTCGAGGAAGTCAATGCAAAAATAGGCACTTTCAAAACACAAGAAAAACTCACTTTAGTAACAGCTTTTGAAATTAAACCTCAAGTTTTTAAACACTATATTTCTGTTCAGGGTAACGTGAAAACAAGACAAAATTTGGATTTACTTTCTGAATTTGGCGGGAAGTTGAAAAAGATCTATGTAAACGAAGGTCAATCCGTTAAGAAAGGAAAGCTTTTGGCAGAGATTGATGACGCTGGTATGAAAGATCAACTCGAACAACTTCAACTTCAAACAGAATTAGCCCGAACAACTTTTGAGCGAACAAAACGACTATGGGAACAAAAAATTGGTTCAGAAATTGGGTATTTACAAGCCAGAACTAGTTATGAAACTCAAAAAAAGCAGATAGCTCAAATGAAAGATAGACTTTCAAAAAGCAAAATATATGCACCTTTTTCAGGAGTTATTGATGAGGTGATTGCAAATGAGGGAGAAATGATTTCACCTGGAATCTCTCGAATCATAAGAATCGTTAATTTAAATAGTATGTATGTGGTGGCAAGTGTACCTGAAAGTTATTTACCTAACATCAAAACCGGAAGTCAAGCGGCGGTAAGATTACCCGTTTTAAATCAAACACAGCAAACCAAAATTAGACAAACAGGGAACTACATTGCCCTAAGCAATAGAACTTTTAGAATTGAAGCTCCATTAAATAACGAAGATGGAATGATAAAACCAAACCTCACTGCTAAAATAGAAGTAAATGACTATAATAATCCTGAGGCCTTATTGATTCCGGTAAGGATTATAAATGAAAATGCTAAGGGGCAAAGATTTATTTATAAAATTTTACCCACCAATGAAGAAGGGGTATATATTACACAACGTGTACTAATTTCATTAGGTAAAAGTGATGGCAAAAAAATTGAAGTTCTGAGCGGAATAAGTTCAGGTGATTTAATTTTAGAAGAAGGTGCTGGAGTAGTAGATGACCAACAAAAGGTTCAACGAATTCAGTAGATAATAATATGAAAACAAATAAAGAATTTCTTTTTTCCAGTTGGGCTATAGATCACAAAACGGTAATATATGTTATTATGGGAATCTTTCTAATTTTAGGAGTCAACTCCTACATTAGTATGCCCCGTGAAAACTTCCCGGAAATCAACGACACCAAAGTTTTTGTAAGTACAGTTTTTCCTGGAAATACGGCTGAAGATACTGAACGTCTAGTCACTGCTCCATTAGAAGAGGCTTTGAAAGGGGTTTCTAATTTGGTAGATATAACCTCAACCTCATCAGAAGATTTTTCTATCATTACGATAGAATTTGATGAAAATGTTTCCATTGAAGAAGCTAAACAGAAATCTAAAGACCTAGTTGATGGTGTTAAGGCAAGCGCAGACTGGCCCACTTTCAATAATGCCAAACTAGAACCAAATGTGTTTGAAATGGATTTTTCTGAGTTACTACCCATATTGAATATTAGTCTTATTGGAGACTATCCCATTAAACAACTTAAAGAATATGCTGAGCGGATTGAAGCAGAAGTAGAGCGTTTACCGCAGGTCAAAGAAGTAAACATTAGAGGCATTCAAGATTTTGAAGTAGAAGTAGCATTAGACGTTTATAAAATGACAGCTTCTAAAATTTCATTTAATGATGTTATTGGCTCCATTTCAAATGAAAATAATACCATTTCGGCAGGGAATATGGTAAGTGATGGCCAAAGAAGGAATTTACGTTTGATTGGTGAAATCAAGTCTCCGCAAGAGCTCAAAGAATTTGTTATTAAAACAGAAAATGGACCTGTCTATTTGGGAGATATTGCAACCATTTCATTTAAGGAAAAAGAAACAACTTCTTTTGCAAGATCTTTCGGAAATAAAGCTGTTTTGCTTGATGTTGTAAAAAGGGGTGGAAAAAACTTGGTTATTGCCTCTCAAGAAATAAATGCGATTCTAAAAAATAAAGATCAACTGGGTTTACCGAATGATTTAGCAATAACTGTTTCTAATGATATGTCTAGCTTAACATTGAATCAAGTAAGTGAATTAGTCAACAACATCATATTTGGCGTAATTCTAGTTGTTACAGTCTTAATGTTTTTCTTAGGTTTTCGCAATGCACTTTTCGTGGGATTCGCTATTCCAATGTCAATGTTTATGTCTTTTATGATTTTGTCTACACTTGGCTTTACAATGAATACTATGGTACTTTTTGGTCTTGTGATGGGATTGGGAATGTTGGTTGACAATGGAATAGTGGTTGTTGAAAATGTGTATCGCTTAATGGAAAAAGAAGGTGTTTCTCGAATTCAAGCTGCCAAGAAAGGAATTGGCGAAATTGCTTTTCCAATAATCATATCAACAGCAACTACCATAGGCGCTTTTGTACCTTTAGGAGCATGGCCAGGATTGATGGGCGAGTTTATGATTTATTTTCCCATAACACTATCTGTTGTATTGGGATCTTCTCTGATTGTAGCCGTGTTTTTCAATTCCATGCTGGTTTCGCAATTTATGGAAGTGAATGAAAGGGATATAAGCACAAAAAGCTTGTGGAGATTGACTGCTATTTTAGGAATTTTAGGCCTTATTCTCATTTTCAATAGAGGGACTTTGAAGGCTATTGGAACTATTATGCTTGTTACTCCCTTGTTATTTTGGTCCTATAAGTTTGCCATAAAGAAATGGGCACAAAAATTTCAAAATATCATTTTAGCCTCCTTAGAATATAAATATCGAAAGTTTTTAGCCTATGCCTTAAAAGGGTTTCGACCAGTCTTGTTCTTAGTTGGTACGTTTTTCCTATTATTTACATCTTTTGCTCTGATGGGTGTTTTTCCACCACAGGTAGAATTTTTCCCTAACAATGATCCCGCTCAAATAATTATATATGTAGAATACCCTGAAGGTACTGACATTGAAAAAACTAATGCTACGACCAAAAGAATTGAAGCAGAAGTCAATAAAGTTATTCAACAGCCAAAATACAATGAAAAAGGTTCAAATTTTATGATTGAATCTTACGTCGCTCAGGTAGGTGAAGGAGCAGGAAATCCCGAAATAGATAATGGTAACACGAATGAACTTCCTCACAAAGGAAAAATTACTTTGTCTATGAGTCAATATAAATTTAGGCAAGGAGCTTCCAGTGAAATTCTTCGCATGGAAATTCAAAAGCAACTTCTAGGTAAATTTCCTGGAGTTGCTGTTTCTGTTGAAAAAGATGCGGCTGGCCCACCTGCAGGATATCCTATAACTATTGAAATTATGGGAGAAGATTACGTTGAATTAATTGGGGTGGCTAAAAATATGAAAGAGCTGCTAAACAAGATTAATATTGCAGGAGTAGAGGAACTGAAAATTGATGTCAATAAAAATAAGCCAGGTGTTCAACTAAATTTAGATCGTAAAAAAGCAGGTGAATTAGGAGTCAACGCTTCACAAATAGGACAGCAACTTCGCACCTCTCTTTTTGGGACTAAAGCAGGTGTTTTCAAAAGTAATGGTGAGGATTATGACATCAATGTACGTCTTGAAAAAGAAATGCGAAACAATAATAATTCACTCTTTAATCAAAATATTGTCTTTCGTGATCCCTCTAATGGAAGAATAAAAGAAATTCCAGTCGCTGCTCTCATTAAAGAGGAAAACACTACCTCCTACAGTGCCATCAAGCACCGAAAATTAAACCGAGTAGTAACCCTCTATTCATCAGTTTTAGCTGGCTTCAATGCCAATGAAGTTGTGGATCAAGTAAAGATGTCGCTAGCAAATTTTGAACTACCTCTAAACGTGCGCTTTCAGTTCTCTGGGGAAATAGAGGAACAGGAAAAAAATATGTCATTCCTTTCAAATGCACTCGCTGCGGCTTTAGGTTTAATATTGTTGCTTTTAGTTTTCCAATTCAATTCTATTTCTAAGCCGCTTATCATTTTATTATCTATTTTCTTGAGTTTTACTGGTGTATTCTTAGGCTTAATTCTATTTCAAATGCCCTTTGTTATTTTGATGACAATGATGGGTATTATTTCTCTTTCAGGAATTGTTGTAAACAATGGTGTAGTCCTCTTAGATTATACTCAACTATTAATCGATAGAAGAGCAGAAAAACAAGAATTGAAATCTAATCAATTACTCCCAAAAAGCGAAGTAAACAAAGCAATTGTTGAGGGCGGTGCTGCTCGACTGAGACCTGTAATTTTGACTGCGATAACAACTGTTTTGGGTCTTATACCGTTAGCAGTAGGACTAAACATTGACTTCTTTACCCTTGTAACCGAATGGAGCCCAAATATTTATTTAGGAGGTGAAAATGTTATATTTTGGGGGCCTCTGGCTTGGACGGTTATTTTTGGTCTAACTTTTGCTACATTTTTGACTCTTGTAATTGTACCTGCCACTTTTTCTATTGTTTATTCAATGAAGGCCCAGTTAAAAGGACTATGGTAATCCATTTCATTTGTCAATAGCTTACCATACTATTTTTATACTTTTGCCATAAGGAAAGAAACTATGCTAAGAACGCACGATTGTGGTGCCCTTAATGAGGCACATATAAATGAACACGTTACCCTAAGCGGATGGGTGCAACGCATAAGAAACAAAGGATTCATCATTTGGGTTGATCTCAGAGATCGATATGGTTTCACTCAACTTGTTTTTGATACAGAACGCACAGACAAAGTCGTTTTTGAAACCGCTAAGAATTTAGGCCGGGAATTTGTGATTCAAGTCCAGGGTAAGGTCATCGCTAGAGAATCAAAGAATGAGACAATGGCTACTGGGGCTATAGAAGTTTTAGTTTCTCAACTCAGGCTTTTAAATAAAGCCCAAATCCCTCCATTCACTATTGAAAACGAGACTGATGGAGGAGAAGAATTGCGAATGCAATATCGTTATTTAGATATAAGAAGAAATCCTGTCAAAGAAAACCTCATCTTTCGCTCAAAAGTTGGTATGACTGTTCGAAACTATCTCAGTCAAAAAGGATTCACTGAAGTGGAGACTCCTTATTTAATCAAATCTTCACCTGAGGGAGCTAGAGATTTTATTGTACCTTCAAGGATAAATAAAGGTCAATTTTATGCTCTACCACAATCTCCCCAAACCTACAAACAGCTTTTAATGGTGGGCGGAGTAGATCGCTATTTTCAAATTGTAAAATGTTTTAGAGATGAAGACTTAAGAGCAGATAGACAACCAGAGTTTACTCAAATTGATTGTGAGATGGCCTTTGTTGAGCAAGAAGATATTCTCAATGAATTTGAAGAACTAACTAGCTATTTATTACAAAAAGTAAAGGGTATTTCGATTGAACGTTTTCCAAGAATGACCTATGCTGAAGCTATGCAAACCTACGGCAACGACAAACCAGATATTCGTTTTGGAATGACATTCTGTGAACTTAATGATTTAGCTCAAGGTAAGGGCTTTGGTGTTTTTGACAGTCAACAGCTTGTAGTTGGAATTGCAATTCGTAATGCAGCTAGCTTTACTCGAAAGGAAATTGATAGTTTAATAGACTGGGTCAAAAGACCACAGATAGGTGCTAAGGGATTGGTCTGGGTAAAATGTAATGATGATGGCACCTTTAAATCTTCCGTAGATAAGTTTTTCAGTATGGAAGAATTACGCGCTTGGGCAGAAAAAGCAAAGGCTCAAAAAGGTGATTTATTATTGGTTCTATCTGGAGAAACCCATAAAACTCGGACGCAACTTAGCGCACTTAGAATGGAATTAGCTGAACGGCTTGATTTGAGAAAGCCCGAAGAATTTGCTCCCCTTTGGATAACGGATTTTCCCTTATTAGAGTGGGACGAAGAAACTCAACGTTTTCATGCAATGCACCATCCCTTCACAGCTCCAAAACCAGAAGACATCTCTCTATTAGAGAAGCACCCTGAAAAGGTGAAAGCCAATGCATATGACTTAGTGCTTAATGGTACCGAAATTGGTGGGGGCTCGATTCGAATTCACGATCGACAACTTCAAGAAAAAATGTTTGCTCTTCTAGGTTTTAACAAACAGGAATCAATTAAACAATTTGGTTTTCTGATGGAAGCTTTTCAATATGGTGCCCCGCCTCATGGTGGTATTGCATTTGGTTTTGATCGATTAGTGGCTCTCCTTAGCGGGAAAGAAATCATTCGAGATTTTATTGCGTTCCCAAAAAACAATAGTGGCCGTGATGTGATGATTGATGCTCCTGCATCTCTTGATAATGAACAATTGGACGAACTTGCTCTCAAAATAATCGCTAAAGCAAACAAATGAAGATATTGCTACGTTGTTTATTCATTTGTATTTCATTTGGGTTAATTTATGGTACGTATTATAAGAGTGCCATAGATCTTATGGTGGGTGAAAAAATTATTGGATTTACCGTAGTTTTTGCTGCACTTTTTTTTCTTCCTATATTTCTATATCACAGGTGGAAGGGTAAACGTTTAAAAGACTACACTCTTAGTGAAGAAAACCTAAAAAAAATTCGTAAAAACATTGAAAATCAAGTTGTTTCAAAAAATAAACCACAATAATATAAGGTCACTTCAAAGTTAAGTCTTAAATTGCGGTAATTTTTAATTCATGTTATGACGGGAACCGTTAAATTTTTCAATGAATCCAAAGGATTTGGGTTCATTACCAATGATGAAACTGGCGAAGATGTGTTCGTCCACGTTTCGGCCCTAGATGGCCTAACCCTCCGAGAAGGAGCGAAAGTAACTTATGTAGAAGAAGAAGGTAAAAAAGGGAAGCAAGCTTCTCAAATTAACTTATTATAACTTATATTGTTACGCTTTTCAAGCACCCTAATGGGTGCTTTTTTATTTCCTTTTGTGACTAAAAAATTGATTCAGTAAAGCTTTTGATTCCTCTTCTAATACACCTACACTCATAGTTGTTTTTGGATGTAAAGAAACTGTGGCTTGTAGAAAGCCCTTTTTAAGGTCTAAAGTTCCTATCACCAGACGTTTAATCTTTGCCCAATACAATGCTCCTGCACACATCACACAGGGTTCAAGGGTCACATAAAGTGTACAATCTATCAAATACTTTCCGTTTATAAAATGAGCAGCAGATGTAATAGCCTGCATTTCAGCATGTGCGGTCACATCATTTAGCTTTTCTGTGAGGTTATGAGCACGTGCAATGATCCTCCCATCTTGAACTATCACAGCACCCACTGGAACTTCATCAGATTCCATCGCTTTTTGAGCCTCACCCAAAGCCTGACGCATAAAGAATTGATCTTCTTTTTTCATGTAGCAAAAATACAGAATATCGTAGTGTCCTCTTTAAATAGAAACTGTAAAATCAATTTTGTAAAGATTTCATAAAAAAAGACGCTATAAAATTTTAATTAGAGGATATTATTGTGGCTTGGAAAACTAATTATGGTGACGAATTTTTGAACTCTATTTATGAATAGGGCATGAATTAAGTTTGAATTTATATTTTTACTAAAATCACTACGCATGGCTTCGCAAAAGCGGCTTTTTTTATTAGATGCTTATGCCCTAATTTTTCGAGGTTATTATGCCTTTATAAAAAATCCAAGAATTAATTCTCAAGGTATGGATACATCTGCCATTATGGGCTTTATGAATTCCTTATTAGACGTTATCAATCGTGAACGACCAGACCATATGGCCGTTTGTTTCGATAAAGGCGGTTCAGTGGCTAGAACAGAACAGTTTGCTGAATACAAAGCCAATAGAGATGAAACACCTGAAGGAATTCAAGTCGCAGTTCCTATTATTCATAATATCCTTAAAGCCATGAAAATCCCAATCATTGAAAAAGAGGGGTTTGAAGCTGATGATATCATTGGCACCTTAGCAAAACAAGCTGAAAAAGAAAATTATCAGGTGTTTATGATGACTCCAGACAAGGACTTTGCCCAATTGGTATCTGAAAATATTTTCATGTATCGACCTGCCAGAATGGGTAATGGGATTGAGGTTTGGGGTCCCTTAGAAGTGTGTGAAAAATTTGAAATTGAAAATCCCCTCCAAGTCATTGATTATTTAGGAATGATGGGAGATGCTGTTGACAACATTCCAGGATTACCTGGTGTTGGAGATAAAACAGCAAAAAAATTGATCAAGCAATTTGGAAGTATGGAAACCCTTTTAGAAAACACAGAACAACTGAAAGGAAAACTTAAAGAAAATGTTGAAACGCACAAAGAGCAGGGCCTGCTCTCAAAAGAATTAGCTCGAATTTTGTTAGATGTCCCGGTCCATTTTGACGCAGAAAGTTATGCTTTGAGTGAACCTGATTTTGAAAAAGTGAATACTCTTTTTGATACTCTTGAATTTAAGCGGATTAAAGAAAGGTTTGCTAAACTATTTCAAGTAGAAAAGAATAGTTTAGAAGAAACAAAAAAAATAACAAATACTTCATCTAACACTCCATCAGAGGGTCAACAAATTGATCTTTTTACTCCTCCTGGGGGCGGTTCAGCAGACCAAAATAGTCATAAAGAGGTTTTAGAAAATAATCAATATCAACATCATTATCAGCACATAACAACTCCTCGTGGGAGGTCACTTTTACTCGAAGCCCTTCTAGAACAAACGCAAGTTTGTTTTGATACTGAAACTACAGGTTTGAAAAGCTTAGAAGCAGAATTAGTGGGTATTGCTTTTTCGTGGGTTTCTGCTAAAGGCTATTATTTAAGTCTTCCACGAGATCAAGTTAAAACTAAAACTATATTAGGTGATTTTAAACCCTTTTTTGAAAATAAATCCATTGAGAAAATTGGACACAATTTAAAGTATGACTTAAAGGTTTTAAGAAAATATGACATTTTAGTTTCAGGTCCTTTTTTTGATACAATGCTAGCGCACTATTTGATTAATCCTGACATGCGTCACAATATGGATGTATTAGCTGAAACTTATCTTCATTATAAACCACAATCAATCAGATCACTCATTGGCAAGAAGGGTGCCACCCAAGGAAGCATGAGAGATGTACCGCTAGATGTGCTAACAGAATATGCAGTTGAAGATGCTGATGTAACTCTGCAGTTAAAAAAACATTTTCAAAAAGAATTAGAATCATCACAAACCCTATCCCTTTTTAAAGAGGTTGAATTGCCTTTGATGGAGGTTCTAACTGAAATGGAAAGCGAGGGTATAACTGTAGATGCTTCCTACCTGAACAAATTCTCAAAAACACTAGTAACTGACATTTCAACCATAGAGAAACATATTTTTAAAGCTGCTGATGAGACCTTTAACATAGGCTCACCTAAGCAACTTGGCATTATTCTTTTTGAAAAATTAAAGCTAGTTGATAAACCAAAAAAAACCAAAACAGGACAATATTCAACAGCAGAAGATGTTTTGTCCCATTTGGCAAAAAAGCACGAGATAGTCGCTCGAATATTGGATTGGCGCTCTTTACAAAAATTACAAAACACCTATGTATCGGTACTGCCGAAAGAAATAAACCCTCAAACAGGGAGAGTTCATACCGTTTATAATCAGGCAGTTGCAGCTACTGGAAGATTAAGTAGTAACAATCCTAATTTACAAAATATTCCTATTAGAACAACAAGAGGACAACAAGTTAGAAAAGCTTTGATTGCCAAATCTGATGATTACGTTTTGATGGCTGCGGATTATTCTCAAATTGAATTACGAATTATTGCAGCCTTAAGCAAAGATCCTGAAATGATTCAAGCTTTTCAGAATAACGAGGATATACATACAGCAACGGCATCAAAAGTATTCGATATTGACCCCAAAGAGGTATCACGTGAGCAAAGGAGTAATGCAAAGACGGTAAATTTTGGTATAATTTATGGCGTGTCTGCTTTTGGGCTAAGTCAACAGACAGATCTTACAAGAACTGAATCAAAAGCTTTGATTGAAACCTATTATACCACCTATCCTACTTTGCGGAATTATATTCACGATCAGGTAGATTTTGCCCGTGAAAATGGTTATGTAGAAACTGTTTTAGGCAGAAGACGTTATTTACAATCAATCAATTCTCAAAATGCAGTGGTGAGAGGTGCAGCAGAACGCAATGCTGTGAATGCACCTATCCAAGGAAGTGCTGCTGATATTATCAAGTTAGCTATGATAGCCATTCAGAAAAAATTGATTCATGAAAAGTGGGCCTCTAAAATGTTATTGCAAGTTCATGATGAACTAGTTTTTGAAGTACCTAATGATGAAGTTGAATCTTTAAAGAAAATGGTCAAAGAAGCCATGGAAGGTGCTTTTTCATTAAAGGTTCCTTTAGTAGTAGACATTGGAGTTGGAAAAAATTGGTTAGAAGCCCATTAGGTTTCTTTTGTTTTCAAAAAAATATAGCTCAAAATTTTACAAAAAAATATATAATTGTACATTTGCAACCCGTAATTGGATATTAATATTTTATTGAAACATACAAGTTGTGAGTACACTGTTATATAAGACCATCGCTGCAAATGCAACAACCGTAAACAAAGAGTGGGTTCTGATTGATGTAGACGGCCTCCCATTAGGAAGGTCAGCGAGCATCATTGCTAACTATTTAAGAGGAAAGTATAAGACTAACTATACTCCTCATGTTGACTGTGGTGACAATGTGATTGTGGTGAACGCTGCAAACATTACTTTGAGTGGCAAGAAATGGGAGCAGAAACAATATATTCGTCACACTGGCTATCCAGGGGGCCAGCGTTCTTTAAATGCTACACAAGCACATGCTAAAAACCCTACTCGAATTATGGAAAATGCGGTGCAAGGGATGTTGCCTAAAAATAAACTTGGGGCTGCTTTGTTTCGTAATTTAAGGGTTTATGCAAAAGCGACCCACCCTCATGAGGCTCAAAACCCAAAGACAATTAGTCTTACTAAATTAAAATAATCAATGGAAGTAACACACACAATTGGTAGGAGAAAAACCTCGGTAGCACGTATTTTTTTGCAAGAAGGAAAGGGAGCTATTTCGGTCAATCGAAAAGATTATAAAAACTATTTTCCAACTCCAACTTTACAGTATAAAATAGAGCAACCATTTGCTATTACTAGTACTGCTGGTTCTTACGACCTTAAAGTTACAGTTAAAGGAGGTGGAGCTAATGGTCAAGCAGAAGCAGTTCGTTTGGCCATATCTAGAGCCTTATGCAAACTTAACGAAGAGCATCGTTCAGCTCTTAAGCCTGAAGGTTTACTCACTCGAGATCCGAGAATGGTAGAACGCAAAAAATACGGCCAGAAAAAAGCTAGAAAGAAATTTCAATTTTCTAAAAGATAAGTATTGGTTTTACTATTGTAAAACCCAGTTCATTCATTTATTAACCCGTTGTCTAAACCGCCAAGGCGAATGTTAGTTTAGCATCTAAACAAGACCATAGTCTTGTTGCTATACTTTGAGAACGTAAACTAAAAACTATGACACAAACAGATGTAAATGATCTTCTAAAAGCAGGAGTTCATTTTGGACACTTAACACGCAAATGGAATCCAAATATGGCTCCTTATATTTATATGGAGCGAAACGGAATTCATATTTTCAATCTTTATAAAACGGTAGCAAAACTAAACGAGGCTAATAAAGCCTTAAACAAATTGGCTGCTTCTGGAAGAAAAATATTATTTGTTGCCACCAAAAAACAAGCCAAAGATATTGTAGCAGAGCATGCTAAAAAGGTAAATATGCCCTACATAACAGAACGATGGCCTGGTGGTATGCTGACCAACTTTGTTACCATTCGGAAGGCTGTTAAAAAAATGGGGGCCATTGATCGAATGAAAAAAGATGGTACTTTTGAAACACTTTCTAAAAAAGAACGCCTTCAAGTAGACAGACTTCGTTCGAAGTTGGAGAAAAACCTTGGTTCCATTTCTGAAATGACGCGACTCCCAGGGGCTATATTTATTGTAGATACAACCCGTGAGCACATTGCTGTAAAAGAGGCTCAAAAACTGAAGATTCCTATTTTTGCCATGGTCGATACTAATTCTGATCCAAGAACAGTTGATTATGTTATTCCATCTAATGATGATGCTTCGAAATCAATTAGTAAAATTTTAGGCTTAGTAACTGATGCCATTGCAGAAGGTCTTGAAACTCGCAAAAACGAAAAAGAAGGCTTTGACGCTCAAGACGCAGAAGGAATGGCTGCTACAGAAAGTGCCTCTAATAAAACCGATGCTAATTCAGCTGGAACAGTTCGACTGGAAATGGCAGAAGAGCAAAAAGCTGCTCCAGAAGCAAGTACTTCTGAAAATACGTAAAAAGTTAAAAAAACTGATTCTAAAAAAAAACATCAGAAAAGTAATTTAAATATAAATATTATTAATTGTGAAAATAGGTGCATCAGAAGTAAATAAGCTAAGACAAGCAACCGGAGCAGGAATGATGGATTGTAAAAAAGCATTAGTTGAGGCTGAAGGTGACTTTGACAAAGCAGTAGAAAACCTTAGAAAGAAAGGGCAAAAAGTAGCTGCAAATCGTGCAGATAGAGCATCTTCTGAAGGAACTGTATTAGCAAAAGTCAATACTGAGCAAAACGCTGGTGTTCTTGTCTCTCTTAATTGCGAGACAGACTTTGTAGCAAGAAATGAATCCTATCTGGAATTGGCAACAAGTCTAACTGAATTAGCATTGGGCCATAATACATTGGATTCCTTTTTGGCCGCTTCTATTGACGGAATGACAGTTGCTGAAAAGCTCATTGAACAAACAGGTGTGATTGGAGAGAAGATTGAAATTGGTGGATTCAGACGTATTGAAGCCCCTTTCGTAGGATCTTATATTCATGCAGGAAATAAAATTGCCACTATAGTAGGATTGTCTGCTTCGGTTGAAAAGTCCAAAGAGGTAGCCAAAAATGTAGCAATGCAGGCTGCTGCTATGAATCCTATTGCGCTTGATGAAACTGAAGTTGATGCTGCTGTCATCGAAAAGGAAATAGAAATTGCTAAAGATCAATTGCGACAAGAAGGTAAACCTGAAGCCATTTTAGAGAATATTGCTAAAGGGAAATTAAAGCGCTTTTTTAAAGACAATACGCTCATCAATCAAACATTTATTAAAGACAGTAAACTATCTGTCAATCAATATGTAAAAGGAGAAGATGATGCTCTTGAAATTACTGCTTTTGAACGAGTAGCCCTAGTCTAGCTGCTGATTCATTTTTACCATGCATAATCCATTATTACACAACGGGTTTTTTATACCTTTATTTTATGAATCGAAATATACAACGTTGTTCATGGTGTTTAGAAGACCCTCTTTATATAAAATATCATGACCTAGAATGGGGAAACCCTGTTTATGAAGATCAAAAGCTTTTTGGATTTTTAATATTGGAAACTTTCCAAGCAGGTTTAAGCTGGATTACTGTTCTTCGTAAAAGAGAAAATTTCAGAGAGGCTTTTGACAATTTTGATTATGTAAAAGTAGCCTCATATAACACTGAAAAGTTAGAACTCATGATGCAAAACAAGGATATCATAAGGAATCGCTTAAAGATATATGCTGCAGTTAACAATGCTCAAGCTTTTCTAGAGGTAAAACTTCAAGAAAAGAGTTTTTCAAATTATATTTGGCAATTTGTAGAGGGAA
>CENX01077334.1_pt1 | contig 17508 bp, 18 predicted proteins | sample 361321 | NCBI WGS metagenome assembly CENX01 (sample SAMEA2619678, study PRJEB7988) | marine metagenome | isolation source: saline water (ENVO:00002010), including | reverse complement strand
GTTTGATCAACGGGAACAGCCACAATTATTAAATCCATTTTTGATAGTTGATCTTCTGAAAGGGTTTTCTCGACGAGACCCAAAGCAAGGGCTTCTTTCTGATGTTCAGGGTCACGATCGGTACCAAAAAGAGTTGCCCTTGGCAATAATCTCTTTGCGGTTAACCCATAAGAACCACCAATTAACCCTAAACCTATAATCCCTATGTTCATGAGCCAATTCTTCTAATTGCTGTTTGAATTTGTTCTTCTTTAATACATAATGAAAAACGAACATATCCTTTCCCTTGAGTACCAAAAATAGTTCCTGGAGCAATAAACAAATGATGGTTTTTTAATAACTCATCAGTAAAATCAGTGGCATTCATTGTGTCTTTTGGAAGTTCAGCCCAAACAAACATCCCTGCTTGATTAGGTGCAATTCCTAATGCTAATTTTCTGGCTAGTTGTTCGACTAGAAGACGGCGTTTGCAATAGATTTTATCTAATCTGGCAAACCATTCCGACGATTGATTCAAAGCAGCAATAGCGCCTTGCTGAATACCATAAAACATCCCTGAATCCATATTACTTTTCACTTTTAATACAGCTTGAATTTTTTCTGAATTACCACATAGCATTCCGACACGCCATCCGGCCATATTAAACGATTTGCTCATAGAGTTCAATTCTAGCACAACTTTTTTTGCCCCTTCGCGAGCTAATAGACTTTGGGGGTTCTTGTTTGAAATAAAACTATAGGGATTATCATGAACCAACAAAATATTTCGTTCTGCAGCCCAGCCTACAAAACGGTCAAAGGTGGCTAAATCAGCTGGAGTTCCAGTTGGCATATGAGGATAATTCAGCCAGCAAATTTTAATCTTTGAAGAATCTAGCGCTTCAAGTGCTTTAAAATCTGGTTGCCATTTCATTTCTGCATTCAGATTATAAAAAATAGGTTCTGCTTCAACAAGTTTAGTAACTGCAGCATAGGTAGGGTAACCCGGATTGGGAATCAATACTTGATCTCCTTTGTTTAAAAAAGCCATTGAAATATGCATAATCCCTTCTTTAGATCCCATCAATGGCAAAACTTCAGATTGAGCGTCTAGTGAAACATGGTATTGTCTTTTATAAAAATGACTTATCGCTTCACGTAAGTCAGGGATTCCCTGATAGCTTTGATACATATGAGCTTTAGGATGTTGCAGCCCCTTTTTTAAAGCCTCCAAAACTTCTTTTGGGGGGGCAAGATCTGGACTGCCAATACCCATATTTATAATTGGATGTCCTGACTTAATCAATTCAGCTACTTCGCGTAATTTACGTGAAAAATAGTATTCTTGAACACCCTCTAAACGTTGAGCAGTTGCTGTCATTGGACCTGTTTTGTGTATTCTCCCAATATTTTAAATTCACTAGCCATAATTTTTAATATGGATTTTGCCTTATCATATTGGGCATAAGAGTCAAAAGTAACATCAACAAAAAAGGCATATTTTCCTGGAGTTTCAATCACTGGTAAAGACTGTATTTTAGTTAAATTTAAAAGACAATCACTCATTATATTTAATACTGCCGCAAGGCTTCCACGTTGATGATCTAAAATAAATTTTAAAGCTGCCTTATTTATTTTCTCTTCTAAAATTCGGCTCTTCCTTTTTTGGATTACAACAAATCGAGTCACATTATTTTGAATCGTTTGAATAGAGGGAGCCACTATAGACAGTGAATAGAGTTCTGCAGCTTGCAGACTAGCAATGGCTGCAACTCCATAGGTTTTATTTTCTGCAATTTTTTGTGCTTCCTGAGCAGTATCTGCTGTTTCTACTAATCGGATATGTGAGTGCTGCATAAAAAACTGCTTGCATTGTAGGATAGCCATAGGGTGAGAGCGTACTTCTATGATCTCATTAATTGATTGCTCTTTAAGAGCCATCAGATTGTGATGAATATTTAAATAGTGCTCACCAGTAATTTGCAAATTGTATTGATCTATCAAAGCATAATTAGGAATGATTGACCCAGCTATCGAATTTTCTATAGCCATTATGGCGTAAGTAATCTCCTCGTTTTTAAGCCCTTCTACCAATGAATCAAAACTTAAATATTCATTCAATGGAGCATTGGATGAAAAATAAGCAGAGGCCACCTCATGATGAAATGAACCTCTGGTCCCCTGAATTCCTATTTTTTTGTTTGTAAGCATATCAAAAAAAAAGTCCCGAATTAATCAGGACTTTCACTATTATCTGCTTTTTTAGATTATAAAGATCCTGCTACTTGTGATAAGAAGTAGTAATAAGTATTATAAAAGAAAAAAGTATTTTTCATATTTTTAATGAAGCCACAAAAGTAACATAGCTTTTTTCAAAAACAAATATTTCGTCAATTTTTTTAGCTTTTCCTATATTGCTTATCATTTCCTATGAGCCAAAATTCTAAATGGTATCCACTACTTCTGCTCAATATGAGCATGCTATTTTCAAGTAGCTCTGGAGCCTTTGGACGTTCTATAGATTTGTCTCCTCCCCTAACCATTGGCTATCGTGCCTTTATAGCTTTGATCCTCTTAGCTCTATATGGATTGATACAAAGACATCGTTTCCAATTTGATCTCAAGCAACACGGACTCATTGTATTTTTGTGTGGAATTTTGATGGCCATACACTGGGTGCTCTATTTTTATGCGCTTAGGTGGGGCAGTGTTGCTATTGGAATGCTTTCGCTTTTTACTTATCCAATATTTACCAGTCTCTTGGAACCTTTATTTTTCGACATAAAATGGCAGTGGAGACATCTCATAATGAGTATGCTTATCATAATTGGCATCTATTTCCTTGCTCCAAGTCTAGACATCAAAAATATTTACACTCAAGGCCTTTTGATGGGATTATTTTCTGCCTTTACCTATTCTTTGCGTAACATTCTTTTAAAGAAAAAAATAGATGCTTTCAAAGGTTCAATGCTTATGTTCTATCAAATGGTAATTACTTTTACTTTGCTGATACCTGCATTTGTTATTTATGGAAAGGAAGATGTTACGCTTCAGTTACCCCATATTGGTGCATTAGCCATTTTAACCACTATAGGCCATACGTTATTTATTAATAGCTTTCGTTATTTCAATATCAGCACAATCAGCATCCTTAGCAGTATTCAACCTCTTTTGGGTATAGCATTAGGTGTCATATTCCTTTCAGAAATTCCAAATGAACGCAGTGTCATTGGAGGATTATTAATTTTACTAACTATTATTATTGAAAGTCGAAAAAGTATTTTTTAGGTTGATCAATATATTTTATCTTTAATCCTAATATGAGAGTTGAATTAGAGAAGGTTACTAAAAAGTATGGAAACCTTGCAGCCTTAAAAAACGTTTCTTTTACTCTCCTCAAAGGAGAAATTGTGGGGTTACTGGGCCCAAATGGAGCAGGGAAATCAACTTTGATGAAAATATTAACAGGCTACTATATCAATTGGGAAGGGAAGATTTTCTTTGAAGGCTTAAATCTAAAAGAAAAACGCAGTGCTATTCAACAAAAAATAGGGTATTTACCTGAAAACAACCCGCTCTATCCAGATTTGACTGTTACTGACTATCTAAGGTTTGTAGCAGGCCTGTATGGACTGAAAAAGCCTCCCCTTTTTGAAGTCATGGAACAAACTGGCTTAGAAAAAAAGGGTGCAAATAAAATTAGCACTCTATCTAAAGGGTACCAGCAGCGTGTAGGTATAGCAGCTGCCTTAATTCACGATCCAGAATTACTCATTTTAGATGAACCCACTACAGGTCTTGATCCAAACCAGTTGATCGAAATTAGAACTCTTATTAAAGAATTAGGAAAAGAAAAAACAATTTTATTTTCTACCCATATTTTACCAGAAGTAGACGCCATGTGTCAACGTTTACTTCTACTAAATCGAGGAGAATTAGTATTGGATCAAACGATAGAAAGTATTCAAAATAAGGAAGAAACACTATATCATGTAAGCTTTGATTATAGGGTGGAAACTGTGGCTCTAGCTAAAATCGAAAACGTAGCTCATGTCTCCAATTTTCATGATTTTGAATATATCATAACTGCAAAAAGTGATATTGATCTAAGTACCACAATATTTGATTTTGCTCATGACAATGGACTGAAAATTCAAAAGCTGGAAAAAAGAAATAAATCTCTTGAATTGCTTTTTAAAGAGCTAACCACCCCGTAGGTTTTTCAAAAACCTCACCATTTTTAGAATTGGTGAACCGAATTTAATGTAGCGTTTTTTTTCTTCAGCAAAACAGGCACACAAGCTCTCCGAATCTTCAAAAACAAAACTGAAAGCGCGATGCACTAAAGTAGAATGTTCTAAAAAATATGATCGATTCATTTGGGTATGAATGGCTTGCATCTCAACCTTTCTTTTCATATCGGTTTTCCATTTAATACAACTTTATGGGTGATAGATGCCGTAGCCTCAAGGGTCTTTGAGACTGAACAATATTTTTCAAAAGAAAGATCAGCTGCACGTTGAACTTTTTCAGCTGGCAAATTTCCTTCTACATAAATCACTATTGTTATGGTATGAAAAAGTGCTGGCACCTCATCTAATTTTCGTAAACCTTCCACTTCCATTTTCAATACTTCTGGATTCAGTTTTTGCTTTTTCAAAATATAGACAATATCGATGCTACTACACCCTGCTAGTCCCATCAAAAGCGTTTCCATTGGACTAACACCTTGAACAAATGCTTCTTCTTTGGTCTTGTTATCCATCACAATTTCGTGACCTCTATCATTGGTGGCTTTGAAAAGATAATCGTCATTAATTCTTTTAAGGTTGATTTTCATTAAGGTTTTTTAAGTTGGATTAAAAAATTTGTTTTAAGATTTGTGACATTTTTTGGTTTTCAATAAGAAATGCATCATGCCCATGAATGGAATCAATTTCGTGATATGAAATATTATCTTTAAAGGCTTTCACATTATTGTAAGTTTTTTGATCCTCATGAGCGGTAAAAAAAAGATCATTATCAATGGATATCAAATGAATAGAAGCTGAAATTTTAGATACTATTTTTTTAAAGCTTGCATTATCTCGGGTTATATTAATTGATGACAATAAATGATTCATCATTCTGTAGGCCTTTAAGTCAAAACGGTTAGCCAATTTTAATCCATGATGCAATAACCAGCTTTCTACATTATAAATATTCAATTCTTGATTCAAACTTCTCGAAAAACGAAAATCTAAAGAATGAGGTGTTCTGTAGGTTAACATTGCATGAATTCTAGCATCTTCAATGGGCTTAGATGAATTTTCTAAAATTCTTCTTTGCAAAAAAGTATTTGCTATAATCCAATCTGATGCTTTCCAATCAGCTGCAACTGGAATTATGTATTGGGCTAAATCAGGATAAAGAGCCGCCATTTCCCACACAATTCCACCCCCAATAGATCCTCCAATATTTGCAAAAAGTGAATTGATTCCTAGTTGGTCTAATCCCAAAAAAAATAATTTGGCAATATCACCCGTGTGAAAATCTTCGAAATTGTCATAAAGACTATTCGCCACTCCATTTCCAGGTATATTGAAAGCTATAATAGCATATTTACAGGTATCAATTGACAATTTAGGTCCGACCATTTCGGACCACCACCCATTCTCTCCACAAACACTAGAGTCTCCCGTGAGTGAATGATTAACCAATACTACTGGAGCAGTTTTATAGTCAGCTCCAAAATATTCGTAGTGTAAAGGAAATTGACTATAAAACGTACCCGAATGAGTGGTAAAGTTTGTTAGAGTAAGAGTCTTTAGATTGGCCATTAAACAATTTAAAGCGTCGCAAAAGCCTGCTCTAAATCAGCTTTTAAATCCTCAAGGGCTTCAATTCCAACAGAGAGTCGCACTAAATCTTTTGTCACACCAGTGCTAGCTTGCTCTTCTTCATTTAATTGTTGGTGAGTAGTGCTGGCAGGATGAATTATTAATGATTTTGTGTCACCAATATTGGCTAAAAGAGAGAAAATCTTTGTGTTATCAGCTACTTTTTTAGCTGCTTCAAAACCTTTTTTCAATCCAAAAGTCAAGATACCACTTTTCCCTTTTGGTAAATACTCATTGGCTAGAGTGTTATATTTTGATGATTTTAATCCAGGATAGTTTACCCATGCCACTTCTTCGCGCTGTAAAAGCCATTCGGCAAGATCTTGAGCATTAGAAGAGTGTTGAGCCATTCTAACATGTAGGGTCTCTAGCCCCTGCAAAACCTGAAAACTGTTAAATGGACTAGGCGCACTTCCTAAGTCTCTAAGGCCCTCCACGCGGACTCTAGCAATAAATGCAATAGCACCCAATGCTTCATGATAATTCAATCCATGATAACTGGGTGAAGGAGTAGTGAACTCGGGAAACAGTCCATTACCCCAATCAAAAGTTCCCGCGTCTATTATTATACCTCCCATGCTTGTTCCATTTCCAGAAATGTATTTTGTCAACGAATGAATGACAATATTTGCTCCATGTGCAATGGGATTCAACAAGGCGGGAGTGGCAACAGTATTATCAACCACAAAAGGCACCTTTGCTTTTTTGGCATTGGCTGAAATCGCTTTTAGGTCTAAAACATCCAATTTTGGATTCCCTAAAGACTCTGCAAAAAAAGCTCTTGTATTTTCTTGCACTGTTTTAGAAAAGTTTTCTGGATCATCTGGATCAATGAAAGTAGTTGTAATGCCAAAGCGGGGCAGTGTGTTGCTTAACAAATTATAGGTACCTCCATATAGACTGTTTGATGCAACTATGTGATCACCCGTTTTTAAAAACATCATTAGGGTTGTTGCTATAGCTGCTGTTCCTGAGGCTGTAGCTACCGCAGCTACTCCTCCTTCTAGAGCTGCTAATCGTTGTTCTAACACATCATTAGTAGGGTTATTTAAACGTGTGTAAATGTATCCGGGTTCTGATAACGAAAACAAATTTGCTGCATGATCAGAATCGTTGAATACAAATGAGGTGGATTGATAAATCGGAACTGCTCTAGTCCCCTGCGTTTGTTTGATGTCGTGCCCAGTATGGAGGGCCGCAGTTTCTAATTGTTGACTCATAATTTTAAAATTTTTTTTATTAATGAAATGTGATCTAATTTTTCCCAAGTGAACAATTCCACTTGTTTTTCTATTCTCCCATTATAAGGAGATTCAAAAACCTTTATTAAGGTTTTAGGGGTTCTACCCATATGCCCATAAGCGGCAGTTTCTTCATAAATTGGGTTTCTTAATTTTAACCGTTGTTCAATGGCATAGGGGCGCATATCAAAGAGTGGTGCGACCTGTTTCGCAATCTCTCCATCTGTTAATGACAATTTTGATGTTCCGAAAGTATTGAGCAAAATAGAAGTGGGTTCAACTACCCCAATAGCATAACTTAATTGTAAAAGCACTTCGTCTGCAACACCAGCTGCAGCTAAATTTTTTGCCATATGCCTTGCAGCGTATGCTGCACTTCTGTCTACTTTACTAGGATCTTTTCCACTAAAAGCACCACCTCCATGAGCACCTTTCCCTCCATAAGTGTCGACAATAATTTTTCTTCCAGTAAGACCAGAATCTCCATGGGGCCCACCAATTACAAACTTTCCTGTTGGATTGATATGATAGACAATATCATCACCAAATAATTTTTGAATCGATTCAGGTAATTGATTAATTACTTGGGGAATAAGTATGTTTATGATGTCGGCTTTAATTTTAGCCAGCATTTTTTCATCATCTTTATCAAAAGGATCATGTTGTGTTGATACTACAATGGTATCAATCCGTTTAGGTTTATGATGCTTATCATATTCTATAGTAACCTGAGATTTAGCATCAGGACGCAAATAGTTGAGCATTTTATTTTCACGCCTTAAAGCAGCAAGTCTAATCAAAATTTTATGAGATAGCTCTAGGGCCAAAGGAATATAATTGTCTGTCTCGTTAGTGGCATAGCCAAACATAATCCCTTGATCACCTGCCCCCTGCGCCTCTTTTTTAGATCGATCAACACCTTGATTAATATCTTGAGATTGTTCGTGAATTAGTGACATAACACCACAGGAATCTCCACTGAACTGGTACGCCCCTTTGGTGTAGCCTATTCTATTAATCGTATCTCTAGCAATCTGTTGAACATCAAGATAAGTGTTACTTTTTACTTCTCCCGCGAGAATGACTTGACCAGTTGAAACTAAGGTTTCACAGGCAACCTTGCTTTCTGAATCAAAAGCTAAAAAGTTGTCTAAAAGAGCATCACTTATTTGATCAGCGATCTTATCGGGGTGGCCTTCGCTCACTGATTCAGAAGTAAAAAAATATGACATTTAAGAGTTGCTTACACAGGAAGGATTAGATTAAAGCAACACTGCTTTAGCAATTTTTTATCGAGGTTGCAATCAGTCAAATCCTTCCTCGTTATTAACAACAAATTTACATTTTTTTTTATTATTTAAAAATTTAACTCATTTTTCTTTAGCTCCAATTAAAATTTATATTTAAAACATTATCAATTTAAAGTACAAAACCCTATTTTGCATTTTAATTAAATCTTTTCAATGCACATCGCTATTGCTGGAAATATAGGTGCTGGAAAAACTAGTCTTACTGATTTATTAGCTAAGCACTATAAATGGGAAGCACATTATGAGGATGTGATTGACAATCCTTATTTAGATGATTTTTATGATCAAATGGAAAGATGGTCATTCAATCTTCAGATCTATTTCTTGCGTCGTCGTTTTCAACAGTTACTCCAATTTAAACAAAATAAAAGAGTGGTGATTCAAGACCGCACAATTTATGAGGATGCACATATTTTTGCACCCAATTTAAATGCAATGGGGTTACTAAATCAAAGAGATTTTGAAAATTATATAGGTATTTTTCAATTGATGGAATCATTAATAAAAGGGCCAGACCTTCTTATCTATTTAAGAAGTTCTATACCGAATTTGGTTCATAAGATTCATAAGAGGGGACGGCATTATGAAAATTCAATTAGTATCGATTATCTCAGTCGACTAAATGAGCGCTATGAGGCATGGGTAAGTAATTATAGTGGCAACATGCTTATTGTTGATGTTGATGATTTAGATTTTGTCGAAAATAAAGATGACTTGGGGAAAGTAACCGAAATGGTTGACAGAAAGGTTAATGGTCTTCTTGAATAATAGATTGTTTATTTCCTTTAATCTCTGACTTAGAATTTAATTTTTTAGTTATACTAACTTGCACTTTTTCTGATACAATCTCCTTTTGAAAAGACAAGTTTTGACTTGCCATCAATTCATTATCGTGGTTTCCAAGAATGGGAGCTATAACTAACCCAACCAGACAAGTGAGTTTAATTAATATATTCATTGAGGGACCTGAAGTATCTTTAAATGGATCGCCTACTGTATCACCAGTTACTGCCGCTTTGTGAGATTCTGACCCCTTAAAAGTCATTTCACCATTAATTTTTACACCTGCTTCAAATGATTTTTTTGCATTATCCCATGCTCCACCAGCATTATTTTGAAATATCGCCCACAAAACACCTGAGACAGTTACTCCAGCCATATAACTTCCTAGAGCTTCTGGTCCCATAAGAAATCCAATAGCTACCGGAGTTACTATTGTGAGAACCCCGGGTAACAACATCTCTCGTAGGGCAGCTTTGGTTGATATATCAACACATTTCCCATATTCTGGAATTCCTTTTCCTTCAAGTATACCTGGGATTTCTCGAAATTGCCGTCTCACCTCTTCAACCATTTCCATGGCAGCCCGGCCAACGGCTTTCATAGCAAGGGCAGAGAAAACCACTGGAATCATCCCTCCAATAAACAATGCCGCTAAAACATCTGCCTTAAAAATATTAATACCATCAATTCCTGTGAAAGTAACATATGCAGCAAATAATGCAAGAGCTGTTAGAGCGGCTGAGGCAATAGCAAAACCTTTTCCAACAGCAGCTGTTGTGTTTCCAACAGAGTCTAAAATATCTGTTCTTTCTCTAACTTCACTTGGCAATTCACTCATTTCAGCAACGCCGCCAGCATTATCAGCAATAGGACCAAATGCATCAATGGCTAACTGCATCGCTGTTGTGGCCATCATAGCGGATGCTGCTATGGCTACACCATAGAAGCCAGCTAAAGAATATGACCCCCAAATAGCAACAGCAAAAAGTAATATTGAACTAAATGTTGATATCATTCCTGTGGCTAAGCCTGCAATTATATTTGTAGCTGCTCCAGTCGATGAATTCTGAACAATATCCATAACGGGTTTTTTGCCTAGGGCGGTATAGTATTCTGTAAAATAAGAAATCAAATAGCCAACTACAAGGCCGACAAGCGTTGCATAAAAAACGTTTAGACTGGGAATCTCTTTGATACCCTCACCAAAAAATTCAATACCTTTCATTGTTTTTGGAAGCATATTATCAACCAAAAAATAGGTGGCAATTGCTGTGATACCAATAGCGATTAAATTTCCTGTATTTAATGCACGTTGAACCTGGGCTTCTTTAGCGTTATTATTCGAGATTTTAATAAAAAAGGTTCCAATTATTGAGGCTAAAATACCTATCCCAGCAATCATTAGTGGTAAAAGAATTGGACCCATGCCACCAAAAACATCTTCAAATATACCTCCATTTGCGGCAGCCATATCTTTTATTATATAATTTCCAAGTACCATAGAGGCTAGGACAGTAGCCACATAACTCCCAAAAAGATCAGCACCCATCCCTGCAACATCACCAACGTTATCTCCAACATTGTCTGCAATTGTAGCAGGATTACGGGGGTCATCCTCTGGTATTCCAGCTTCTACTTTCCCAACAAGATCAGCACCAACATCTGCTGCTTTAGTATATATTCCACCACCAACGCGAGCAAATAAGGCAATGGATTCTGCTCCAAGAGAAAAACCAGCGAGTGCCTCCAAAACGATGGTCATTTCTTGATAAAATGAAGCTTCACCTTTAATGAAATGATGAACAAAATAAAGGAAGAAAAGTGACAATCCAAGCACTGCAAGTCCAGCAACTCCAAGCCCCATAACAGTTCCTCCACCAAAAGAAATTTGTAGGGCTTTAGGTAAACTTTCGCGTGCAGCCTGTGTGGTTCTAGTGTTTGATTCAGTAGCAATCCTCATTCCTATATTGCCTGCTAGCCCTGAGAAAATAGCTCCCATAACAAAAGCGGGGATAATTAATATACTCGTTGTTTCAACGGCTCTGGAAATAAAAAAAAGAGCTATTGAGGCTGCGGCAACAAAAATAGCTAAAATTTTATATTCTGCATTTAAAAAAGCTAAGGCTCCTTCTTTAATGTTAGTTGAGATAGTTTGCATTTTTTTGTTTCCTGGATCTTGCTTACTAACCCAAAGAGCTTTAAAAAACATAAAAATTAAACCTGATATGGCTAGGGCAATTGGTATATAGATTGTATTCACTTCAGAATATATTTTTCATCCTTGTTTTGGCATGCAAATGTAAGGATTCATGATCGATTAGAAAAATCTGTGTTTTCGTAATGATTGTCAGTCTTGATACATCACCTTTTTTACAGCTGCCACAACATCATTTGCGTTGGGGAGCCATTCTTGTAATAAAACAGGTGAATAAGGTGCTGGAGTATCGGCGGTATTTATTTTAATGACAGGAGCGTCGAGATAATCAAATAGCTGGCTCTGCACTTGATATGTGATTTCTGTAGCAACGTTTCCAAAAGGCCAAGCTTCTTCCAAAATCACTAAACGATTTGTCTTTTTTACCGATTCGAAAACCGCATCAAAATCTAGAGGGCGAATAGTTCTAAGGTCAATTATTTCACAAGAAATGCCCTCTTCTTGAAGTATTTTGGAAGCTTTGTAAGCTTCTTTAATTATTTTTCCAAAGGACACGATAGTAACATCTGTGCCTTTTTCTTTTATCTCAGCCACACCTATTGGTAAAACATATTCTCCTTCTGATACCTCCCCTTTGTCTCCATACATTTGTTCAGATTCCATAAAAATTACTGGGTCATCGTCTCTTATAGAAGCCTTTAGCAAGCCTTTAGCATCATAGGGGTTAGAGGGTACAATTACTTTCAATCCAGGACAATTCGCATACCAACTTTCAAAAGCTTGCGAATGGGTTGCAGCTAGTTGCCCAGCAGAACCGGTAGGTCCGCGAAAAACAATTGGACAAGGAAATTGTCCTCCAGACATTTGCCTGATTTTAGCAGCATTATTAATAATTTGATCAATACCAACTAAAGCGAAATTGAATGTCATGAACTCAATTATTGGTCTGTTGCCTGTCATTGTTGAACCGACACCAATCCCTGCAAAACCCAATTCGGAGATGGGCGTATCTATGACTCGCTCAGGGCCAAATTCATCTAGCATTCCTTTGGAGGCTTTATAGGCTCCGTTATATTCTGCTACTTCTTCTCCCATTAAATAAATGGTCTCATCACGACGCATTTCTTCTGTCATGGCTTGTTGTATTGCTTCTCTAAATTGAATTGTTTTCATTTGGTTTTCTAATCAAGAGTAAATTTAACCAATTAATTATAAATTTATATACTACTCAATAAAAGAAGAATTGAATCGTTATAAGTTGGAAAGAAGTCCAACATTCTATATATTTTTATGTATAAATAAATGAAGTTAATAAAATTACAAGTTAAAGGAATTTCCTACAGTGAAACTCAAACTGGGGCTTACGCCTTGCTACTAGGCGAAGTAGAAGGAGACCGCAAATTACCTATAATTATTGGAGGTTTTGAAGCGCAGGCAATTGCAGTTGCATTGGAACAAGATATCAAACCTGCTAGACCGCTAACTCACGATTTATTTAAAAATTTTGCCGAACGTTTCACTGTTCACGTAAAGCAAGTTATCATTCACAAGCTAGTAGATGGTGTATTTTATGCAAGTCTGATTTGCGAAAGAGATAAAATAGAAGAAATTTTTGATGCTCGTACTTCTGATGCAATTGCTTTAGCTTTACGTTTTACCGCTCCCATATATACCTATGATTCAATTCTTAAAAAAGCAGGATTCACCGCAGCTCTTAGTGCTAAAGAAAGCAAAAAACTCTCAGAAGATAATTGGATTCAAAATTTTGTCACTGAACAAACTAAGAAAAACGCAATTCCAAAGAATCTTAAGAAAATGTCTGTTGATAAACTTAAAGATTTACTAAATAAATTAGTTGCTCTTGAAGATTATGAGCAAGCCGTTCGCGTTCGGGACGAACTTTCTAAACGCAAAGACAAATAGTTTTAAAATTGTTAATCTTTATTTAATAAACACCTCTTGTTTAATAGTGAGATTTTAAATGATTGCTTTTATTTTTGACAAAAGTTATTACATGAAGCAATATTTGGATCTAGTTGACCACATTTTTAAGTACGGAACTACTAAAACAGATCGCACAGGAACAGGCACAATCAGTATTTTTGGCTATCAAATGCGTTTTGATTTATCAGAAGGCTTTCCTTTGGTTACTACAAAAAGAGTTCATGAGAAATCAATCATTCATGAGTTACTATGGTTTCTAAAAGGAGACACTAACATTGGCTATTTACAAGAAAATGGGGTGCGTATTTGGAATGATTGGGCAGATCAAAATGGAAATCTAGGACCTGTCTATGGGCATCAATGGCGTGACTGGAATAGCGAAGGGATTGATCAAATCAAAGAAGTAATTAACACGATAAAAACCAATCCAGATAGTCGAAGAATGATTGTATCTGCATGGAATCCAAGCGTGTTACCCAACACTCAAAAAAGCTTTAGTGAAAACGTCGCCAACCAAAAAGCCGCTTTACCCCCCTGTCATGCATTTTTCCAGTTTTATGTAGCCAATGGAAGTTTGTCTTGTCAACTCTATCAGCGAAGTGCAGATCTATTTTTAGGCGTTCCTTTCAATATAGCCTCTTATGCTTTATTGACTCTTATGGTCGCCCAAGTTTGCCACTTATCTACTGGTCATTTTGTTCATACTTTTGGGGATGTTCATATTTATTCAAATCACAGAGAACAACTAGAAGAACAATATTCACGGAAGCCGAGGCCACTTCCAACCATGCGTCTTAATCCTGATGTAAATTCAATTTTTGATTTTACTATTGATGATTTCACATTACTTAATTATGATCCCCATCCTCATATTAAGGGAAAGGTTGCTATTTAAATAGCGTGATCTTTTAGAAACGAAAGTAAAACCTCAACGTCTTTTTCTGAATTATAAAAGTGAAGAGAAATCCTAACAAAACCTCCACGTTGAGCACATCTTATATTTTTCTCGGTTAGCTTTTCGAAGAGATCTTTTTTATCTGGAATTGAAAAAATACTGCTGTGTTTTTTTCTGTTTAAAATTAAAGGGGATATAAGTTTTAATTCCAGCAAGCCATTTTGTAATAGCGTAGTTAAATGCTTTTTCCTGTCTAACATTTTGGAAAAGCCTCTAGCTTTTATGATCTCAATTCCTTTGGCTAAAGAGGCGATAGCTAAAATATTAAAATGGCCTACATAATATTTCTCAATAATTTGGTCATGGCTTTTATTTATTAATGCCTTAAAATAGTCAGAAAAAAAAAGAACTCCATTCCCAAATCCAGACATGAGCCATTTATAACCACTTGCTGCGAGGACATCAAAAGGACTTTTTGCAAAATTAAATGGTGCTGTTCCTAAAAATTGTGTACCATCACCTATTATTAATAAGTCAGGGTGTTTCTTTTTTAATTCAATTAGAAAATCTTGATCAATTTCAATACCAGAAATATATTGTACAACACTTAGAGCTAATGCATCTATTTTTTTATTTTTTATAAACGTTTCAATATCAGTCTCTAAAGTCTGTGAAACTGGGATTTCTGAAGATTCAAATCCTGCCTCTTTAACAGCTAACTTCAAAGACGGATAATCCTCTTCGAGTATTAAAAACCGCATGGATTTTGGCAACATGTGCAATGCAAATCGAATACTTTCGGAAAAATTTGAACACAAAATTGTTTGGTTTTTGGCTGCACCAAAAAAAGAAGCAACTGACTCTCCTTTTTTTTCAAAAGTTGCGTAAGCATCAAGTTTATAGAGATCCCCTTTTAAAAAATAATTTTGGTCATGGGCTTGCCTAAATTCATAGAGCAGCATAGGCATTAACCCAACATAAGCTGTATTGAAATAAATAGAGTGTTTTAAGGGAGGAAACTCTTCATGCATAACAACTTCCAAAGAAAGTGTATTTTTACATTCAAAAGTAATACTATTAATGAACAAATTTGACGCTATTGAAAAAGAAATTACTCTAATCGCTGCCATTTCTAGCAATAATGTTATTGGAAAGCAAAACAAACTTATTTGGCATATATCAGCTGATCTTAAGAGGTTTAAAAGATTGACTTCGGGTCACTGCATGATTATGGGTAGAAAAACGTTTGAATCCCTTCCTAATGCTTTGCCTAATAGAACAAATATTGTTTTGACAAGAAATAGAAACTATACTGCTAATGGGGCTATTGTTGTTCACAGTGTTGCAGAAGCTCTTGCCAACACCAATGAAGATTTGCAGCCCTTTATTTTGGGGGGAGGTGAAATTTATGCCCTTTTCCTTCACTTAGCAAAAAAATTTGAATTAACTCAAATTCATCATAAATTTGAAGGAGATGCCTTCTTCCCATTAATAGACTTCTCAAATTGGGAATTACTGTCAAAAGAAGATCATTTTAAAGAGGCCAAGCAACCCTATAATTATTCTTTTCTAACCTATCGTAAAACAAACAAATGAAAGTAGCTATTTTTCCAGGACAAGGAGCCCAATTTCCGGGTATGGGAAAACATCTATACGACACCAATAAAAAAGCCAAAAATCATTTTGAAAAAGCCAATAAACTATTAGGTTTTTCTATTACAGATATCATGTTTGGAAAAGACGCTGAAGCTTTGCAACATACAAAAGTGACTCAGCCAGCCATTTTTTTACATTCAACAATCCTATTCGAAACAGCCAATAAAATATGGATGCCTGACATGGTTGCAGGTCACTCATTAGGTGAGTTTTCTGCTTTGGTAGCCGCAAAAGTACTGTCTTTTGAAGATGGCTTGCAACTTGTTTACAAAAGAGCCTTAGCGATGCAAGAGGCGTGTGAAAAAACCAATGGAAGCATGGCTGCTGTTTTAGGCTTAGAAGATGAAGTCGTTGTTCAACACTGCAATCAAACTGATGCAGTCGTAATACCGGCAAATTTCAATTGCCCAGGACAATTAGTGATATCTGGAAGTATTGATGGAGTAAATAAAGTAAGTCTTGCCCTTAAGGGGGCAGGAGCTAAAAGACTGGTCCCCTTATCCGTGAGCGGTGCTTTTCATTCTCCTTTGATGGAACATGCTCAAAATAAGCTAGCAGATGCTATTGAAATCACTAGATTTAATCCCCCTGAGTGCCCTATTTATCAAAACGTTTCCGCCCTGCCAACAAAAGATCCTGCCCTTATTAAAAAACAATTGATTGCTCAATTAACAGCACCCGTAAAATGGGCCCAAAGCGTTAGTCAAATGATTGAAAACGGGGCAGAAGAATTTGTTGAAGTAGGCCCTGGAAAAGTTTTACAAGGATTAATAAGAAAGATCAATAGAGAGGTTCAAACGATTAGTTTTGAAGATATTTAATCCATTTTGTTTTTATAGATTTTACCTTCTTTCATTACGAAAAAAATATCGTTAAGAGTCCCACTATCATACAATGCGTTTTCATGAGTAGCCACCATGTCAGCTTTGAAGCCTGGGGCTATTTGACCCAATTTAGATGCTTGGTTTAAAATTTTAGCATTAACAATAGTAGCCGATTGCAAAACCTCTTCCATAGGCATTCCAGCCTCTTCCATATAGCCAAACTCTAGTGCATTTTTGCCATGAGGGAAGACACCGGCATCAGTTCCAAAAGCAATAGGAACACCCCTTTTAAATGCCTTAGCAAAGGTGTTTTGAATTTGCGCTCCTATTTTGAGTGCTTTAGGCACAATAATTTCAGGATATTATCCAGGGATTGAAGCTTTTTCAGCAACCTCTTTTCCAGCGGTGATTGTGGGTACTAAATAAACTCCCTTTTCCTTCATTAAATCCATAATCTTTTCAGTCATCAAAGTACCATGTTCAATTGTTTTTACACCCATTTTAACGGCACGTTGCATGCCTTCATCTCCATGACCGTAAGCAGCAACATCCATCCCATAGTCTTTTACTGTTTCGGTTATAGCCTTTATTTCTTCTTCAGTAAATTGTGGATTTTGCCCACTTTTTGCCATGCTCAAGACCCCTCCTGTTGCGGTAATTTTTATCCAATGAGCACCATTTTTATAGCGGTGACGAACAGCTTCCTTTGCATCAGCAACGGAATTAACGACACCTTGAAGCGGCCCTGGGTCTCCTCTTAAATCTCTTCTATACCCATGGGTCGGATCTGCATGCCCACCAGTAGTAGCTAAAGATTTTCCTGCTGTAAAAATTCTTGGCCC
>CENX01037359.1_pt1 | contig 17529 bp, 18 predicted proteins | sample 361321 | NCBI WGS metagenome assembly CENX01 (sample SAMEA2619678, study PRJEB7988) | marine metagenome | isolation source: saline water (ENVO:00002010), including | reverse complement strand
TCTTTTCTCTTTTTGGGAGGATATGCCATGGTTGGTGCTTCCAATGCATTCAATCAATGGATGGAAAGAGATTTGGATGCACTTATGCTAAGAACTCAAAGCAGGCCGTTGCCCAGTAAGCGGATGCGAGAGTCTACTGCTTTAGCTATTGGGTGTGGATTAACTTTAATAGGCATTCTTTTTCTAGATTTTGTCAACTTTAGAACCGCCTTCTTTGGAGCACTTTCAATTTTTATTTATGTCTGCATTTATACCCCACTCAAACGTAAAACACCATTAGCGGTTTTTGTGGGTGCTTTTCCAGGAGCTATTCCTTTTATGCTTGGGTGGGTGGCGGCAACTAATAAATTTGGTATAGAACCTGGAGTCTTGTTTATGATTCAATTTCTATGGCAATTCCCACATTTTTGGGCTATTGGTTGGGTATTAGATGAAGATTATAAAAAAGCAGGATTTAAACTACTGCCATCGGGAAAAACAGACAGTGCTACCGCTTTTCAAATAGTGTTTTATTCACTTTGGGTAGTTGTAGTTTCTTTAGTGCCGGCATTCCATTATACTGGAAAATTAAGGCTTTCTTCTACAGCAGCTGTTGCCATAGCCTTGTTAGGTTCAGTAATGCTTTATTTTGCGATGACGTTAATGAAAAAAAAATCTAAAAAGGCTGCACAAAACCTTATTGGTGTGAGTATTGTATATATTACAGCCTTACAACTGATTTATGTGATTGATAAATATATGACTATATGAATACTTCAGATTCTTTCGAAATAAAAAACAAACGAGCTAAGAAAATGATGCTCTGGATTGGTATGATCAGCATGAGTATGACCTTTGCAGGTCTAACAAGTGCCTACGTGGTGAGCAGTTCTCGTGCTGATTGGCTAGAACAAATCTCTTTGCCAACGGCATTTTCAATAAGCACTTTAATTATTATTTTGAGTAGCATTAGTTTCCACTTGGCAAAGCATTATTTTGAAAAACAGCAACTTAAAAACAGTCAGATTTCACTCCTATCTACGTTATTTTTAGCCACTCTATTTATCTATTTTCAATTTAAAGGCTTCTCTGAAATTATTGAAATGGGCTATTACTTTACGGGGCCACAAAGTAGTATCAACACCTCTTACCTATATGTATTAGTGTTGCTACACTTAGCACATTTAACAGCAGGATTTATTGTTGTTTTTCGCTTGCTTTATCTAATTTCAATCGTCAAAAAAACAACAAAAAACACTTTGGGTTTTGAGTTGGCAGTAACATTCTGGCATTTTCTTGATTTACTATGGGTATATTTATTTTTATTCGTTTCATTCTACAGTTAAAAATTAATAAATTTGTAATGAATTTAACTTGATATTATGGAAGTAACTGCAGCATCAGATGAGCAATCGGACATTTGGGGAGGAGGTAACAAGCCGTTAAAAGCTAGTTATGGTAAGCTAATGATGTGGTTTTTTATCGTATCTGATGCCTTGACCTTTTCTGGTTTCTTAGTATCCTATGGGTTTTCAAGATTTAAAAACATTAATTCATGGCCAATAGCCGATGAGGTTTTTACTCACTTTCCCTTCCTTCATGGTATTGATGCTCCAATGTATTATGTAGCACTCATGACTTTCATTTTAATTTTTTCATCCGTCACAATGGTTCTAGCAGTTGATGCTGGCCACCATATGGACAAATCTAAAGTCACTTTTTATATGTTACTTACCATAATTGGGGGCGCAATTTTTGTGGGTTCACAAGCTTGGGAGTGGAAAAATTTTATTAGTGGAGAATATGGCGCTTTAGAAACCAAAGGAGGACAAATACTTCAATTTGTTCAAGCAGATACTGGAAAACGGGCAGCCATTGAGAATTTTGCAGTCCTACAGCCCACAGAAAGGACTACACATCAAAAAAATAATGGTTTGTGGTTTGCTCAAGAAAGTACATTATCTACCTTAAGTGTTGCCGAAGTCAAAACAGGATTTCAAGCAGATGATAATTTACTAATCCGAACGGAGTTGCTTGATCAAAACGGGCAAAAAACCGTTCTTAACAGAGCCGAATCTTTAGCCAAAATCGAAGAGGCTCAAATTGTAGTTGAAGGTGCAAATTTGATTAGAAATGAATATGGCAATAGACTCTTTGCAGATTTCTTTTTCTTTATAACTGGGTTTCACGGTTTTCACGTTTTTTCAGGAGTGGTTATAAATATCATCATTTTCTTCAATATCATTTTAGGTACTTATGAAAAAAGGGGCCATTATGAAATGGTTGAGAAAGTTGGCCTTTATTGGCACTTTGTAGATTTAGTATGGGTTTTTGTATTCACCTTTTTCTATTTGGTTTAATCTAATTAAAATTATTATGGCTGTAGAACATAAATTAGCAATCTTTAGGGGTTTATTAAAATTTAAATCAAATCAACAAAAAATTTGGGGGGTATTGATTTTCCTTTCTATTGTTACAACTATTGAGGTAGCTTTGGGCATTATTAAGCCCGCATTTTTACTCACTCCTTTTCTGAGTATGAAATTACTCAATTGGATTTTTATCATTTTAACTGTTGTAAAAGCTTATTACATTGCCTGGGACTTCATGCACTTGAGAGATGAAACCAGTGGGCTAAAAAATGCAATTGTGTTGCCACTAATTATTTTAATCCCTTATTTAGTATTTATCTTAATTCTTGAGGCAGATTACATTTTTGAAGTAATGAAAAATGGCTTTGTCAGTTGGAACTTCTGAAGTTTCAGTTGTTGAGGTAATTTTTACTCCTTCTTAATTAAAAAAATGAAAGGGAAAATGAAAAAGAAATTTGTATTAGGTGTTCTGTTTGTATTTCCATTGTTGGTTTATTTATTTTTTGCTTCTGGCAAGAATAATTTTGCTAAGCTTCCTACTTTAACTTATAGTATTCAAACTCTTCCAATAAATAAGGATTTCTCTAATCGTTCGGTAGCACTAAAAGACCGTATCTCTATTCTAGGCTATTGGGGAGGAAATTTATCTAACAAAAAAGCTGAGGCACTTAATTTAAATGAAAAAATATTCAAAAGGTTCAATGGCTTTGATGATTTTCAGTTTGTTTTTTTTGTAAACGAAGAGAATGAAGAAGAAGTCCAAGCCCTTAAAAATGCACTTCAAATAGGAACGGGAATAGATTTGAGCAACTGGTATTTTTTACCCTCCTCCTCAAAACAAATTCAATCTCATTTTCAATCTCTCAAAACACCCTATCAACTTAATCAACAATTTAGCACCCCTTATGTATTCATTATTGATAAAAATTTGAATTTGAGGGGAAGAAATGATGATGGAGAGCTTTACGGCTTTGACGCCAGATCAGTAGCAGAAATTTCAAAGAAAATGATAGATGACGTTAAAGTAATTTTGGCAGAATATCGTTTAGCTTTAAAAATATATAACTCAGATCGAAAAAAATAAAAAAATGAATAGAAAAGGTTATTATGGGCTTGCAGGTGTAATTATCTTTTTTAGTATTTTGTTTATTCCCAAGATAGTTGCACGCTTTCAGTCTGATACGGTGGTAGAAGACATTAGATCTACATCTGCTAAGCCTTTAAGTTATATTCAACTCAATGCTCAAATAAAAAAGGTGCCTCCTTTTACTTTTTTAAATCAAGACAGTTTATTCATTTCTAATGAAGACTATAAAGGCAAAGTCTATGTTGCTGAATTTTTCTTCACCTCCTGCCCAACTATTTGTCCCATAATGAATAAAAATATGAAATTAATTGAAGATAAATTTGGTCAGCGAAATGATTTCGGAATCGCTTCATTTTCTATAGACCCAGACCACGATCGCCCTTTTGTTTTGAAACTCTACGCAGAACAATATGAAGTTTTTTCATTAAATTGGCATTTTTTGACAGGGGAAAAAGAAAAAATCTATCAGCTTGCCAATAGTGGTTTTAATATATATGCTGGAATAAACCCAGATATTGCGGGTGGTTTTGAACACCAAGGCTATTTTGCACTTATCGATAAAAACGGCTTTATTCGCTCTAGAACGGATCGGTTTGAAAATCCAATAGTGTATTATGTTGGTATTGATCAAGAAGATGGTTCTAAAGAACAAATTGAATGGTTGATGGATGATATCGACAAACTATTATTAGAATGATAAAAGATAAAATTAGGTCTAAGGAAATCAAAAACAAATACCTTATATGGATAGTTTCGGTGGCTATACCTGTCATAGTTGGAATCCTATTTGCTGTTCGCATACCAAATGTTGCTCCCCTTTCTTTTCTACCACCAATATATGCTGGAATTAACGGGGTCACTGCAATAGTACTAATTGCTGCCTACTCTGCCGTTAAACGAAAAAACTTTGCTCTTCATGAGCAATTGATGAAGACGGCAATAGTACTATCTGTTGTTTTTTTAGGCATGTATGTTGCTTATCATATGACATCTGACTCCACACCTTTCGGTGGTGAAGGGACTTTAAAATATATATATTATTTCATTTTAATTTCCCATATATTATTATCCATAGGAATTATCCCCATGGTTTTAGTTACCTATGTACGTGCTGTTTCTAGACTTTTTAAAGAACATAAAAAAATTGCACGATATACTTTTCCTGTTTGGCTATATATCGCTGTTACTGGTGTTATAGTCTATTTAATGATAGCACCTTATTACAATTAATTTAGATGAAAAATAATTTTCCATTTTTTATAATTTTAATTTTTCTTTTTAGCTTCATAGAAATCAGTGCTCAATGCTCAATGTGCCGAGCTGTATTAAAATCAGAAGAGGCTAAAGAAACAGCTGAAGGAATCAATAATGGAATTTTATATTTAATGGCTATTCCCTATATCTTAGTCGCTCTTGTGTGTTGGAAAGTGATACAAATCTTAAAAAAAGAATAATTTTTTGCATCATTTTTGGGTTTATAGGGCCTTATTACAGGATATTGATAAAATATACGATATTTGCCGTGCATTTAAATTAAAATGATAACAATAAAAGACCTACACAAATCTTATTTAATGGGTGATTCCTCGCTTCATGTCTTAAAAGGCATAGACTTTAGTGTCCAAGAAGGTGAGCTAGTAGCCATTATGGGATCTTCAGGCTCTGGTAAATCAACGCTATTGAATATTTTAGGGATGCTTGACTCAGCAGACAAAGGCCGTTATGAATTAGATGGTGTAGCAATTAAAGATCTAAATGAAACTAAGGCAGCGAAATATCGCAACCAATTTTTAGGATTTGTTTTTCAATCATTCAATTTAATAAATTATAAGAATGCACTTGAAAACGTCGCACTACCATTGTATTATCAAGGTATTAAAAGAAAAGAAAGACAGAAACAAGCATTAGATTATTTGACAAAGGTAGGTTTACATGATTGGGCCTCTCATTTACCCAATGAGCTTTCAGGCGGGCAAAAACAACGCGTTGCCATTGCACGTGCTATGGCCTCAAAACCAAAAGTACTTTTAGCTGATGAGCCTACAGGTGCTTTAGACACAAAAACTTCTTATGAGGTTATGGAACTTATACAACAAATTAATAATGAAGGGAAAACCATTTTAGTGGTCACACACGAACCTGACATTGCTCAAATGTGCAAAAGAATCGTAAAATTGAAGGATGGTGTAATTGTTGAGGATTCAATAACAGAACAAGTAGTCGTTTCAAACCATGTTTAGTAAAGACCGTTGGCAAGAAATTTTTCAAACAATTGGTAAAAATAAAATGCGCACATTTTTATCTGGTTTTACCGTTGCATTGGGCATTTTTATATTCATTGTTTTGTATGGCCTAGGAAATGGTCTTAAAAATTCTTTTAACAAATTTTTTGTTGATGATGCCAACAATGTCATTTTCATCTATCCTGGAAAAACTTCCAAACCCTATAAAGGGTTTAAAGCTAACCGAAGAATAGAATTTGAAAATAGCGATCTTAATGATATCAAAGAAAATTTTACTTTTTTTTTGGAAGATATTACTCCTAGAATTATAAGAAACGCCAACGTCCGTTATAAAAATAAAAGTAATTCATATTCTACAAGAGGTGTTGCACCCGCCCATCAGAAAGTGGAAAAAACGATCATCATGCAAGGGCGTTATCTTAATAATAATGATATTCTAAACAAAACGAAACATGCTGTTATTGGTCGTTTAGTGGCTAAAGATCTTTTTAAAGATGAAAACCCTGTTGGTTCTTATGTTGAAATCAATAGTAGTGCCTTTAAGGTTATTGGTGTTTTTCAAGATGAAGGAGGAGACAATGAAGAACGAAATATTTATATACCCTACACCACAAGACAGAGATTAGAGAAGGGGAATGATAAATTAGATCAAATTGTAGTAACCTTTCGAAATGAATTAGGACATACAGGAGCCATAGGATTTGAATCTGCATTAAAAAAATTCTTAAAAGATAAAAAGACCATTGATCCTTCTGACTCAAGTGGACTTAATTTTCAAAATGTTGCGGATGACTTAAGGCGCAATCAACAATTTGCGGCAGCACTACAGTATATTGTTGCATTTGTCGGTTTGGGAACTTTGATTGCTGGAATTATTGGAATTTCAAATATAATGGTGTTTGTAGTTAAAGAACGAACTAAGGAGCTTGGCATTAGAAAAGCGCTTGGGGCTACCCCTAAGTCAGTCATTCAAATGATTTTACACGAATCTATTTTTATCACAACGCTATCTGGATATACAGGCCTTTTTCTTGGTATACTATTACTGCAAAATCTGGGGTTGAAATTAGAAGATTTTTTTATTATCAATCCCTATATCAATGTAAATACTGCTCTATTTGCTACTTTTATTCTCATTTTATTTGGCAGTATCGCAGGTTATATTCCAGCCAAAAGAGCTGCCAGTATAAAACCCATAATTGCACTCCGGGATGAATAGTTTAAAAGTTATTTTGGATAAAGATACATGGCAAGAAATTTTTGGTTCAATTGCTAAAAATAAGACTAGAACAATAATCACAGTTATAGGTGTTTTGTGGGGAATTTTTATCTATATAGCACTTTCAGGAGCCGCAAAAGGGTTAGACAATGGCTTTGAAAGAGAGTTTGAAAATATTGCGAAAAACTCCATGTTTGTCTGGGCGCAGAACACGAGCATTCCTTATGATGGTTTCAAGATTGGTAGAAAAATTACATTAAAAGTTTCAGATATGGAATATCTTAAAAGGCAAGTTCCACAAATAGAATATGTTGCCGCTCGAAATGCTACTGGTGTTTTTGGAGGAACAAGTCCTTTAGTGGTTAGAAAAAATAAATCGAGTAATTATAATTTGTATGGTGATTATCCAGATTATATAAAGATTGCAACCAAAAAACTTTATGACGGGGGTCGTTTTATTAATGACAACGATATTATCAATTCAAGAAAAGTTTGTGTAATTGGAGAAAGAACCTTAGAAGAATTGTACGAAAAGGGAGAAAACCCCGTTGGTACCTACATAAGAATTAAAGATATTTATTTTCAGGTCATAGGCGTGCATAAATTTATCCAAGGGGCAGGTTTTGACTCAGATGGTGATATTTTTATACCCTTCACTACTTTTAAAAAAATATATAATACGGGTGATAGAGTCAATTGGTTTACAATTGCAGCCTACGACGAAGCCAATGCTGTTGAGGTTGAAAAAGAAATTAAAGTAGCTCTAAGAAGAAGGCATCGTATTTCCCCTGAAGATGAAAGAGCAATTGGATCTTTCAATTTAGGTGAGATTTTTACTCGTATAATGGGTTTTTCTAATGGGATGACATTTATTTCGCTTGTAGTAGGCATAGCAACTATAATAGCAGGAGTAATTGGGATTGGCAATATTTTATTGATTTCTGTTAAAGAACGCACAAAGGAATTGGGAGTGAGAAGAGCCTTAGGGGCCACGCCAGTAGAGGTTCGTAATCAAATAATTTTAGAATCTGTTTTTTTAACTTTCGTTGCTGGAGTTATGGGGATAATCTTAGGGGCATTAGTACTGGCTGGAATTAATTTGCTAACACAGGATTTGTCCACTTTCCCTTATACAAATCCCACAGTGCCTATACCTTTAATTTTGGGAGCATTATTCATAATGATATTTCTAGGTACTCTAATTGGACTAATTCCGGCACAGAGAGCTGTAAGTATAAAACCTATTGACGCATTAAGAGAAGAATAATTTTATAATAAAGAACATGAAAATTTTAAAATATGCCGGTATTTCAGTCCTAGTTCTAGGAGGACTATTTGCAGCAACTTATTTTATCAAGACGAACAGCAAATTCATTATTGAATATGATACTGAAAATCCCTTCATTTCTTCAATTGAAATGAAAACAGTGGTGACTGGCAAGGTGGTTCCTGAAGATGAGGTGGAAATCAAACCCCAAATTTCGGGTATCATTGATGTTCTTTTTGTTGAAGAAGGAGACCAGGTGAAAACGGGAGACTTATTGGCAAAAGTCAAAATAGTACCAAATGAGCAAAGCCTTAATAGTGCAAGTGGGAGATTAAAAAACACAAAAATTCTGCTCAAAAATGCCGAGGTACTCTACAAACGAAATAAAGCACTTTATAAAAAAGAAATAATTGCGAAACAAGAATTTGAATCGGCAGAGCTTCGTTATAACCAAGCCAAGTTAGATGTTGCCAATGCAAGCTCAGATCTTAAAATTATCAGATTGGGATCTGCAGATGGCTCGAACACAGCGAATACTAATGTGCGTGCTACGGTTGCAGGAACAATACTTGAAATACCCGTGAAAGAAGGAGACCAAGTTATTGAGAGTAACACTTTTAATGCTGGAACAAGCATTGCAACTATCGCTGATCTAAACAAAATGATCTTTGAGGGAAAAGTAGATGAAGCTGAAGTAGGCAAACTAAAAGTAGGAATGCCCTTATCAGTAAGTCTCGGAGCTATTGAAGACCAGACTTTTGAAGCTCGTTTAAAATTTATTGCTCCTAAAGGCAACGAAGAGCAAGGGGCTGTCCAATTTATTATTGAAGGAGATGTTTATTTAAATGATTCTACTTTTATTCGTGCAGGGTATAGTGCTAACGCCACGCTTGTCTTAGAACGAAAAGATAGCATTCTAGTTATTCCAGAATCATTACTTCAATTTGAGAAAGACTCTGACAAGCCATTTGTAGAAATAGAAGAAAAAGGTCAGAAATTTGAAAAGAAGGAAATTGAAACTGGCATTTCAGATGGAATAAATATTGAAATTTTGTCTGGAATAACCCTTGAGGATAATATTAAGGTATGGAATAAAACCGAGCCCAAAAAAATAAGAGATGAAAATGAAGCGTCAGACTGGAAGTAAATTGATTAAAATGCATCGCTATATTTTCATTTTTTTGTTGTTATTCATAAATTTAGTTTTTGGACAAAAGCTCACCTTGGAACAATGTATTGCTATTGCCTTAGAAAAAAATATAAGTATAAGACAAGCTGATATAGAGGTAGAAAATGCTAAGGTTGGGCAATCTGATGCACGTAGTGCTTTTTTCCCTAGCATTAATTTACAATCTAACCATTCATGGAATATCGGTTTGAACTCCAATATTACAACGGGGATTTTAGAAAACTTGACAACCCAATTTACAGGTATTTCGGGAAGTGTTGGTATGACAATTTATAACGGTAATAGGAACTTCTTACAGCTTTATAGGTCCAATTTAGATTTGTTAGCACGCGAATATCAATTACAAGACATGTCAGATGATGTTCGTCTAATGATTGCGAATGCTTTTTTACAAATCTTGTTTAATGATGAAATATTAAAAGTTTCTAAAACACAGTTGGAATTAAGTTTGTCAGAACTAGAACGGACTAGAAACTTAATAGTCTCTGGTGTTTTAGCTGCAGGTGATATATATGAAATTCAGGCAACTGTTGCCTCACAAGAACAAGCTCTGATAAATGCGGAAAACAACTTGAGACTTTCAAAAATTAATTTAGCTCAATTGCTTCTCATTCAAGATTACGAAAACTTTGATATTCAACTACAAGATTTAGAAGTGCCATTTTCAGAGATCACCACTAAAAGCCCCAAAGACATCTATGAGAAAGCGCTTGAATTTAGAAATGACATAAGAGCGGCAAATACCAATGTTGAAATTGCTACTGCCGACATTAAATTAATAAAAGCAGAGCAGTTTCCTAGACTGACAGGATTCTACAGTTATAATACTAGAATATCATATATTGACCAACGTGTTCCGAACGGTAATTTTAATACACAACCAATAGGATATATAGAATCAACTGGCGAATCTGTTTTGACACAAGTTCCTGAATTTTCAGTGGTAGGTCCTCCATCATTTTTTGATCAATGGAGTTTATATGACGGTCACAATTTTGGATTACAACTTTCCATATCTGTTTTTAATCAAAACTCAGTGAGAAATAGAATTACTAGGAGCAAAATCAATCTAGAACGATCGCAGACTCTATTAGATCAACAAAAATTAGATCTTGAAAACACAATCAATCAAGCTTACAATAACACTAAGGGAGCATTTAAGATTTATGAAGCTGCAGAAACCACTCTTTTAGCTCGAGAGCAAGCTTTTAAGAATGCTGGTGATCGTTTGGAAGCAGGAGCGATCAACTCTTTTGAGTTTATTCAGTCAAAGCAACGCTATGAGGAGGCCATGTCAAATTTGGTCAGAGCCAAGTTTGATTATATTTTTAAGTTGAAAGTGTTAGAGTTTTATTTTGGACTCCCTGTAAGCTTGAACCCCTGAGACTTTTTTTTCCATGAGATATAGTATTTTTAAAGACAATGTCATTAATTCTTCATATTGAGACTGCTTCTAAAAACTGTTCTGTTGCTTTAGCAAAATCCGGATGTTTATTAGCTTTAGAAGAAATAGCAACGGCGCACTATAGTCATGCAGAGCAACTACACCCATTTATTCATGAGCTATTTGAAGCTACTGATTTTAAGGTAGAACATCTCGATTCAGTGGCAGTCAGTAAAGGTCCTGGATCCTATACTGGTTTACGCATAGGGGTGGCAGCCGCCAAAGGAATCTGCTTTGCTTTAGATATTCCATTAATTGCCATAAATACTTTAGAGATGATGGCGCAGTCTCATTTAAACGATAAAAACAGGTGGCTTATACCTATGTTAGATGCGCGCCGAATGGAAGTTTATACTGCTGTTTTTGATGGATCAGGAAAGAGAATCAAACCAACTTGGGCGGAAGTTCTTTTCCCAAATTCATTGGGCGCGCTATTAGAAAATCAAAAGGCATATGTTTTTGGTGAAGGTGCTAAGAAATTCAAAACGATAACAGAAAATAAAAATATTCTTTTTTTAGATAATTACGATTTCCCCTCGGCAAGGCAAATGGTTGCTATGGCCTATGAGGCTTTTAAAACCAAACAATTTGAAGACCTCGCTTATTTTGAGCCCTTTTATCTCAAAGAATTTATTATTACTCCTCCAAAAAAACCCTAATCTAGGAGAAGATTTAGTTTTTCCCAAACGTTTTGCCATTCTTTATCAGGAAGATCACATTGCCTGTTGCGACAAAAATAAATTAGAGTTTTCCCATTCTCACCTCTATTTAAAAGCAAGGGATGAGAAGTAGTACTAGTTGCTCCAGCCCATACGATGAACGGATAAGGGTGTTGTTGAAGCTGAGAAATAACGTTCTTGTAGTCTGGACCAACTACAGCAATTTCTACAGAAGGATAGGAAACCCATAATGAAAGGGTAATCCAATGGCTATAACTTCTGGGATATTTTGTTATTATTCCTTGCATTTGAGATAGCATTTGAAGTCCTAATTTATTGTAATCTAAATTATTACGGTGTATACCCAAGCGCAATAAATTCTCAACCATTTGGGCATTGGAAGAGACAATCACATTATCTTCTGTTTCAATAGAACGACTCCATGGTAATTCTTCTAGTTCTTGAGTGTTATTGAAAAACCCTTCTTTGGGATCAAAAAAATAAGCAATAACATGATCAGTTAAAAGGACAGCTTTAGTTAAATAGGATTCTTCAAATAAGGTTTCGTAGGCAGTAACATATAATTTAATCAAGTGCGCATAGTCTTCCAAAAGTCCTTTAATCTGTTGAGTATTCTCTTTATGAATACGAATCAATTGTTGTTTAGAAAGCACAAACTTATCTTCTATAAAGGCTACACTTTTTAGGGCTAAATCTAAATAGTGCTCCGATTTAAATACGCGCGAAGCAATCAAGGTTCCCTCGCATACCATTGCATTCCAAGAACAAATTTGTTTGTCATCAATGGAGGGTGAATTTCTTTTATTTCTGGCTTTTTTAAGAATCTTCTCCCAATCAGACACTTTTTTTTCCATTTCATCGGCAGGGATCTGTTTTTGCTCACAAAATTCAGCAATGGTCTTGGCTGAGAATAAAACATACTTTCCGTTTTCCCAATAGCCTATTTTATTAACTTGAAAATAGGAAGCAAAGAGAGAGAAATCATTTTTTAGGAGTTTTTTTAATTCGCTGGGTGCCCAAACATAATAAGCACCTTCTTCAGTTTCACCCTTTTCATTTTTGCTATCTGCGTCAAGTGCACTAAAAACGCCACCAGCTTTGTCACTTAAATTAGCTTGAATAAATGAGATTGTTTTAGAAACAACTTTTTCATAAGTTCTTGAAGAATTTATCAAATAAGCCTTGCTGTATGTGGTGAGTAATTGACCATTGTCGTAAGCCATTTTCTCAAAATGAGGGACATGCCATTTATCATCAACAGAATAGCGTGAAAAGCCGCCTTCAATGGTGTCAAAAAGCCCTCCGAACGCCATTTTATGAAGTGAATTATGAAAATGTTTGAGGTAGTGATTTCTTTGAAGCACTAGACCTGCACAGAGCCAAAGATTTAGTTGAATAGGCATCATGAATTTTGGAGCACCAATAAAACCACCATAGGTCTGATCAACTTTTGCATATAGTTTTTCCATCAAAAGAGGAAGTTCTATGGTTATAGGTTTTTTTGGAGATACCAAACTTTTTAGAGGAATCAACTGTTTTATCCCTTCTTGAATTAGATGGGCTTGATCAATTAGTTTTTGCGGCTGATGCTTATGAATTTCTCGAATTTGTTGTAATGCAGACAGCCAATTTTGTTTACTCATATAGGTGGTTCCCCAAATGGGTTGACCATCTGGAAGAGCAATAATATTGAGTGGCCAACCTCCTTGTCCAGTTAAAATTTGCAAAGCAGACATGTATATTTGATCAATATCTGGGCGCTCCTCACGGTCAATCTTAAAATTGATGAAATTTTGATTCATGAATTGGGCTACTTTGGAGTCATCAAAGGACTCATGTGCCATCACATGACACCAATGGCATGTAGAATATCCAATGCTTATAAGAAGAAGTTTTTCTCTTTTTGAATCTTCTCTAAAATATTTTTTATCCCATATCTGCCAGGCAACTTGTTGATGAGCATGTTGAAGTAGGTAGGGACTTAGTGCTTTTGAAAGCTCATTCTTAAATTCCTCCAAAACATTAATTTAACCATTGATGGCTTCTACAGCACTTACCTTTTCAGGCAACATTTCTTTCAAAATGTTTTCAATTCCACTCTTTAGAGTAAATGTTGACGACGGACAACCGCTGCAAGCACCTTGTAAAACTACATGAACAATTTTCTGGTCAGCATCATAGTGTTCAAAAGCGATATTTCCTCCATCAGAAGCTACAGCAGGCTTAACATATTCATTTAGAATGGAAACTATCTCCTCTTCAACTGCTGACAAAGGCATCCTTTCAATTGTATTTTCTTGAGTTGGCAAATCAAGGTCTTTTTCAACGATAGTTTTCCCGCTGGACAAATAGTCCTTAATAAACTCCCTTAATTCCATGACAACACTTTCCCAATCTGTTGTTTCGTTTTTTAATATAGAAACATAATTTGCATCAAAAAAGATTTCCTTTACGAAAGGAAATTGAAAAAGAGCCTGCGCCATTGGAGCTTTTTGACTATCCTCAAATTTTTTAAATTCAATTGAATCTGTTACTATGGGTTTGTTGGCGACAAACTTCATGGCGGCAGGATTTGGGGTGCTTTCGGCATATATGGTAATCGGAATTTTTCCCCCTTCTGTGGCTTCAATAACCACTCCTCCCTCATTCAAATAATTTTCTAACTGTATGGAAACTTCTTCAATTACTTCTTTCCATTCTACAATATTGAACCTTTCAACGAAAAGGCTTTGTTGAGTAAGGCGTACTGATTTAACGAAGGGTAGATAAAAAAGTTGCTGTACTATTGGTGCTTTATCAGCAGCACCAACATTATCATATATTTTAACCTCTTTTGGACCTAAGGGTTCATTAATTGTGAATTGTGCCCAAAGTCCATCTTCACTTTCTTTCGCTACAATTAAATATTTTTTCATCATAAACTTTTTCCAAAAATACGGAAAACCCGTTGCATTCGATTCTAAAGATCAATTTTGTGTTTACTTTTACAAAAAAAAAGATGCTTATTAAAACGGTCCGTGGTTACACTCCAAAATATGGTAACCATTGTTTTTTTGCTGAAAATGCTACATTAGTTGGTGATATAGTCATGGGTGATAACTGTTCTGTTTGGTTTCAGGCAGTCATTAGAGGAGACGTAAATAGAATTGAAATTGGCGATGAAGTCAATATTCAAGACGGTGCTATAATTCATGGTACTTATGAAAAGGCAGCAACAAAAATTGGTAATCAGGTTTCAATTGGTCATAATTCAATTGTACATGGATGCACTCTAGAAGATAATGTTTTGGTGGGAATGGGAAGTATTATTATGGATAATTGTGTGGTTGGAGAAAACAGTATTATTGGCGCTGGAGCAGTGCTTCCACAAAACACAATGGTATCTGCGGGGTCAATATATGCAGGGGTACCCGCAAAAAAAATCAAATCAATTGATACTAAATTACAAAATGGAGAAGCAGAACGTATAGCTAAAAATTATTTGCTTTACGCAAGTTGGTTTAAAGCTTAAAAGCTACCCGAAAGCATTTTGATAAATATGATGTGAATTTCTGAGTTAGAAACCGAGTTGTTGCTTTACATCAGCCATCAAGTCTTTTCCTTCAGCAAGAATAACACTTCCTCCTGTGCTTGAGTCAAGAACATAATCAAAAGATTGAGCTTTTGCTACTGTTTCAATAGCTGCCCGTGCTTTGTCATAAAGGGGGCGCATCATTTCAGCTTGTTTCTTTTGAAGTTCTTGGGCGGCTGTTTGTCTAAATTCAGCAATACGTTGTTGAAGATCTTGCAATTCAGTTTGGCGCTGTTGATTTATAAGATCAGTTTGATTTTCAGCATCTGCACTGTAAGATTTGACTTTAGTGTCAAATTCTTTAGCAGATGTTTCTAGTTGAGTCGCATATTGTTTCTCTAACTTCTCTAATTCTTTATTTGCCGTAATAACTTCAGGCATTTCACTCAAAAGTTGCTGAGTGTTAATATGGGCCACTTTTGACTGTGCGTTGGAAGGTGCAAACGCTATTAAAAGCAAAAGGTAGGTAAAGAAGGTGAATAATTGTTTCATAAGTTGTTTTATTAGTTAATTACAGAGTTCTTTTTGTTTCTTAATGCCTCTATTTGTTCTTTTCTTTCTTGAATTCTTTGTTGACGGTTGATCCTCTTTAAGACTAGGTCGCTAATATCGTAATTTTTTGCTGAATAGAGCATAAACGCATCTGAAGATCGATCAAAAATAAAATCAAATTTACGTTCCTCTGCCACTTGTTGAACAATACTTAAAATTTGATCTTGTATTGGTTGCAATAGGTTGGTGCGTTGTTGAATTAGATCACCGCGGGGTCCAAATCTTTTTTCTTGGAGGCTAATCAGTTCAACCGAAAAGTCTTGTATTTCTAATTCTTTGTCTTCGATCAATTCTCGAGTCAGTAATACTTTTTCGGCAGTCAGTTGATCATGCATTTGTTTGAGTTGAACTTTTTTTAAAGCAATTTCTTTTTTCCAATTTTCAATATTTTTATCTAATAAGTCACTCGCTTTTTTATACTCATTGACACTATTTAGAATCACATTCATATCAATATAACCAATACGGGCCCCCCTTTGAGCTGCCAATGTTGCACAGTCTAGCACAATGGCTATAAAAAGAAAGAAAAACGTGCTGATCCTAATCATCTATTTATTAACGTTAAAAGACAAGCTATATTTTATAGCTAGCTACAAAAAGAAAAGTTAAAATTGTTGGCCAATAATGAAATGCGTTTCCCATCCATTTGCTGTGTTTTGTGTTGGATCAGCATTATCAAAGCCATACCCAAAGTCAATACCCAACAAGCCAAAGGCTGGCATAAAAACACGAACACCCACCCCAGCAGACCTTTTCGAATTAAAAGGATCAAATTCTTCAAAACTATCATAGCCGTTTCCAGCCTCTAAAAAGGAAAGGGCAAAAATGGAAGCACTTGGTTTTAATGTAATGGGATAACGTAATTCTAAAGAAAATTTATTGTAAATAATAGAACCATCTCGGCTCGATAAAGATTGATTATCATATCCACGGAGGGCTATTGTCTCTCTTCCATCTAGAGCGTAATTTAGCATCCCGTCACCACCAAGAAAAAATCGTTCAAATGGGATATAACCACGATCTTTATTGTAAGCACCAAGGAATGCAAAATCAGCTTGTGATTTTAAAACAAGTTTACCAATAAGGGTAGTATACCATGTCCCATTAAACTTTAATTTATAGAACTCGAGCCATCTAAATTTTTCTTGATCAATTTTGTTTTGAATAGGATCTCCATTTTCATCTTGAAATTCTTCTAATTCTCCAAGATTGCTGTAATCCAAACCTGAGAAGAGAGAATAGGGAGGTGTGAGTTTTGCGCTTATTGTAAAGGTAGAACCTCCTACAGGAAAAATAGGATTAGTATATGTATTGTTTCTAGTTAATGCGATAGAATAGGCGAGGTTGTTTGCAGCTCCGTCACCAAAGGTAAACAATCCAGTGTAATAGTTTTGAAGATTATAATATTGGTATGAAATAGATTGTGACAACAAAAAATAATCATCCGGAATACGCAATCTTTTGGCCAAACCGAGAGTCAATCCACTAATTTGGAATGACTGGCTTCGATCTGCCAGACCAGTGAAATAATCATAACGATATTGAATGGTGTGAGAAAGTGAGGTTGAAAATTTGACGGGAGATCTACCGCCTAACCATGGTTCTGCAAAGCTAAAACTATAAGTGCTATAAAACTGACTGGCTTGTAAACGAAGGCTTAAACTCTGACCGTCTCCCATAGGTAGGGGTTTAAATGCTTTTCTGTCAAGAATTTTTCGCATAGAGAAATTATTGAATGAAAGTCCAAGTGTACCTATGAATCCGCCACCACCATAACCACCTTGGAGTTCAATCTGACTGGCTCCAGACTCAACAAGATCAAATTTAATATCCACTTCTCCTGAATTTGGATTGACGTTTTCAAAATCAGGGTTTATTTGCTCAGCATCGAAAAACCCAAGTTGTCCTAATTCTCTAACAGTTCGT
>CENX01127482.1_pt1 | contig 17531 bp, 17 predicted proteins | sample 361321 | NCBI WGS metagenome assembly CENX01 (sample SAMEA2619678, study PRJEB7988) | marine metagenome | isolation source: saline water (ENVO:00002010), including | reverse complement strand
ATGGATATGATAGGAAGATATCGAGAGGGACTTGTAATCAATGGTATTGGATCTAGCTCTATTTGGAAAAAACTAATTGAGCAAAAGAATATCATAGTTGGTCTTAATTTAATTCTACAAGATGATAGCTATCTACCAACTGATGCTACATCATTTTATTTGAAAAAAATTCCTATATTAAGTGCATTTACAGGTGCTCATTCAGAATATCATACTGAAAAAGATACTCCTGACTTAATAAATCTAAATAAATTGAAAGAAATATCTATTCTTTTAGCTTTAATTTCAGAATCTTTATCTACCTCACAAAATGAACCTGATTTTTTGGAACCAAAAAAACCTGCACCTGAAAATCAACGTGCTGGTTTAAGAGTTTATTTAGGAACTATACCAGATTATGCAAGTTCCGATATCATTGGCCTTAAATTATCAGGTGTTTCAAAAGGTGGCCCAGCAGATAAAGCAGGAATTAAGTCAGATGATATTATTATTGAATTAGCTGGTAAAAAAATTGAAAATATTTATGATTATACTTATGCAATCGATGCATTGAAAATCGATCAAAAAACTGAAATAAAAATAAATAGAAATGGTAAAATTATAATTCTATCTATCACTCCTGGCTCAAGAAATTAATATAATTTACTGCTTTCGCAAAAATATCATGAGTATGTAAGTACTTAAATTCAGCTCCTCTACCAATCATTTTCATATTTTCAAATTTTTTAAAATAGTCATTAATTATCTTCATGCTTTCAACATTCTCATTTGTTAATATGGGATATGCATTTGGTATTTTGTATGTTAAACTTTCAATTATTTTATTTTTTTCAATAAACTTCATTTTTATTAGTGAATTAATAATTTCATTTTTAAAAATATCTGAATGTGAATTATATAGCTCATCAGATTCATTACATGGAACCTCAACAACAATGCAAGTTTTATCATTGGGAGCTAAAAATTTACTTCTTTGTTTTGGCTCATATATTCTCGTAAAATTAACATTTTCATCAGGAAAATATATTGAAGCATAATTAGAAAAATTTTTCATTTTTAAAAAAATTACAACAATTCTTAAATTTCTAAACTTTAATGTGTTTACAATATCTAAAATTTTACTTGGTATTTTTGGTTCTAAAATATTAGCTATAATATTTATTGGAAGAGAATTAATTATTTGATCCACCTCTATTTTTTTATTGTCGTTTATTTCAATAGCATTAATTTTATTATCATTATGAAATATTTTTGTAACATTTGAATTCAAAAAAATATTATTGTTTTGAATTTCTTCTTTTATTTTATCAAATATCATTCCAAACCCATTTTTAGGATAATAAAAAAAACCTTCAAAATGTTTTCTATTTGAAAAAATATTAATTATTGAAATAATATTTAAATTTTTAAGTCTACCACCTGAAATTTTTGGAGATAGTAAAGTTGTATCTATTCCCCATAATTTTTTTGAATAGTTATTTATAAAAAGTGTTGAAAGTGTTGAACCATATCTTTTAATAACTAAATCATTAAAACTATTAATTTTATTCTGATTAAAAATATTTATTCCATTTTCAATTAATATTTTTAAAATGATTTTACTATCTAATTTTTTTAAAAGATTTTTAAATTCAATAGGAAAAGTGATCATTTTACCTTTGTAAAAAATCTTGCTTGGGGTACTTACTAATTTTAAATCATCATTTAATAAATTTCTTACAATAGATGTAACATACTTATTTTTATCATGAAATCTATGAGCTCCTAAATCAAATTTAAAATTTTTATGTTCAACTGTCTTACAATTTCCACCAATTTCACTATTACCTTCAAACAACTCAAACTTCAATCCATTTTTATGTGCAAAATAAGCTGATGCTAAACCAGCAGGACCTCCACCAATAATAGATAATTTTTGTATTTTATTATTTCTTTTCACTTAAGGTATAAACTTTTATTTCAGACCACATTTTATTAACATAAGGATTATGATAAAAAGTTGTATCTGATTTTGAATATTGTTTTTTGTTTTCGATAACATTTAAAAATTCTCCAATTAATATGATATTATTATGATCATTTTTTAGTTGAATTTTATTTTCAGAGTTTTGATCATCAATATCAATAAAATTAGAACTAATTCCATGTGTTTTTAAATAAAAATTAATTAGGGGAATACTAACAATTGTAGTTGTATTTGAACTATTAGAAATAAACTCTTTAACTTGATGAATTGAAGAAGGTTCTTTATGTTGAATACTTAAGATAACAGTTAAAATTCCTTGTAAAATCAAAAACAATGATAAAAGAAAAACTCTAATTTTTTTATTCATTTCATTAAAATGAAAAACTGATAAAATCAGTACTGGAATCAAAAACAATATAATAGGTAAAATATGTCTGGATTTATAAATTATATTCTGAAAAAAAAATATCCAGATAGAATAAATTATTATAGAAGCAAATAATATTTTAAAAACATTTTTCTCATATAATTTTTTTCGGGAAATAAAAATAATAATTAAAAAAAATGATAATAAAGCAGAAATCATCAAGCTAAATATTGATCTTCCTTGAGTATATCCACCCATTCCATCAGCCCAAATACTTCTAAAAAAATGAATTCCTCTATCTGTAAAATTATTATTTGAGATTATTGTTCCACCAAAATCATTAAAATGACCATTGGTCTGATTCAAAGCAATTCCAAAAAAATCATTTATCCCAGTCAATAATATTAATGGTGTAAGCCATATAAAAATTCCAAAAACAAACATTAAAATAAATTTATTTTTAAAAGGATTTTCTTTAAAACTTTTTAAGATTGGAAAAAGCAAGAAAGGAATATATGATAATCTTAACCCAGATAATAAGCCAAAAGTCAAAGGACCTAAAATATGATTATTTTTAGGAATGTAGATATAATAAAAACTTAATGACAAAACTGCTAATCCTGCTATATCAGGCATATACCTATTACTCATCAACCAAATCAATGGATTAAAAAATATAAAAAAAGAAATGAAAATTCCCTCTTTACTTTTTAAAGATATTGAAAAAAATTTTAATATGTAAACAATACAAATATAAATTGAAAATCCACCTACAATTGAAAAAGATAAACCTATATTTGATGTAAGTAAATAAATTGGTTTGATTATTATATGATGAACAAAGTATCCTGGAAAATGCGGTTGTAATTTTGAAATATCATAGTCATTTAAACTTAAAGCAAATCTAAGACTATCAATATCCTCAATATAAAAAATACTTGTAAAAACCCTTGATACAATACAAGTTATGAAAAGCAAAAAATGATAAAAATAAATATTTTTTGTCAAAATTTTTTTTTTCAAATTAGGGTGATTATCGGTAGACCTGAAAAGTGTTTGTGCTTCCTCCTTCAGGACTTTTATTGTGTGTGTTTATTAGCTTGTGGGAGATGTAACCAATAATCACCCCTTATTATTTGAAAGTTTCTATACTACCAACCAGCTACATCCTCATCTGAAAAGCCATAAGCTTCTTGAAAAGTATTTCTAATTGTTGATAATAAAGCTCCATGATAAGCATAGAATTCTGTATATCCATCTTCAGGATAAACAGGAGATGTTCCCATTGCTAATGATACTTCTTCAAGATCTGCATCTGAAATCAGAGCAAAATCATTGTATTGAAGAGCAATTGTAAAACCTCTCATCTCACCCCAATGCTTGTTAAGATCAGCTACGAGTGGACTTAGTGGTCCAGCAGTTGAATCAGCAGGGTAAAGTGCTGCCATATCAGCTGCACTATCATTGATATAGTGAATAACTGTTGCAGCTATAACTTTTTCCCATGTGTTAACAATTATATCACGTTGAGCTAAAATTTCTGAGATATCAGCTTGATTGTGAATTAAAGTTCTTCCTTCTAAATATGCATCCATAATTGTTTTGGTAAAATCAACAGTACCACTTGCGGCACCTATATCTCTTTTAGCTGCATTTTTAGAAATTCCATGGTTATATTCTGAAATAAAGTCTATGGAACCATCTTCATTTGAATCTTTATATCCTGGACTTTTAATTTCATCATCAGTATAGAAATTATAGTCTACAGCGGCACCAAAATAACCAAATGATTCATCCCAATGATGTTCCATCTCTGTATAATTTCCACCTTCGGAACTAGCTTCTGCATTACCATCATCCTCTAAACTTCCTAAATAATTTGAAGTTCCTTGAGAATATGGAACAGCACCTAATAATGTTTTGTTTATCATTTGAGATAAATCTAAACCATCATCACTAGTAAAAGCTAAATTTGACTCTAGGTTACTTGCTTCAGCACTTTTTTCAGCTACAATTGCAAACCAATCAGTCATTAATTCATCAGCAGTTTTATCAAAACCATATACTACTTCATCATCTATCTTACCAATAAGGTTTTTCCCAGTTGATATACTTGAATATTTAGCTTCAAGAGGTGCAGGGTCTGTAGAAGTTTGAGATGTCAAATCTAAAAGATCATCATAATTATAAAGATTAGTTAGGTCTTCAACTGTTAGAGCTGATGCTCCTTCTGATGATAAACGACTAGTAAGAACCTTAATGTCATTTAATAACAGATTTCTTACAACTTGACCAGTATATTTTACACTACTTTCACCTTCATTGAATCTACTATCAAACGCATATGAAGTAGGGGTTTCAATTGCAGTTGGCTCATCATCAGTTGTATCTGTTGAGTCAACTTGATCAGTTGTATCACCAGTATCAACTACATCTTCAGATTCATTTTTATCATCTTCACATGCTGTGAAAAGAATAAAACCAAAAAGAAGATATATTATCATTTTATTATTTATTGTGTGTTTTCCTTTTTAAAATAAATATTCAATACCAAAGTTAATTTGCCTTCTTGGTCCAGGAAGGATACCTGAACTTAAATTTGCTGATTTTTGGCCAGGATTTGAATGAAGCCTAGAACCAATATAAATTTCATCAGTCAAATTCTTACCTGTCAAAAACATTCTATAGCTTGTACCTAAATTATAATTGAATGACATATTATAAATTCCATATGATGGAATAGACCCTGATATTCCTAAATTATCTGATTCAATAATATTTTCAAAATCTGTAAATACACTACTCACATATTTATAATCAAACATAATATCAAGATTATTAATAGGACTTAGTTCCAAACCAATTATTAGAGTAGATTTAGGAGAATATGGTAATTCATTACCATTGATTGATATTGTTGAACCATAAGTCCCAGATACATAAGAAACAATTTCTCCATCTAGAACCTCTGTTTGCAAATACGTATAAGTTGCAAATAAGTTTGGTATCATTTGATTAATATTAGAAAATTTAAACATAGAATTTAATTCTATTCCATAAGTTTGAACTTTCCCTAAATTTTTAAAGGCAGTACCTCTACCAGCTGCAACTAAATTTTCAATATCAAGATGAAAACCTGATAATTCAAAATTCATTAAATTTAAGTCTCCTCTTATACCTATTTCTTTATTCCAACTTTTTTCCGAATCCAAATCTAATCCACCACTTGATATATTGTCTCCAAAATTAAGAATTTTTAATGCTCCACTTGATGGTGGTGTAAAGCCTCTGTGTATACCACCAAAAAGATTCATTCCAAATAAAGAGTTGCTAAATCCTATACCAGGTAAAACAACTACTAAATTCTTATCTTGATATAAAGATCCGGATAATCTATCCACCCGTTCTTGTTCAAAGACCTCAAGTCTTAAACCTGGACTTACTTTAATAAATTCAAAGTCAACTTCTTCAGAAAAATATGTAGAAAGTGCCATAGTATGATAATGATGACTTTGACCTACAATTTCAGGAGAATCAGTATCATTTTCAGGCTCTATATAGTAAATCCCATCCCTTGAATCAACATTCATACCTGTTTGTTTATCATCAATAAATCTGTCCCAGTAAATTCTTGCTCCAATATCTAAGTTAGCCTTATTTCCTAAAATTGAATGTTTGTATTTATAATTTTGATCATATCCAATTACATAAAAAGTTCTTAATATTCCAAAATTATCTATACCCCCACCAACTCTTACTAAATCGGCATTACTATAATATGGTTGAGGTCTTGGATTATCTGTTCCATAATCAGTTTCTTTAATAAAGATATCATTTTCTCTCCACCATCTTCGATCAAAATAATTTATAAATGCAGAACTAGTCTTTGTTAATTTTGAATTTATGTTAGTTGTTTCAATCAGATCAAATGAAGTCCTAACAATTTTAAAATTATCATGGTTTTTAGGGTTAAAGTTTGGATTGTTATCAAATGACCATTGAGTTAGTCCAGTATAAGTTGCATTTGAGTTTTCGTAATTCAAATTTGCTTTAAAATATATATTTTTTTTCTCTGAAATTTGATTAGTTAGTTTAAAAGTAGAATTGATCTGTTCAAAATTATTATTGTCTCTAAAACCGTCTCCTCTCTTATATAGAAGTTGTAACTCAGGACTTAATTTTTCAGTACCCCATCCTCCAATCTCAGAAAATAAGCTTAAATAACCATTTTCTCCTCCTGTAAATCTAAATAGTCCACCAAAACTATTTCTCGGACGTTTTGTAAAATAATTAATTACACCGCCCATTGTTTGTGGTCCAAAAGCAATAGCACCACTTCCTTTGATTACCTCAACTCTATTAATTCTCTCAGAAGGTGGATTATAATACATGTTAGGATATATATATAATGCTGGCTGAATTGGAATACCATCTTCCAAAATTAATGTTCTTGAACTTCTTCTTGGGTTTAACCCTCTTATTCCAATGCTAATTCTTGAATTTCCAATCCCATCATCTGCAAAACCTGAAATTCCAGGTATTTTTTCAAGAATTTCTTGAGTACCTATCGGACTAATCATTTTCATTCTTCTTGAATCTATGATTGTAGCAGCACCTGGTAAATTATCATAAGAAGATTTTGAATCACTTATAATATTTAATTTTGTCATAACTATCGGTTCTATTGATAAGAAAACTTCCAAATTATATGTATTGTTGATTTCTATGTTGATAGTCTCAGAGTATTCCTCATAACCAATAAAGCTAAAAACTATATCATATATCCCGGGAGTTATAGAATTGATAAAGAAAAATCCATCTTTATCACTGCTTGAACCATAATCAGAACCATCTTTAGATTTTAATATTATGTTTGCACCTGATAATGGAATTCTTGAATCAGATTTTAAAACATACCCTTGGATGGTATTTTCAGAATCTTTATTTATAACTTTATTATAGACTACAGACTTAACATTAATATTGAGTCCTAATACATATGACCCACAAAAGATAACTGTCAAAAAAAGATTTTTTAAATTGTGCATTTAATTTGTTAGAAAATTTTAGGATTTTCGGTTTTGATATTTTCTTCATTTGGAAGCGAGAGATTTCCGTAACTTCCTTGTTCTTCTTGTTCTGTTTGAGGTTCTAGGATTGCATCATCCTCACATCCAAAAAAGAAAAATATAATTATTGTTAATAAATATCGTTTTATTTTCATATCACAATATTAAAAAAGAGTTATAATATATGTCAAGAAATAAATACGACAATTTTAGTCTTATTGGTTAAAAATTAACTTATTTGACTAAAAACATCTTATATAATAAATATTTGTAGTATTATATTTTTAATTTATAAGGAAAATAATGAAAAAAATTAAATTGAACTCTAATTTTTTCTTTTTCGATTTACAGTAATACCTAATTCTTTGAGTTGCTTTTCTCCGATATCACTTGGGGAACCATCCATTAAACTAATTGCACTTGTTGTTTTAGGAAATGCAATCACATCTCTAATTTGCTTAACCCCAGCTAAAATCATCACTAATCTATCAAAACCAAAAGCAATTCCACCATGAGGAGGAGCTCCAAAGTTCAATCCTTCCAATAGAAATCCAAATTTTTCTTTTGCTTCTTTTTCAGAAAAACCTAAAACTTTAAAAATTTCAACTTGTACTTTAGGATCATGATTTCTTATTGATCCTCCAGCAATTTCCCAACCATTAATAACTAAATCATAAGCTCTTGAACCAGCTTTTCCTGGATCATCTGAAAATGAGTATAAATCTTTTTCTGATGGAGAAGTAAAAGGATGATGAACAAATGTCCATTTATCAGTATCTTCATCTTTTTGAAATAAAGGATAACTTTCCACCCATAAAGGTTTAAAGTCATCATGTTTGATCAAATCATTTCTTTCAGCTATTTTTAATCTTAAAGCTCCCATTGTAGACAATACAGTTTCTCTCTCTCCTGCTCCAAATAAAATCAAATCATTTTCATTTAATTTTAATGATTTGATAATTTCATTTTTTAAGTCTTGATCAAAAAATTTAGAGACTCCACCAACAAGGTCTGAGTCAGAAAATTTCATCCATGCTAAACCACTTAACGGTGTTTTTTTTGATTGGGATGAAAACTCTTTCACAAAATCAATTAATTCATCAATAACTTTTCTCGAATATCCCTCTGCATTAGGAACAACAATTGCTTTGACTGTAGATAAATCTTTCACTGCTGAAAAATTTGATTGGGATGTATATTTTATAAAATCTACTAATTTTAAATCAAATCTTAAATCTGGTTTATCACTACCATAAGTTTCCAATGCTTCATTATATGAGATTCTAGGAAATTTATTTTTTAATTCGTAATTAATTACATTTTTAAAGATACTGCAAACCAATTCTTCAACAGATTTTTTTATATCCGATTCATCAATAAAAGACATTTCAATATCAATTTGCGTAAACTCAGGTTGTCTATCAGCTCTAAAATCCTCATCTCTAAAACACTTTACTATTTGAAAATACCTATCAAACCCTGAAACCATTAAAATTTGTTTATACTGCTGAGGTGATTGAGGAAGTGCATAAAATTGACCTTTATGAAGCCTACTTGGAACCAAAAAATCTCTTGCTCCCTCAGGAGTTGCTCTCATTAGAACAGGAGTTTCAAATTCAATAAAATCATTTGATGATAAATATTTTCTTACTTCTTGATAAGTTTTATGTCTGATAAGCATATTTTTTTGCATTTGGTCGGTTCTTAATTCCAAATATCTATATTTTAATCTTGTCTCTTCAGATGCACCTTCTCTATCACTAATCATAAATGGCAATGGCTTAGATTCATTTAAAATAATTATAGATTCAATATTAACTTCAATTTCACCGGTTAAAAGTTCTTTATTGATAGCTTCACTATCTCTAGAAACCACAGTTCCTTTTACCGATATAACATCTTCAATAGAAAGAGCTTTAGCAGTTAAAAAAGCTTCTTCCGAATCATTTTCATCAAATTTTATTTGTGTTATACCATACCTATCTCTTAAATCAATAAATATAAGTCCGCCATGATCTCGAGTACGATAAACCCAACCATTCAATGAAGTAGTTTGATCTACATTAGATGATGTTAACTCTCCGCAAGTATGTGTTCTTTTAAACATATTAATTTATTTGATTAAATATATAAAATTATCTTGAAATAATTTTTAATCGATTTTGAGCTCTTATTAGCGATGCTTTTGCTCTAGTTTCGTCCCCTTCATTGGATTTTAATCTTTCATTTGCTCTTTTTAAAGCAGCTTCAGCTCTAATTTTATCAATTTCACTTTTAGATTCAACAGTTTCAAGCAATAATAATAATTTATTATCTTTAAACTCAGCATATCCACCACTTGTTGAATAAAATGAAGAAGATTTTTTATTATCGACTTTAATTTCACCAATGTCTAAAGCAAAAATTCCCTTTTGATGATTTGACATTATGCCAAATAATCCCTTTAATCCTGGACATCTTACATAATTTACTGATTCAAAATCAATGGATTTTGTAGGAGTTACAATTTTTAAATCAAAATAACTCACTCAGAATTCATTCCTTTTGCTTTTTCTACTACTTCATCAATAGTTCCAACATACAAAAATGCTTGTTCAGGAAGGTCATCAAATTCACCTTTTATAATTCTATCAAAACCATCTACACTATCCTCAAGCTTAACATACCTTCCAGGAGTACCAGTGAATTGTTCTGCCACGAAAAAAGGTTGCGATAAAAATCTTTGAATTTTTCTAGCACGAGCAACAATTATCTTATCATCATCAGATAATTCTTCCAATCCAAGAATAGCTATGATATCTTGCAATTCTTTATATTTTTGTAAAATCTTTTGAACTTCTCTTGCAACATTATAATGTTTATCTCCTACTACATTTGGATCAAGAACCCTTGATGAAGATGTTAATGGATCTACAGCAGGATAAATTCCAAGCTCAGAAATCCTTCTATCAAGAACTGTTGTAGCATCTAGATGTGCAAAACTTGTAGCAGGCGCTGGATCTGTTAAATCATCTGCAGGAACATATACTGCTTGAACTGAAGTCACAGAACCTTTATTAGTTGAAGTAATTCTTTCTTGAAGTTCTCCCATTTCTGTTGATAGAGTTGGTTGATAACCTACGGCAGATGGCATTCTTCCTAATAACGCGGAAACTTCTGAACCTGCTTGAGTAAACCTAAAAATATTATCAACAAATAATAAAACATCTCTACCTTCTTGGTCACGAAAGTATTCTGCCATTGTCAATCCAGTTAAACCTACTCTCAATCTTGCACCTGGAGGTTCATTCATTTGACCAAACACCATAACTGTTTTATCTATAACCCCAGACTCAGTCATTTCTCTAAATAAATCATTTCCTTCTCTAGTTCTTTCACCTACACCAGAAAAAACAGAATATCCTCCGTGTTCAGTAGCAATATTATGTATTAATTCTTGAATTAAAACTGTTTTACCTACACCAGCTCCTCCAAAAAGACCTGTTTTACCACCTTTTGTATATGGCTCCATTAAATCAACAACTTTTATTCCCGTTTCTAAAACTTCTCTTGATGTACTCAGATCTTTGTGTTCTGGAGCTTTACGATGAATTGGAGAATTTATCTTCGTTTGAGGAGGTTCCTTTCCATCAATTGGATTACCAAGAACATCGAAAAGTCTACCAAGTGTTTTTTCTCCTACTGGTACAGTTATAGGTTTGTCAGTATCAATTACTTTTTGACCACGTATTAAACCATCTGTTGAATCCATAGCAACAGTTCTTACAATTGAATCACCAAGATGTTGAGCTACTTCTAAAATTAATGGTTTGTCATCATTTCTTTCAATTGATAATGCATTTAAAATATTTGGCATTTGTCCATCTTCAAATGACACATCAACAACTGCTCCCATTATTTGTGAAATTTTTCCTATTTTTTTCATTTTTTTTTACCTTAATTTGTTGCCAAGGCTTCAGCTCCACCTACAATTTCTAACATTTCTTTAGTGATAGCTGCTTGCCTAGCTTTGTTAAAATCTAAAGTTAAATCTTTAATCAAATCTTTTCCATTTTCAGTAGCATTATCCATAGCTACCATCCTTGCAGCCTGTTCGCTTGCATATGACTCTAAAAGATATTTCCATATTTGAAAATTTAAATGTCTAGGTATTAATGATTTTACAATCATTTTTTTTGAAGGTTCAAATAATTGATCATCATTAGAAAAATTTGATTTGTTTTCAAAAGCGATAGGTAGAAAATTTTCTAACCTAGCTTCCTGAACCGCAACATTCCTAAACCAGTTATATACTACATTTACTTTACCTATATCACTTTCTAAAAATTTATTAATTACATCAGATGAAAATTTCATAGCATCAGCAAAGTTAAGATCATTCCAAAAATCATTGTAAGAATCTACAATATCATAACCTCTACTCTTAAAATGATCACTTCCTTTTTTACCTATAAAAAATAAATCAATATTTTCTTTTCCAAGCAAAACAACTCTTTCTTCAGCTTTTCTTATAATATTTGCATTAAATGCACCAGCCATTCCTCTATCTGAAGTAACAACTATTAATAATTCCCTTTTAGATTTTTTTGATTGAAAAAGTGTAGATGACGATTCATCAATATTAGATATTAGAGAAGAAATCATATTTGCTAAATTTTCTTCATATGGCCTTGCTTGTTCCATTCTTTCTTGTGCTTTTCTCATTTTTGCTGCAGCTACTAATTTCATAGCTTTAGTTACCTGTTGAATACTCTTTACAGATTTAATTCTATCTCTTATATCTTTTAAATTTGCCATTTTAGTCTATGCAAATGTTTTTTTAAAATTATTTACAGCTTTCTCAAGACTATTTTTAATTTCATCAGTTATCTCAGATTTATCAACAATATCAGCTAAAATTGAACTCTCTGATGTTTCTAAATATGACAAAAAACCATCTTCAAAATCTTTAATTTTTTCAATAGGAATTTCATCTAAATGTCCACTATTTCCTGCCCAAATTATTGCAATTTGCTTTTCAACGGAGAGTGGTTCATATTGACCTTGTTTTAAAATCTCAACCATTCTTTCACCTCTGGTGAGTTGTCTCTGTGTTGCTTTATCAAGATCAGAGCCGAATTTGGCAAAAGCTTCAAGCTCTCTATACTGAGCTAAATCCAACCTTAACATACCTGCAATTTTTTTCATTGCTTTAATTTGTGCATTTCCTCCAACTCTTGAAACGGAAATTCCCACATCAATAGCAGGTCGAATTCCAGCATTAAACAAATTTGATTCTAAATAAATTTGCCCATCAGTTATTGATATTACATTTGTTGGAATATAAGCTGCAACATCACCCTCTTGAGTTTCAATCACGGGCAAAGCAGTCAAAGAACCTGAACCTAAATCTTCACTTAATTTACTTGCTCTTTCAAGAAGTCTACTATGAAGGTAAAAAACATCTCCAGGAAATGCTTCTCTACCTGGTGGCCTTCTCAAAAGAAGTGACATCTGACGATATGCTTGTGAATGTTTAGATAAATCATCATATACAACTAATGCATGACCTCCCTTATCTCTAAAGAATTCTCCCATTGTACAACCAGAATATGGTGCAATGAATTGTAATGGAGCTGGGTCAGATGCATTTGCAGTTACTACAATCGTATACTCCATAGCTCCGCTCTCTTCTAATTTTGCAACAACTTGAGCAACTGTTGAGGCTTTTTGACCGATTGCTACATAAATACAATAAACTGGATTTTCACCATCATGAGTAGATTTTTGATTAATAATTGCATCTATTGCTACAGCAGTTTTACCAGTTTGACGATCACCAATTATTAATTCTCTTTGACCTCTTCCAATTGGAATCATACTATCAATTGATTTTAAACCAGTTTGTAATGGCTCAGTCACAGGTTGTCTTTGCAAAACACCAAGTGCTTTTTCTTCAATTGGCTTAGATATTTTATTTTTTATTTCTCCTTTACCATCTATTGGTTGACCTAAAGGATTGACAACTCTTCCCAACATTTCTTTTCCAACAGGAACTTGAACAACCTTACCAGTTCTTTTAGCAATATCACCCTCTTTAACTTTTTGACTTTCACCAAAAAGTACAAGCCCAACATTATCTTCTTCAAGGTTTAAAGCCATACCAAAAACATCATTAGGCAATTCTACTAATTCAGAACTCATAACATTCTCAAGCCCACTTACCCTAGCTACACCATCTCCAACATCTAAAACTTCTCCAACTTCAGAAACATCAATGTTAATATTAAACTTTTCTATCTCTTCTGAAAGCAAGCTCTTTATTTCATCTATTTTTATTTCCATATCAATTAAAACCTTTTCTTAATATTAATTTATTTGATCTTTTAATCTTTTTAATTGCCCTTGAATTGAACCATCAATCAAAAAGTTGTCAACTCTAAGTTTTACTCCACCAATTATTTCAGATGAAACATGAAAATCAAGTTGGATTGATTCTTTAAAAAATTTGTCCATTTTCAATTTTAAAATATTTTGCTCATCTTCATTTAACTCTTTAGCTAAATAAGCTTTTATTTTTATAATTTTGCTAATTTGATTATTTTGTTTTGTAAAATTTTGCGTAATTTTTTTTAATAAAGACAATTCATTTTTATCTGATAAAATACTTATCATTTCACAAACAACTGGATGACATTTTTTTTTGAAAATTTTAGATATAATCAAAGATTTATCATCTCCATTAATTGATTTTGAATATAAAAAACTTCTAAATGTTGAATCTTTTTGAAAAAAAGTAAGAATAATATTTAAAGATTCATTCACCTCCTTAAAAATTTTCATTTTAGATGCAATATTTATTAAGGAATTAGTGTAAATTTTTATTTTAGATTTATGCTTCATTAATTTTATTAACTTTTTCTATTGATTCATTAATTAATTTCATATTGTCATCTTTATTAATATTTTTCTTAATTAATTTTTCTGCAATCATAATTGAAAATGAAGATAATTCATTTTTGATTTCACTTAAAACTTGATTTTTTTCAGCTTGAATTTGCACTCTAGCCTGATCAATAATTGAAGTTGCTTTTTGTTTAGCTTCTCGTTCAATTTCTTCTTTCAGGTTTTGTGCTGTTTCTTTGGTAGATAACAATAATTTTTGAGATTCAGATCTAGCATCACTCAGTATTTTTTCACCTTGTTCATTTAGAGTTTCAAGTTTTTTTTCAGCATTTTCAGCTTTTTCAATAGCTGTTCTTATTTTTTCTTCTCTTTCATTAAGCATTTTCAGCAATGGTTTCCATGCAAATTTTGAAAGAATAAACATTAAAAGTAAAAAACTTAAAATGGTCCAAACAAAAAGACCTGGGTCAAGAACAAGAAGAGGGTTTGAATCATCTGCTGATTCTGCGGCATAAGAAAAATTAACAAGAAAAATTATTGTTAAAAGTTTTAGTCTACCTAAATCAAAAAATAATTTTGATATGAAATTTTTCATAATCTACCCTCCTCTATTGCTTGAATTTTAATTTTAACTAAAAAAGATCGTTGCAAATGTAAGAGCTTCAGCTATGATTGCAACACCTTCAAGAAGGAACAAAGGTAAATTTATAGCGGCAGTAATATCCGCTGCAGCCTGAGGCTGTCTAGCAATACTTTCTGCTGCTGCTGCTGCGAATCTTGAAATACCAATTGCAGCTCCAATTACGATGAGTCCCATACCTATTGGAATTAATGTAGTAGCTTCCATTATTTTATATCTCCTAATTAATGATGAACGTTAATAGCCATACCTATAAATACAGCTGATAGTAATGTGAAAACATATGCTTGAACTATTGTAACAATAATTTCAAGCCCTGTAATAGCCGATACAAGAGGTACTGCAAACAATGCAATACCAAAACCAGCCATTGAAGTTTTAAAAACCTCTGCAAAAATAGCAATAAATGATAAAATTGCTAAAATAGCAATATGACCACCAGTCATGTTTGCCGCAAGCCTCATTGTAAGCGCAAACGGTTTTACAAACATTCCAATAATTTCAATTGGAATCAAAATAATATAAACAGGCCATGCCAAACCCTTTGGAACGATATTTTTCCAATGATTAATAAAGCCATGAGCCATAGTTCCTGCTATTATTATTGATATAAATGTAATAAATGACAATGCAGAAGTTACCCAAAAATTTCCAGTTGCAGTGGCCCCACCATGTAAAAGATTATTCACAAAAGCATCTTCTCCATATTTAAGACCAAAAATAAATCTACTTGAGGCCCCTATGAAATCAAAAATAGGAATTAATCCAATACCATTAGCAACTAATATAAAGAAAAAATAAGTTAAAATTAGTGGAGTCCAAGTATCTGACCACTTAGAACCAATATTTGGTTTAACAATTGAATCTTTTATAAAAGAAACAACAGCCTCGAGAGCATTTGACATACCGCTAGGAACTTTATTTTTACTATTGATATATATTCTTGTTGGAATTATTACAATTAAACTAACAATTAAACATGATAGCCAAATCATTAATACATGTTTTGTAACTGAAAAATTGATTCCAAATATAGTTGGAAGTTCAAAAATTAAATCTTTATCTAAAGAAGAATTAGAAATATGATGAAGAATATAATCTCCAACACTATCCATAACGCTTTGACTTTTTTCTTTAGCCAAAAGTACTTTATCCTTTATTAAAAATATGTTTAATAAATAACGCTTCCATTAAATGAAACGTAATAAAATAACTAATGAAACTAATAAAAAAAACCCGTTGATTAAAAGAAGAAAAATTGAAAAATAAAATTAAAAAAAATCCATAAACCAACATCTTTAAAAAAAATGATTGAATCATAAATGATGTTAATTTTTTAGGAGTGTTTTTAAATAGATAATACACAATATTTGAAGAGAATAGACTCCCAAATAATGGAATAATCAACCCAAAAAAAATTTCCAATTTAAACTTTAAAAGAAAACTAAATATCAAAAATGTCATTAAAGAAAATAAAACTATATAAGTTGAAAATGTTTTAGAATTCATTTATTTATTCCAAATCGTTTTTGCAAGCAGATATAATGAAAAACCCAAACCTATAATTAAACCTATTAAGGTGAAAATAATTTCAGTTGAAAACCATACATCTAAAAAATAGCCTATAATAGAAAAGATGATTACAGCTGATGCCTGAGAATATACAATATTCAAATAAGGAGCAGATTTACTAATAATAATTGAAATTTTTTTTATTTTTTCAATCATCTTTCGTTTTTTGCTGAAAATTACTGATTGAATCATTAGAAGAAGCATCAGTATCTAAGTCACATCTACCTTGAAAAGTTGCACCTTCCTCAATTATTAGTTTCTTATAAATAATATCTCCATCAACTTTTGAATTTTCTCTAAGAATTATTTTTTGAGCTCTAACATTTCCACGAATCTCTCCTCCAACAGTAGCCTCGCTAGCAATCACATTGCCTTCAACTACTCCATTTGTCGTAAGCCTAATTATTCCCGAAGTTATGACATCTCCTTTAATCATACCTGAAATTATAGCTCCTCCACTTAATTTTAATTCTCCTGAAATTATTACATCTTCACCAATCATTGTTTCAACATGTTTATTAGATTCTTTTTTTATCATTGCCAAATTTAATTCTCCAATCTATATTCTGAAATAAATATACTTGGGTCAATTGGAATCCCATTTTTCCAGATTTCAAAATGCAAATGAGGACCACTAGTTTCCCCAGTATTACCGATTAATCCAATAATTTGTCCCCTTTTTACACTTTCTTTCTCAAAAACAAGATTTTCAAAATTATGACCATAAAATGAAAAATAATCCTCACCATGATATATAATTATTGTATTTCCAAATGGATATTTCCAACCAGCAAATAACACTTGACCATCTGCGGTTGAATGAAAAGGTGTTTTTAAAGGAGCTACAATATCCAAACCTGTGTGAAGGTTTATATTATGTTCAGATTTTGAATTAAATTTTTGAGAAACAAAACCTGAAACAGGAGAAAAAGAAGGAATATTTTTAATATACGAAACGGGAATATTTTGTTCTACATAACTATTCAATAAAGTATCAGAATCAAAACTATTTGAAATCCCCAAAGAATTTCT